>ENA-OQVM01000339-OQVM01000339.1-marine-metagenome-genome-assembly--contig:-NODE-339-length-76558-cov-5.122893_pt1 | contig 76558 bp, 73 predicted proteins | sample MGYA00237776_ERZ505498 | MGnify/ENA primary metagenome ERZ505498 (study PRJEB26159, sample SAMN06265151) | marine metagenome | isolation source: Helgoland LTER site | place: Germany:Helgoland, sampling... | reverse complement strand
TGAAACAGACCCTGAAAAACTGGCAGACATCGTATGCGCGCTTGAACCGACATTCGGTGCCATCAATCTGGAAGATATCAAGGCACCAGACTGTTTTATCGTGGAAAAGCTGTGCCGCGAACGCATGAATATCCCGGTATTTCACGACGATCAGCACGGCACTGCGATCGTGGTGGGGGCCGCCGCCAAAAACGCACTGCATGTGTCGGGCAAGCGGTTTGAAGATATCAAGATCGTATCCACCGGGGGCGGGGCGGCAGGTATTGCCTGTCTGAACATGCTGTTGAAGATGGGAGTGAAGCGCGAAAACGTCTGGCTGTGCGACATCCATGGGCTGGTTTATGAAGGGCGCGAGGTCGATATGAACCCGGCCAAGACCGCATTTGCTCAGGCCACCGACCTGCGGACGCTGGACGATGTGATGGAGGGTGCAGACCTGTTTCTGGGTCTGTCTGGACCCGGTGTGCTAAGCCCTGAAAACGTCGCCAAAATGGCCAAGCGCCCAATCATTTTTGCGCTGGCCAACCCGACACCGGAGATCTTGCCTGACCTCGCGCGTGAAGTTGCGCCCGACGCAATCATTGCCACGGGGCGCAGTGATTTCCCAAATCAGGTAAACAACGTCCTGTGTTTCCCGTTCATCTTTCGCGGCGCGCTGGATGTGGGGGCCACTACCATCAATGACGAGATGCAGCTTGCCTGTATTGACGGCATCGCGGCCCTTGCCCGTGCCACTACCAGCGCCGAAGCGGCCGCCGCCTATCAGGGCGAGCAACTGACGTTTGGGGCCGACTATCTGATCCCCAAACCGTTTGATCCGCGTCTGGTCGGCATTGTCAGCTCGGCTGTGGCCCGTGCGGCGATGGAAACGGGCGTCGCGACCCGCCCGATAGAGGACCTTGAGGCCTACAAGGTTAAATTGGATGGTTCCGTCTTTAAGTCTGCCCTGCTGATGCGCCCTGTGTTCGAGGCCGCGCGCGCCAAAACACGGCGCATCGTTTTCGCCGAAGGCGAGGACGAGCGTGTCTTGCGGGCCGCCCAAGCCGTGATCGAGGAAACAACCGAGACGCCAATCCTGATTGGTCGCCCCGAAGTGATCGAAGCCCGGATCGAACGGGCTGGGCTGAACTTGCGGCTGGGTGAAAATTTCCAGTTGGTGAACCCCGAAAACGATCCCCGTTACCGCGACTATTGGGGCACGTATCACGAGTTGATGTGCCGCCGTGGCGTATCCCCCGACATTGCGCGCGCCGTCATGCGCACAAACACAACGGCCATCGGTGCGGTCATGGTCCATCGCGACGAGGCCGATAGCCTGATCTGCGGTACCTTTGGCGAATTTCGCTGGCACCTGAATTACATAAACCAAGTGCTGGGCCGGGATGGTCATCATCCCGTCGGCGCGCTGTCGATGATGATCCTTGAGGATGGGCCGCTGTTTATTGCGGATACGCAGGTACATTTGCATCCCGAACCATCCGAAATCGTTGAAATTGCCGTCGGCGCTGCGCGTCACGTGCGGCGTTTTGGGATCGAGCCAAAGATCGCCTTTTGCTCGCAATCGCAGTTTGGCAATCAGGGGGATGGGTCGGGCTGGCGCATGCGCGAAGCCATTCGCATGTTGGATGCCTCGGGCCATGATTTCTGTTACGAAGGCGAGATGAATGTCGACACTGCCCTTGATCCGGAATTGCGCACGCGTTTGTTCCCGGACAACCGGATGGAAGGCCCTGCCAATGTGCTGGTCTTTGCCCATGCAGATGCTGCATCGGGCGTGCGCAATATTCTGAAGATGAAGGGCGGCGGTTTGGAAGTCGGTCCGATCCTGATGGGCATGGGCAACCGCGCGCACATTGTCAGCCCGTCGATCACCGCGCGGGGGATTTTGAACATGTCGGCCATTGCTGGCACGCCAGTCACGCACTACGGCTAAGGGCGCGCCGATATATTTCGCGGTGTACGGGGGCGCAGCCCCCCGCCGCTGGCGCGGCGGCCTCCGGGTTTTTTTGAAAACAGAGGGAATGAACCTGTGAAGTTCCTTCTCCGTCCCTATATCCAAGTGTCAGATGTAAATTTTCTATCTGCCTGCAGAAAAATGACCAGAGGAGTATGGAATTTGACCAAATATGTTGTTGGAATTGTCACCTTGTTTGCCATAACCGCCTGTTCAGAGCTGGTGAATGAGGTTGAGGGCACCTTTGTTTACAAGGGTCAGACGCTTCGGTCGGTTGAACGTGAGTTTGCCACGGAAAACGGTACGTTTAAGAAACGCTATATCTATTCCAAACCTCATACGGTCAGCTGTTCGGCCACCGATGACGCGGATTGTGTTGCTGCTATTGTGGAAAGCCGGATGAAAGCCGAGCTTTAATCTGTAAAGTTGCTGTCGAGCACTGGGGTTAGCCCCTTGCTCATCCCCCCTGTCAGGGCGTATTTCTGTACCCCAAGACCTTGAGGGAGGGACACAATGGGTTATCGCGCGGAATATGACAGCTGGAAAGCGGATCCTGAGGCATGGTGGATGCGCGCAGCAGACGCTATTGATTGGGTCACACCCCCTACCAAGGCCCTGTTTGATCGTGGTGATCACATCTATGAGTGGTTTGCCGATGCGCAGGTAAACACATGCTGGAATGCCGTTGATCGCCACGTAGCGGCAGGTCGTGGTGATCAGGTCGCGATCATCTACGATAGCCCCATTACCGGGGCGGCCTCCAAGACGACATATTCTGAGTTGCAGACCCAAGTTGCTGCCTTTGCTGGCGGTCTGGCCGCCAAAGGGATCGGCATGGGTGACCGCGTGATCATCTATATGCCCATGGTTCCAGAGGCGCTGGTTGCAATGCTGGCCTGTGCCCGCCTTGGCGCGGTGCATTCTGTTGTGTTTGGCGGGTTTGCCGCCAATGAACTTGCTGTCCGTATCGATGATTGCAGCCCCAAGGCGATCATCGCTGCCTCCTGTGGCGTCGAGCCGGGCCGTGTCGTGGCCTACAAGCCTTTGCTTGATGGTGCGATAGAACTGGCCGACCATACCCCGGAGCTGTGTGTTATTTTACAACGCGATCAGGCCCGATGTGACCTGGGTCCGCGCGATGTCGATTGGCATGAGTTTCAAACCGGCGTTGCCCCGGCGGATTGCGTCCCTGTGTCTGGCGATCATCCGGCTTATATTCTGTACACATCCGGCACGACGGGCGCGCCCAAGGGCGTTGTACGCCCAACCGCGGGCCATCTGGTTGCGCTGAACTGGACGATGAAAAACATCTATCAAGTCGACCCGGGCGAGGTGTTTTGGGCTGCGTCAGACGTTGGTTGGGTCGTTGGCCATTCATACATCTGCTACGCGCCACTGATCCACGGCAACACCACCATTGTTTTCGAGGGCAAGCCGATCGGTACGCCAGATGCCGGTACGTTCTGGCGGGTCATCGAGGAACATGGCGTCAAATCGTTTTTTACCGCCCCCACGGCGATCCGCGCAGTCAAGCGCGAAGACCCCAAGGGTCTGGAGCGGGCCAAATACGATCTGTCTGGTCTGCGTGCCTTGTATCTGGCGGGCGAGCGGGCTGACCCGGATACGATCGAGTGGGCCCAAGACCTGCTGGGCGTGCCAGTCTATGATCACTGGTGGCAAACCGAAACGGGCTATACCATTGCGGGCAACCCAGCTGGGCTAGAGGCGCTGCCAGTCAAGATTGGATCGCCTACAGTTGCGATGCCCGGCTATGACGTGCAAATTCTGGACGAGGCGGGCCATCCGGTCGCGGCAGACACATTGGGTGCCATCGCGATCAAGCTGCCCTTGCCACCCGGCACGCTGCCCACGCTGTGGAACGCAGAAGAGCGGTTCAAGAAATCGTACCTCAACGCCTTTCCCGGTTATTACGAGACGGGCGATGCCGGGATGATGGATGCGGATGGTTACCTTTATATCATGGCGCGCACGGACGACGTGATCAACGTGGCGGGACACCGCCTGTCCACAGGTGCCATGGAAGAAGTGCTGGCGGGCCATCCTGACGTTGCCGAATGCGCTGTTGTGGGCATTGCCGACCCGCTAAAAGGTCAGGCCCCGCTGGGGCTGGTCTGTTTGACCAAGGGTGTGAACCGTCCGCACAGCGAAATTGTGGCTGAATGTGTCAAGCGTGTCCGCGATCAGATCGGGCCTGTGGCTGCGTTCAAACTTGCATTGGTCGTCGATCGCTTGCCCAAGACACGTTCAGGCAAAATCCTGCGTGCGACTGTGGTGAAGATCGCAGACAACCAGCCGTTCAAAATGCCTGCCACCATTGATGATCCGGCCATTCTGGACGAGATCAAAGAGGCATTGCAAACGATTGGCTATGCCAAAGACTGATACGTTGGGGCGCAGGGCAAGGATGCCTTGCGCCCTAGGGGTCCTTGGTGCCTTTGACCAAAGGCAAGGATAGTCTGATTGATGTACCTGTGTCGCAGTCCAGAATTTCCAGCGACCCGCCGTGGTTTTCCATAACCCGCAGCGCGATGGGCAGCCCCAAGCCGGAACCCGGCCCGCCGCCCGCCTGTCCAAAGCGGCTGATGGCTTCGACATGTTTGTCGGCGGGTATGCCAGCGCCGTTATCGGTGACGGTCAGCACTGCAGCTTCCTTTTGAACGGACAGGCTCAGGTCCACCGCCGTCATATCCGGGCCGCCATGCGTGCTTGTATTGGTGAGCAGGTTCAGGATCGCCTCGCGCAGCATGACGGCTTCTCCATGCACGTACACCCCGTTTTCGGGCATATCGTACCTGACATCCGCAGGCCTGATGTTGGACGCAACATAGGCCGCACCAACATCCCGCACCAGCGCTGCAAAATCCACCACATTGCCTGTGTCGCGCATATCAATGCCGCTGGCGCGTTCAAAGGACAGCAATTTGTTGGTCAGATCACTGGCTACGCGTGCGGCCTGTACCAATTCACGACTACGCGCTTTGGCCGCTTGGGCGTTGGGGGCATTTTCCACAGCTTCTGCCAAGGCCAGCACCCCGGCCACCGGGTTTCTAAGCTGGTGCGCTGCGTTTGAGATAAACTCATCTTTGGAACTGATCCGCCGGGATATCCGATCCAGCAGGCTGTTGAGTGTTGTGACCAGCCCCCGTGCCTCGACCGGGACCTCGCGGCGGATGGGTTCCAATTCAGTTGGGGTGCGTTTGGCAATTGCGCGTTCCAGATCAAGGAGGGGGCGCAGCCCCAGCCCGACGCCAAACCAGACGACCACTGCGACACAGAGCACGAGCAACGCGATGACAGCAAAAGATCGCGTCAGCACATCGCGGACGAAATGGCTGCGGACTTGGGCGCTTTGCCAGACGGTGATGTTGAACACACCTGCGATTCCACTGACGACCGTGACGTCCTGAAACCGCAACACGCGGACATCCTGCCCTTGGTACTGTCCATCAAAAAAGAACGGCTCTGTCAGGTCTTCGGATGCTTCGGAAGGAAGGATTGGTGGTGTGGAATAGCCGGTTACAAACACACCGTCGGGCGCATAGACGTGATAGAATAATTCGCCCCCCGATGTGTCATTGACCAACCGCCGGGTGAATGGGCTGAGCGCGTCGCCATCGGACACGGCCACATCGCGTGAAATGGCAAGGGCCGCAGACAACAGACCACGGTCAAAGATGTTTGCCGCCCGGATCGTCGTATTTCGGAACTGCCATGCTGCCGTGACGACGGCGATCACCAACAGAGGTGTCAGGATAATCAGGATCAAGCGTGCGCGCAGAGAATTGGGTTTCATGCCTCTGTCTCGACCAGCATTTGATAGCCAAGGCCACGCCGGGTCCGGATGATAATCCCAAACGGTTTCAAGCGGCGGCGCAGGCGCGATGTATAGACTTCTACCACTGTTTCTTCGGTATCGGCACCGACGCCATAAACATGGTCGAGCACTGCGGATTTGGAGACTGTCCGGCCATCTGCGAGCAACAAGCATTCGAACACCGACAATTCCCGCCGTGGAATTTCCAGTTCTGCGCCATCAGAAAACAGCTGCCGCGCGCTTGGGTCATAGGCGAGCGGGCCAAAGGCGCGCAGTTGTTGTTGCGGGACCGCGCGGCGGCGCAGCAGGGCGCGAACACGCGCTTCCAATTCAGCCATTTCGAACGGTTTGATCAGATAGTCGTCAGCACCGGCATCAAGGCCTTGCACGCGATCCTCTGTTTCAGCGCGGGCGGTCAACAGGATGACCGGGCGGGTGTCACCACGTTTGCGCATTTCGGACAACAGGGTCAGGCCATCGGTGCCCGGCAGGTTGATGTCCAGAATAACCAGATCCGACGCATCATCGGTCAGATACACCTGTGCCGCACTCCCGTCGTGCAGTGCATTGACAGCGTGCCCGGCATCTTCGAGCCGATAGGTGATCCCCTTGGCAAGGCTTATGTTGTCTTCGACCAACGTGATGCGCATCGTCTTTTTTCTGCCTGTTGCAAGTCTGGTGCAAGGTTCGCAGGTCACACCGTGGACATCAACAGGGGCGGACACCCCTGCACGATTCGTTTTCGACCCCTTTGGGAGAAGGGGTCACACACAACCGGGAGGAACATATGTCCACTTTCAAAACCACGCGTCGCGTGGCGTCTGGCCTTGTGGCCGCTGCCGCCGCGACATTCGCACTGCAAGCCAACGCGGGCGGTCACGGTATCGATCTCGAAGGCAAAACCGTCGAATGGATCATCCCATTCTCGGAAACTGGCGGATCCGCCAAATGGGCCAACTTTTACGCGCCCTTGCTGTCCGAAGCACTGCCAGGCCAGCCAACAGTCGTCGTGAAGTTCATGCCGGGTGCTGGTTCGACCAAAGGCGCGAACTTCTTTCAGGAACAGACGTATAACGACGGCACGCTGATCTTCGGCTCGTCGGGGTCCACGCAATTCCCTTATCTTCTGGGCGATCCACGAGTGAAATTTGAATATGCTGACTGGAACGTTGTTCTGGCCTCTGGCACAGGTGGCGTTGCGTATTTGCCGCCAGAGCTGGCCTCGATGATGGACGGCATGGATGTGACTCCATTGCAGGGTCAGGACTTTATCTATGGCAACCAAGGTGCCACGCGTCTTGACCTCGTGCCAACACTGGCATGGGAAATGCTGGGCCTGAACGTCGAATCCGTCATGGGTATCAAAGGCCGCGGCGATGGCCGCCTGATGTTCGAACGCGGCGAAGCCAACATCGACTATCAGACATCCTCGTCCTACCTGTCCGGCGTCACACCGCTGGTCGAAGCGGGCACTGCCGTTCCAATGATGAGCTGGGGCGCACTGGATGACGATGGCAACATCGTTCGTGACCCCACATTCCCCGATATGCCAACCTTCAAGGAAGTGTGCGACGCAACACCTGCTTGTGAGACATCCGGCGAAAAGTGGGATGCGTGGAAAGCGTTCTTTATCGCGGGCTTCCCTGCGCAAAAGATGGTGTTCCTTCCCAATGGTGCAAGCGCGGATGCTATCGCGACCTACACCGCAGCATTTGAAGCGGTCAAAGCACGCGCGGATTTCGAAGAAATTTCGAGCGCACGTTTGGGCAAGTACCCACAGATGACGGGTGCAGCAGCCAAAACAGCCATGGCAAGCGCCACCAAAGTGACGCCTGAGGCCAAAGCGTTCATCGTGAACTGGTTGCAGGAAAAATACGGCGTGTCGCTGAACTAAGCTTTGCTTTTTGAACGCCCCGTCGGTTTCGGCGGGGCGTTTTCACAAGCGAAGTGGAGGACAGTTTCATGGAAGTCATCATGGAGGCCTTGCCCGCATTCGGAGATGCATGGGGTTTGATCCTGCAACCCGTTGTGTTGGGTTATCTGGTTCTGGGCGTGTTGATGGGGCTGTGCATCGGGGTATTTCCCGGCCTTGGCGGTATCGCCGGCCTATCGCTCTTGCTGCCGTTCATGTTTGGGATGGAACCCGTCCTTGGTCTTGCGTTGATGATTGGGATGGTGGCTGTTGTCCCCACCTCTGATACGTTTGCGTCCGTGCTGATGGGGATACCGGGGTCGTCTGCGTCGCAGGCCACTGTCCTTGATGGCTTTCCCATGGCGAAAAAGGGGATGGCGGCGCGTGCCTTGTCTGCCGCCTTTGCATCGTCGTTGTTTGGCGGGCTGGTAGGCGCGAGTTTTCTGACCATTTTCATCCTGATCGCGCGCCCGATCGTTCTGGAATTTCGCACGCCTGAATTGCTGATGATCACTATTTTTGGGCTGTCGATGGTTGGCATCCTTGCGGGCCGCGTCGCCATCAAGGGGATTGTGGCCGCAGGTCTGGGCATGCTGATCGGCACCATTGGCGAAGGTGCGTCGTCAGGTGATCTGCGCATGTCTTCCTATGATTTTCCCTACCTAACGGACGGCTTGAAATTGGTCATTGTGGGCCTCGGGATATTTGCCATCCCCGAGATTATTTCGTTGCTGCGCAAGGATCGCGCGATTTCGGATCGCCCCCAGCTTGGTGGCGGCTGGATTGCGGGCATTCGCGACTGGTTTGCCAATATCTGGCTGTCTGTGCGCTGTTCGATCATCGGCGTGATCGTCGGAGTGATCCCCGGCCTCGGCGGGTCCGTGGTGGATTGGATTGCCTATGGCCACGCCGTTCAGACGACCAAGGACAAGTCCAATTTCGGCTCTGGCGAAGTGCGCGGCGTGATCGGGCCGGAAAGCTCGAACAACGCCAAAGAAGGCGGCGGGCTGGTTCCGACCTTGCTGTTTGGCATTCCGGGTTCAGGGTCTATGGCGATCTTTATCGGGGCTATCGCCCTGCTGGGGTCAGGCCAGATCGAAGTCGGGCCTGCCATGCTGAAGAACAACCTTGATATCACCTATGCGATTGTATGGTTGTTGGCGCTTGCGAATGTCGTGGGCACAGTCATCTGCATCGCCGCGAGCGGCGGCATTGCCAAGCTGACGACCGTGCGTTTCGTGCTGCTCGCGCCGTTCCTGTTTATGATCATCAGCTTTGCCGCCTTTCAGTCGGGTCAGAACCTGATGGATCTTGTGGCCCTGTTTGCGATCGGGTTCTTAGGTATCTTGATGCGCCGCTTTGACTGGTCGCGCCCGGCATTCCTGATTGGTTTTGTTTTATCGAACCCGGCCGAGACATATGCCAACCAAGCGATCCAGATCGCACAATCGCGGTTCCGCAAAGGTTTTGGTGATGGGATCGATTATATCTTTTCGCCTATCGTGATCGTCTTGCTGGTTATCACCGTGTTGTCCGTGGTCATCGGGTTGCGTCAGGCCAAACACATCATGGCCGAAGGGGACGTGAAATCAGGCTCCAAGCGCGCGCCATTGGTGTTCTTGCTGATCGTGACGGGATACATTGCCTACGCGTTGATCGATGCGGCTTCGATCCCCAGCTATAGCCGTGACCGCGTTTTCCCGATCTTTGTGGCAAGCGTCTGTCTGGTCGGCTGTGCGTTCCTGATCATCCGTATGATGCTGAAACCAGAAACAGATACCATCTTTGCAGATCGCGAGCGCAGCGGTGAAGATGCGGATGCGACCCATGGGCTATGGCCGACACTGGGCTGGTTTGCTGCTTTACTGCTGCTTACGTCGGCGTTTGGCTTTATCTTGGCGCTGGGCGTGTTCCTGTTCACCTTTATGATGATGCGCGCGCGGGTTGGCGTGGTGTTTTCGCTAGGCTATACAGCTGCTGGCATCGCGTTTATCTGCACAATGGCGTGGATGTTGAACCGCGATTTCCCGCCCGGATTGTTACAAGAGTATTTTGACCTGCCATGGCCGCTGACATGACCCAGACCGCTATTCCCTATCTGTTCATGCGTGGCGGCACGTCGCGTGGTCCCTATCTGAACCGCGCTGATCTGCCAGAAGACCTTGAGACGCTGGCGCAAGTCTTGATTGCGATGGTGGGCTCGGGGCATCCGCTGAATATAGATGGTATTGGCGGCGGCGTCGCGGTGACAACCAAGGTTGCAATGCTGTCACCGTCGCAGGACGATTGGGCTGATGTGGATTATTTCTTTGCCCAGGTCAGTGTCGAAGACCGTCTAGTCGATTTCAAACCGACCTGCGGCAACATCCTGTCCGGTGTCGGTCCAGCAGCGATAGAAATGGGCCTGGTTGCGGCACAGATTGGCGAAACGCCCGTAAGAATCCGCGCCGTGAATACAGAGGCGCGCGTGGCCGCGATCGTACAAACGCCGGATGGCGTCGTCAGCTATGAAGGCGACGCGCAGATTGACGGCGTGCCCGGCACCTCGGCCCCGGTTGCGTTGCAGTTCATGGAAACGGTTGGCGGCGTCACAGGCGCGTTTTTGCCCACTGGTCATCTTGTGGACGTGGTCGACGGGATCGAGGTCACGTGCATGGATGTCGCGATGCCAATGGTCATTGCGAAAGCCTCTAGTTTTGGGCTGACAGGGTATGAAAGCGCGGCAGAGCTGGACGAGAACAAAGATTTCTTTGCCCGCATGGAGGCGGTGCGCCAACAGGCGGGTGCGTTGATGGGGATGGGCGATGTCACCAAGTCTGTCACACCCAAGTTTGGCCTTTTGGCCCCTGCGCGAAATGGTGGCACCATTGCGACCCGCTATTTCATGCCGTGGAACACGCATCCGACGATGGCTGTGACGGGCGCGCAATGTCTTGCATCTTGTGTACTGACGCCCGGCACAGTGGCCGAAGGGCTTGCCGCCAAGCCAAACGAGACGCCTGCCAATATTACGCTTGAACATGCCTCCGGCACGATCGATGTGATGGTGGATTACGATCAAACAGAGGCCGGGTTTCAGGTCAAATCGGCAGGGCTGGTGCGCACGGCACGCAAGTTGGCGGCAGGGCACGTTTTTGTGCCTGCGTCAGTGTGGGATGGCACGCTGGGTTAAGCGCCTTTGGCCGCGTCCACGAACCCGCTTGATATCGCGCGGACTACAAACTCGTTCAAAGCGTTGATCCTCGGGTCATCGCGCTGGGGAAGGACCATCGCCTGCTGCACGGATGTCAGCACGCCGGGCAATATGCGTATGGCCGGGTCGTTTTCAAACACCCCCTCCAATGAGGCGCGTACGCCAGCCACCGCATCGCATTGCCCAGCCTTGAAGGCCGCAAAGCTTTCGGGCGGCGTTCCGAATCGTTCCAGTGTGGCCTGTTTCAGTGTCTTGGTCAGGTGCATATCATAGGCTGATCCGCTGGCGGTCAGGACGTGGACACCGGCGTTGTCGATGTCGGCAACATCCTTGAATGGTGCATCCGCGCGTACGGCATAGGTCGCTTCGATCACGATATATGGCTCTGTATACGCGATCTTTTCGGCGCGCATCGCGTCAATGGCAAGAAAACCAACATCCCAGATATCGCGGTTAGCATCCGCGAACACTTTGCCTGCCCCATCATAGACGATCGCGTGCATCTGTGCGCCGATCTCGGTCGCGAGCCGTGCGGCCAGCGCGGGGCTGACCCCGCTCAGTGTTTCGCCATCTTGTTGCACAAGCGCGCGGTTGCCAGTGTTGATCGCCACGCGCAAAACGCCGTCTTTGGCGAGGCTTTTCAGGTCTTGGGACATCTATATTCCTTTTTCAAATCGGACACCGAACCCGATGATGCAGCGAGGGTCGCGCCAGACTGGGCTTGTCATTTCACATACATCATTCTAAAGATCAGCATATTGTATCCGCTTGGATACAATATGCTGATCAAAGGGAAAAGCCAATGTCAAAATCTGTCGTCGTTGTAGGGACTGGAAATGCAGCGCTCTGTGCCGCCATCGCAGCACTGGAAAAAGGCGCGTCAGTCACCTTGCTGGAAAAAGCGGACGAGGCATTGGCCGGGGGCAATACCAAATACACTGCGGGTGCCATGCGCTTTGCTTATGATGGGGCCGAAGACTTGATGCCCTTGCTGCGCGACCCAGATGACGCACGCCTGCCGCAGACAGACTTTGGCAGCTACACCACCGAAAAATTTGGGGCCGACCTGCTTGGCTTTAATGATGGCCGCGCCTTGTCGGATGAACAGCAGGCTTTGGTTAACACATCCGGTGAAACGATGCGCTGGCTGGCCTCGCATGATGTGAAATTCGAACCGATTTACAGCCGCCAGAGTTTCGAAAAAGACGGACGTCATGTGTTCTGGGGCGGTCTGACCTTGGCTGCGGAAAACGAGGGTGTGGGCCTGTTCGACATGGAACTGGCCGCAGTCACACGCATGGGCGGGACCGTGCGATATAACAGCGGCGTCACGGGATTGATCATGGATGGCGGGCGCGTCACAGGCGTGCGCGTGGGCGATGAAGAAGTGTTGGCGGACGCGGTTATCCTTGCTTCTGGCGGGTTCGAAGCGAATGACGACATGCGCATCAAACACATGGGCCCAAACTGGAAAGCCGCCAAAGTGCGCGGCACACCGCACAACACCGGCGACGGCCTGCGCATGGCGACTGACATCGGTGCAGCGGAATACGGTTTGTTCGCCGGGTGCCATGCCACACCGATGGACCTGCATATGGCCGATTTTGGCGGGCTGGATCTGCCCCCGGGAGAGCGTAAAAATTACCGCAAGATTTCCTATTTCCTTGGCGTGATGCTGAATGCGAATGGCGATCGTTTTGTCGATGAGGGCGCGAATTTCCGCAACTACACCTATGCCCAATATGGCGCGGCCATCCTTGAACAGCCGGGCCAGTTCGCGTGGCAGGTGTTCGATAGCAAGGTATTTGATCTGCTCTATGCAGAGTACCGTTTCCACGACGCGCATTTCGTCGAGGCAGAGACGCTTGATGGGCTGGTCGCCAAGATGGAAGGTGTGGACACGCAGGGCGCGCTTGCGACGCTGGCCGCCTACAATGATGCGGTGGATGCGCAAACCACGTTTGACCCCACCGCCCTTGATGGCAAGGGCACCCAAGGTGTGACACCACCAAAATCCAACTGGGCACAAACGATCGACACAGGTCCGTTTCGCGCCTTTCCGGTCACGGGTGGTATCACGTTCACCTATGGTGGCGTGAAAGTTGATGAGACGGGCAATGTCCTGACCAAAGACGGGGCACAGATTCCGGGCCTGTTCGCGTGCGGCGAAATGGTTGGGGGCGTGTTCTTTGCCGGATATCCGGGCGGTTCGGGCCTGACGTCTGGTGCCGTGTTTGGCCGCCGCGCCGGGTATGGCGCGGCCTGACGGTCAGAGATCAGTTGCCAGCTTGCGCAGTTCGAACTTTTGAATCTTGCCGGTGGATGTTTTGGGGAGCTCCTGAAACACCACCTTTTTCGGGGCTTTGAACCCGGCAAGAGTTTCGCGGCTGAACGCGATCAAATCCGCCTCGGTGGGGGCGGTGCCCAGTTTCAGTTCAACAAAGGCGCAGGGCACTTCGCCCCATTTTTCGTCCGGTTTGGCGACAACGGCGGCCAGATTAACGTCAGGGTGCGCCATAAGTACGCCCTCGACTTCGACAGAGCTAATGTTTTCGCCGCCCGAAATGATGATATCCTTGGCCCGATCCGCGATCTGGATATAGCCATCGTCATGCTGGATCGCGATGTCACCTGAATGGAAATAGCCGCCCTTGAATGCCTCTGCGGTGGCGTCAGGGTTCTTGAGGTACCCTTTCATCACCGAATTGCCCCGGATCATTATTTCGCCCTGCGTGGTGCCGTCCATCGGGATCTGGTGCATGTCGGCGTCCATCACGGTGATATGTTCCATCATCGGCATGGCGACGCCCTGACGCGCCTTGATTGCGGCCCTGTCGGACTGTTCCAGCCCGTCCCAGTCATCACCACGCCAGATGCATTCGGTGACGTGCCCATAGGTTTCGGTCAGCCCGTAGACCTGCGTCACGTTGAACCCCAGTGCCTCGATCTTGGCCAGTGTGGCGGGGGCAGGGGGCGCACCGGCGGTAAATACTTCTACCACGTGATCGAACGTGCGCCGATCTTCGTCGGTGGCGTTGACGAGCATGTTCAGAACGATGGGGGCACCGCCGAAATGGGTCACACCGTCGTAGTGAATCGCGTTGTAGATCGCAGGAGCAGTAATGTCGCGGCAGCACACCAGCGTTCCGCCCAGCAGCGGCATCATCCACGTGTGGTTCCAGCCATTGCAGTGAAACAGCGGAACGATGGCCATGAACACCGGGTACAATTGCATCCGCCAAGAAATCACCGTGCCCATCGTCATCAGATACGCACCGCGATGGTGATACACGACCCCCTTGGGGCGTCCCGTGGTGCCAGAGGTATAATTCAGCGCAAGGCTTTCCCATTCGTCGGTGGGCATGACCCAGTCATAATCGGGGTTCGCCTGTGAAAGCACCTCTTCGTAGACCTCGTACCGTCCAGAGGCGTGCCAGCCCTCGGGGTCGTCTGGGACCTCGATCAGGGTGGGGGTGGGGCCTTCCATTGCGGCCACCGCCGCTTCGGCCAGTTCAAGGAATTGAGGATCAACAAGCACCACCTTGGCACCGCCATGGGCAAAGATGTAGGTGACCGTATCAACATCGAGCCGCGTGTTGATGGTATTCAAAACGGCACCGCAGGCGGGCACACCGAAATGCGCCTCGGCTTGGGCGGGCAAGTTCGGGATCAGCGTTGCGACGACGTCGCCCTGGGACACACCGCGCGCTGCAAGCGCAGAGGCAAGCCGGGTACAGCGATCATAGTATTGCGCATAGGTCACCCGGTGCTTGCCGTAGATAACGGCCGTGCGTGTGCCAAACACATGAGCGGCCCGGCGGAGATGCGACAGCGGCGTTAGCGCCACATAATTTGCATCTGTCTTGCCCAGACCTGTTTCATCTGCCATCCAACCCATCACGCACCTCCACTTGCTTGTAATTCGATGTCGAGAATCTATGGCAGGGCGTGCCTAAGATGGAAAGAGATGATGAACACAGCCGCCCAACTGCGCCCCATGGCGGCTGCGACCTCCATGGTGGCTGCCATGTGCATCATTGGGGCCATCGACATCTATGTAGCGGTTGTGGCTGAAACGATTTCGATCTGGCAGTTCTTTTTGGTGCGCACAGTGATGTCGGTGCCTTTGATCCTGTTCGCCTCTTGGGTTGGTCTGGGCACATTGCGTCCGCAGCGATTTGCGACTTTGGCGTTTCGCAGCGCGTTGATCGCGGTTGGTATGTTTTTCTATTTCGGGGCACTGGCCTTTATGCCGATTGCGATGGCGCTGGCGGGGCTGTTTACTTCGCCGATCTTTGTGCTGTTGATCACGGCCTATGGTCTACGCCAGCGCATTGGGCCGTGGCGCATCTTGGCGGTGGCTGTCGGCTTTGTCGGGATTTTGGTGGTCTTGGGGCCACAGGCGTCACATTTGGGTTGGGTGATCGTGCTGCCTGTCATTGGTGGTGTTCTCTATGCCTCGGGCGTGGTGGCGACCCGTGCGATGTGTGCGGGCGAAAGCACGCTGGCGCTGATGCTTGGCATTTTCCTTGCGCAATCCGCCCTGAGTTTGGTCGTCATGATCGTGCTGACCCTGTTTGATGTTGGGGTCGGTGCCGGCGGCATGGCGTTTTTGACCCGTGGCTGGGTCTGGCCGATGACGGACGCGCTGCCCTATGTGGCGATGCAGGCGGTCGGGTCTGCATTTGGTGTGGCGTTGCTGAACCGCGCCTATCAGTTGGGCGAGGCCAGCCATGTGGCGGTGTTCGAGTATTCGATCATGATCTTTGGCCCAGTGTTTGGCTGGCTGCTATTGGCCCAGCCGGTCACGATGTTGCAAGGCGTCGGCATTGCCTTGATCGCATCTGCGGGGATCATCATCGCCGTGCGTAGCGCAGATCATTAGCGACGGGTCCAAAACTGTGGACGCGCTAGAGTTGATCGTTAGGCTGCGTGCATGATCCTTAGCATTGGCCGCAAATATGTTTTTATCCATGCGCCAAAAACCGGCGGTACCGCCATGGCGCTCGCCCTAGAAGGGCGCGCCCTGAAGGACGATCTCATGCTGGGTGACACGCCCAAAGCCCTCAAACGACGTCGCCGTCTCAAGAATGTGCAAACGCGTGGCCGTTTGTGGAAACACTCCACACTTGCGGATATCGATGGGTTGGTGCCGTCGCTGGATGGTTTGTTTGCGTTTACCTTGGTGCGCAACCCGTGGGATCGGATGGTCAGCTACTATCACTGGCTCAGGGATCAGCAGTTTGATCACCCGGCGGTGGCATTGGCCGGTCGGCTGGAGTTTTCAGAATTTGCCTGTGCGATAGAAGTGCGTTCTGCCATGCAGGCAAGTGGCGCGCGCCAGTTCATGACCGATGCAAGCGGGGCAGAGCGGTGCGATCTGTTCATCAAACTCGAAGCGTTCGCAACGGATGCAGTGCCGCTATGGGACCACTTGGGGTTCACGCTGGAGTTGCCGCACGCCAACCCATCGCGCCGTGCTGCCGATTATCGGGGCTACTACACCGATGCAGCGCGCGCCGCAGTGGCACAAGCCTGTGCCGAAGACATCGACAGGTTCGGCTATCACTTTGAGTGAGCAAGCAGCTGGCGCATAAAAAAGGGCCCCGCATAGCGGAGCCCTTTGCGTCGTGAGTGGTGTCGTCTGGTTAGGCCGCGGCTTGCTCTTTGGGGCCAAAACGGCCGTAAAAGCTTTGGTTTTTGTCGGCCATTTCGCGCAGCAATGCCGGGCATTTGAACCGCTCGCCGAATTTTGCTTCGAGTTGGTCACAGCGTTCGGCAGCATAGGGCGCGCCAATAATATCCAGCCATGACAGCGGGCCGCCCGACCATGGGGCAAAGCCCCAGCCCAAGATTGCGCCCACATCGCCCTCGCGAATGTCCATCAGCACGCCTTCTTCCAGCGCGCGAACCGCTTCGAGCACTTGAGAGAACAGAAGGCGATGTTGCACTTCGGTCAGGTCAGGCTGGTCTTCCGCCAGCGGATACTTCTCGTTCAAACCCTTCCACAGGCCGATGCGCTTGCCTTTTTCGTCATAGGAATAAAAGCCTGCGTTGGCTTTGCGCCCCAGACGTCCTTCGGCCTCAAGCCAGAAGATCAGGTCGTCCGCGCCACTGGCAGGATAGGCATCGCCCATCGCCGCCATCGTGGCGCGCGCGATTTTTGCGCCCAGATCAATCGCCGTCTCGTCCGTCAGTTGCAGCGGGCCGAGCGGCATGCCGACCAGTTTGGCGGCATTTTCGATCAAGGCCGGTTCGACACCTTCGGTGATCATCCGTGCACCTTCATTGACGTATGGAATGATGCAGCGGTTGGCATAAAAGAACCGCGCGTCATTCACCACGATCGGCGTTTTGCGGATCTGGCGCACATAATCGAGCGCTTTTGCGACGGCGCGATCCCCGGTTTCCTTACCTTTGATGATCTCCACCAACAGCATCTTTTCGACGGGCGAGAAGAAGTGGATGCCGATGAACTGATCCTGATTGCGAGACGCTTTGGCCAATTCCGATATCGGCAGGGTCGAGGTGTTGGAGGCGAAAATGCAATCGTCGGGAATGATCGCTTCGACCTTTTGGGTGATATCAGCTTTGATTTTTGGATCTTCGAATACCGCTTCGATGATCAGATCGCAGTCTTTCAGGGCATCCAGATCAGGCGTGGCGGTGATCAGGGACATCATGGCCTCGGCTTTTTCGGCCGTGACTTTGCCGCGCGATTTGCCCTTTTCAAGGTATGTCGCGGTATAGGCTTTGCCCTTGTCTGCGGCGGCCTGATCGCGGTCGATCAATACGACCTCAATGCCCGCTTGCGCAGACACCAGCGAAATACCCGCGCCCATCAGGCCCGCGCCCAAGACGCCCAGTTTCTTGACCCGTTGATCTGGCACGCCAGCCGGGCGCACAGCGCCCTTTTCCAACGCTTCCTTGTTTAGGAACAGCGAGCGAATCATGGCCCCAGAAGACGGGTTCAGCAGGACATGGGTGAACCACCGCGCCTCGATTTTCAGGGCGGTGTCGAATGGGACAAGCGCGCCTTCGTAAACCGCGCTCAGCAATGCCTTGGCTGCGGGATAGACGCCTTGGGTCTTGCCGTTGACCATCGCGCTTGCACCGACAAAGGTCATGAACCCGGCAGGGTGATACGGCGTGCCTCCGGGCATTTTATACCCTTTTGCATCCCACGGTTTGACCAGATCGGCATCTTTTGCCTCAAGCACCCAAGCGCGGGCGGCGGCGATTGGATCGTCTACGACCTCGTGGATCAGGCCGGCGCGTTTGGCAGCCTCCGGGTTGGACAACTTGCCCTCAAGCAAGAAGGGAGAGGCCCCCATCGCACCCAGCATCCGTGCCAGACGCGTTGTGCCGCCGGCACCCGGAAAGATCCCAACGAGGATTTCAGGCAGTCCAATGCGTGCCTTGGGGTTGTTGGCAACGAATGTACGGTGCGTGGCCAGCGGCAGTTCCAGGCCAATACCCACGGCAGTGCCGGGAATGGCAGAGGCAATGGGTTTGCCGCCTTTCTGGGTCTTGGGGTTCATCCCTGCGAGTTCGATCTTGCGCAGCAGGGCGTGTATTTTCATTGTGCCCTCAAACAGGCCCTTGGCGGCGTCCTCGCCAGCGCTTTCCTTCATCTTTGCCAGCAGGTTCAGGTCCATGCCGCCCGCAAAGGTGTCTTTGCCACTGGTGATCACGATGCCTTTGACCGCGTCGTCGCCCAAGGCGTCATCGATCATGTCGTTCAGCAGTTCCAGCCCGTCAAAGGACATGACGTTCATCGACTTGTCAGCCACGTCCCACGTGATCGTGGCAATGCCATCAGCGTCCTTGTTCAGTGTAAAGTCGGCCATGATTTAGTCCTTTCTTGAATTTCACGATGCGTCGGCAGTGCCTCTGTGGGCTCTGGCGCGCTGTATGGGGCAGATGGGTTTGCGACGGCGTTGGTGACATGTTTCAGCTTCCAGCCGACGCCTTTGCGTTTCAGGATCATCCGGGATTATATCGGGGGAAGGGACGGTTGCCCGCCCTTGAGAAAGACAGTCTCGTGATACCCGCACATTACATCGGGCCCAAGAAACTGGGCGCTCTCTGCGCGGCGCACGCACGTGTCTGCGGCCTGCACACGGACCAATTCCACAGTCATATCAAAGAATGGGCGAACATCCTCAGGAGTGTTCAACAGGGTATCAGTGGCGCTGTTGTGATCTGAATAGGGCAGGTCACACAACGCGAGGTATGCATCAAAGTTGTTGTTCAGCGTCGCAGCTGTCAGCCGGTCGATGAATCGCTGATACAAGGCCAGCGGCTCGGCGGCATTGCGGCGCGCATCGTGGATGGGGCGCGCTGTACCGCCCATTTTGCCCGCTTCGGCCACCCGCAACATATTGATCGGCCAGTGTTTGGCCACCAGGTCACTGGCGACTTCGACCAGACGCCAAGCCCCATCAAAATTCTGCAGCACAATGCGGTTGTGATAGCTAGGCAACATCGCCGTCGCGTTGCGTAGGGCGTGGGTGACATAATACCCTTCGATGCGATCATCGCTGAGAAATTCTGCGTCAGCGGCAAGGCGAATGAAATGGTTCACACCAAGGCTTTCCAGTGAACTGGCAAAAGCTTTGATCCCGGTGTGAAAGTCTGTTTCGCTTTCTATGATCAGATCCATACCAGTCGTGATCCGCCGATAGGGCATGGCCACGGTTGCACGCATCGCGGCGACGTCACCCGCAAGCAAAGCACGCGACTGAACGTCGAGCAACTCTTGCATCAGCGACATCGCGTCTTTGTGCGGCAACACAGGTCCGGCCCCGTCAGTCATCAGACACGCTCGATGATTGTGGCGGCACCCATGCCGGAAGCGATGCACAAGGTGGCAAGGCCGACTTCTTTGTCCGCCCGCTCCAACTCGTCCAGCAGCGTGCCGATGATCATTGCGCCCGTCGCACCCAGCGGGTGACCCATGGCGATGGAACCGCCGTTCACGTTGACCTTGTCGTGATCCACATCAAAGGCCTGCATGAAACGCAAAACGACACTCGCAAAGGCTTCGTTGACTTCGAACAGGTCAATGTCGCTGATGTCCATACCATGATCCTTGAGGATCATTTCGGTCACCGGTACGGGACCGGTCAACATGATGGTGGGGTCGGTTCCGATCTTGGCCGTGGCCCGGATACGCGCGCGAGGTTTCAGCCCCCACTTTTCGCCAAATTCCTTGTTGCCGATGAGCACGGCAGCAGCACCATCAACAATACCAGAGGAATTGCCAGCATGGTGGATATGGTTGATCCGCTCAAGATGGGGGTATTTCATCAAGGCGACCTTATCAAAACCGGGCATGACTTCGCCCATCGCCTGAAAGGCAGGGTTGAGCGCGCCAAGCGACTGCATGTCAGTCTGCGGGCGCATGTACTCATCATACTCCAGAATGGTCAGGCCGTTGATGTCCTTGATCGGGATTACCGACTTTGCAAAGCGGCCGGCATCCCATGCGGCTTGCGCGCGCTGTTGGCTGGCAACAGCCAGTTGATCGGCATCATCACGGGTGAACCCGTATTCGGTCGCAATGATGTCGGCGCTGATGCCCTGTGGAACGAAATAGGTGTCCATTGCAATCGACGGATCAGCCGCAATTGCCGCCCCGTCAGAGCCCATGGCGACACGGCTCATCATTTCCACGCCGCCCGCGATATACGCTTCGCCCGCGCCACCGCGCACTTGGTTGGCGGCAAGATTGACGGCTTCCATGCCGCTGGCGCAAAAGCGGTTGATGGCCAGACCCGGGATGGATTGATCAAGATCAGATGCCAGAACGGCAGAGCGCGCCAGACAGCCGCCCTGTTCCATGACTTGGGTCACATTGCCCCAGATCACATCCTCAACCGCGTGGCCGTCAAAGTTGTTGCGCTCTTTGAGTGCATTGAGGGTTTGGGCCGACAGGCGCAAAGAGGTCACCTCGTGCAGGCTGCCGTCTTTGCGGCCTTTGCCGCGCGGCGTGCGTATCGCGTCATAGATATAGGCTTCGGTCATGATGTTCGTCCTTTTGCCAGAGGCGTCGTGTTCTTGTCTTAGGTGGTGTACACTGGGCAGCCGTATCAAGGCTGACGTTGCGGCGCTGCACGTAAACTTTGGGTCAGGCCCGATCTGCCGGGGATCCGGGCATAAGATCATAGGGCGCTTTCCATCCTGGCAGGCCCTGCAGATTGGACAGCCACCGGTCAATGTTTGGCCAGTCCGCGCGATCAAACCCAAAGGGTTCTGGATAATAGAGATAGCCACAGCAGCTGAGATCGGCGTTTGTCACGCCCTCTCCGACGATCCAGTCGCGGCCTGCAAGGTGGGTGTCCAACACGGCATAAGCCGCTTTGAGACGGCCTTGATTGAAGGCGATAACCTCTTGGGGGCGTTTGTCTTCTGGCAGGAAGTTCATCAAAAACCGGGTCACACCGCACATCGAGGACAGCTTGTGATTGTCCCACAGCACCCAACGCAAGACCTCGTATTTGTCTTTGGCCGCGCCGCCATGTTTGCCGCTCTTGTCCGTGACATACTGTTGAATGACACCGGATTGCGTGAGCGTGGTGTCGCCGTCCACCAGCAAAGGGGCCTCTCCCATGGGGTTCATGGCGCGGTAGGCGTCAGTACGGGCGGCACCGCCAAAGAAATCGACATAGACAGGTTCCCACTCCAAACCCGAAAGTTCGAGCGCAAGTGCCGCTTTGTAGGAGTTTCCGCTTTCGCCAAAGCAGTGCAGTTTGAGGGTCATGTGGAGTGGCCTTTGTCTATGTTTTAGAGGGCAGGACCGGGGGGTTCACACCCCCGGACCCCCGTGGAGTTTATTTCGCGAGATGAAACTGGATCGGTTTACCAAGTGTTAAGGGAGTCGGATTCATGATTACCCTGTATGGTAGGCTGGAGAGCTGAGCCATATGCGAGGTGAAGCCCTGTCCGCCCGCTCGTGCAGAGCCGGAGGATGGGGCGGATCTTGACGCCGATCCGTGTTTCATCTCGCCAAATAAACTCCCCCCGGAGGGTCGGTTTACCGAGTGCTCTGGGCTTGCATTGCTCAAAACGCCCTCGCGATCAGTTCCTTCATGATTTCATTGGTCCCGCCATAGATGCGTTGCACCCGTGCGTCCGTCCACATGCCACCGATGTCGTAGTCTTGCGTGAACCCATAGCCGCCGTGCAGTTGCAGGCATTCGTCCAGCACCCAGGCTTGGGTATCGGTTGTCCAGTATTTGCACATCGCCGCCTTATCCACCGTCAATTCACCGCGCAAAAGTTCAACCATGCATTCGTCGAAAAATGACCGGCTGACCATTGTTTTGGTTTTGGCCTCGGCCAGTTTGAATCGGGTGTTCTGAAATTGCATGATCGGCCCGCCAAAGGCTTCGCGTTCTTTGCAATATGCGATTGTCCGTTCTACCGCCCCTTCCATGGCACCGACTGCGGCGCAGGCGATGACCATGCGTTCTTGGGGCAGTTGCTGCATCAGTTGGTAAAACCCTTGGCCTTCAGCACCGCCAAGGATGTTTTCTGGTGGGATTTCGACGTTGTCAAAGAACAACTCGGACGTGTCTGATGCATGCATCCCGATCTTGTCGAGATTGCGTCCCCGCTGAAATCCTGCGGCACCATCGGTTTCGACCACAACCAGCGAAACACCTTTCGAGCCCAGTGCAGGATCGGTTTTCGCAGCCACGACGATGAGGTTGGCATGCTGGCCGTTGGTGATAAAGGTTTTTGATCCCGTCAGCTTGTAAGCGTTCCCGTCCCGGATCGCCCGCGTCTTGATCGCCTGCACGTCTGAGCCTGTCGATGGTTCCGTCATGGCCAAGGCCCCGACCATCTCGCCAGAGACCATTTGGGGCAGCCAACGTGCTTTTTGATCTTCTGTCCCGTAGGCGAGTATGTAATGCGCCACGATCCCTGAATGAATGCCGTGCCCCCATGAGGCTAGGTTGGCCCGCGCCGCCTCGATCAGGATTGCAGCCTCGTGTCCGAAGTCTCCACCGGCACCGCCGAATTCTTCCGGAATCGACGGGCACAGCAGGCCCAGTTCACCGGACTGTTGCCACGTGCTGCGATCCATCTCGCCTTGTTTGCGCCAACGGTCGAAATGGGGGGCCCATTCATTGGTGATGAATTGCGCTGTCATGTCCGCAATCATCTGATGCTCGTCAGTCATCCAGCCTGTCGGGCCGTGCTCAAGATCTTTCATGTCTCTCCTCCCCAGAAGATGGCGGTCAACGTTTGCGCGCCTCTAGCTCTGCATTGAACAGCCGCAGCCGCGCCGTCAGGTTTTCTTCGTGCGTGACGCTGTCGAAGTTTTCGAACAGGAACGACAGCGCTTCGCCTTCGTCCAACCCTGCCTCGACTGCGAACCGTTTGAGGCGGCGATAGCCGTCCTCGGTCATGGCGACCGGAAAGCGGCGGGTCAGGCGAAAACGTTTAGGCATCATGCACTCGCGGATAGTGTTGGGCGGGAGTGCCCGCCCAACTCAGTTTAGAAGTTTGCAGCTTCCAGTGCCATCACCGTGTCGCCGCCCGATTGGATGCGTGTCAGGTGCAGCGCTGTCGCAGGCAGTTGACGCGCCATATAATAGCGCCCTGTCGCCAGCTTGGTTTCGTAAAACTCCGGGTCAGTTGTGCCCGCGGCCAATGCATCCTGCGCCGCCTTGCCCATCCGCGCCCACATCAGCCCCAGGCAGACGTGACCAAACATATGCATAAAGTCATAGGACCCTGACAATGCGTTGTTCGGGTTCGTCATGCCCTGCTGCATAAAGTACATACCAGCCGCTTGCAGGTCCTTGGATGCCGCCTTGAGCGGGTCGAGGAAGTCCTTGTCGAATGCCTCGTCTTGGCCTGCGTTATCCTTGATGAAAGTCTTGATCAGATCAAAGAATGCCATCACGTGCCTGCCGCCGTCCAGCGCCAGCTTGCGGCCAACAAGGTCAAGCGCTTGGATGCCGTTCGCCCCTTCATAGATCATCGCGATCCGGGCATCGCGCGTATATTGTGACATGCCCCATTCTTCGATGTAACCGTGGCCGCCATAGACCTGTTGGGCCTTGATTGTGTTGTCATAGCCAACGTCGGTCAGGAACCCTTTGATAATGGGTGTCAACAGCGACACAATGCCGTCCGCGTCCTTGTCGCCTGCGCGGTGCGCTGCGTCGATCATGGTTGCGCCCCACAGGCAGAACGCCCGCCCGCCTTCGGCAAAGGATTTTTGATCCATCAGCGACCGACGGATATCGGGGTGAACGATGAGCGGATCGGCTGGACCGTCCGGGTTTTTGGTGCCGGTTACGTCGCGCCCTTGCAGGCGATCCTTGGCATAATCCAGCGCGTTTTGATACGCGACTTCGGCCTGGGACAGGCCCTGCATGCCGACGCCGACACGTGCCTCGTTCATCATGGTGAACATGGCACGCATGCCTTTGTGCTCTTCGCCCACCAGATAGCCGACGGCTTCGTCATAGTTCATCACGCAGGTCGAATTGCCGTGAATGCCCATCTTCTCTTCGATGTTGCCCACGGAGACACCGTTACGCGCCCCCAATGTGCCGTCTTCGTTCACAAGAAACTTGGGGACGATAAACAGCGATACGCCTTTGATCCCTTCGGGACCGCCGACAATTTTGCCCAGCACGAGGTGAATGATGTTTTCGGCCATGTCGTGCTCGCCGGCCGAGATAAAGATCTTTTGGCCGCTGATTTTGAACGACCCATCATCTTGCGGTTCTGCTTTGGTGCGCATCAGTCCCAGATCGGTGCCGCAATGCGGTTCGGTCAGGTTCATTGTGCCGGTCCATTCGCAGGACACCATTTTGGGCAGGTAGGTTTCTTTTTGTTCCTGGCTGCCATGCGCCAAAATCGCAGAGGCCGCCCCGTGGGTCAGGCCCTGATACATGGTGAACGCCATGTTCGAAGAACTGAACATTTCGCCCACGGCCGTGCCGATCACGTAGGGCATGTTCTGGCCGCCGAATTCTTCGGGCATGTCGAGGCCGGGCCAGCCGCCTTCCTTGACCTGTTCGAACGCTGCCTTGAATCCTGTGGGGGTGTAGACGACACCATTTTCAAGCCGGCAGCCTTCTTTGTCGCCCACAACATTCAGAGGGGCCAGCACGCCAGAGGTCAGCTTGCCTGCTTCTTCGAGGATTGCGGCGGTAAAGTCGGCTTCGAGTTCGTCATAGCCTGGGATGTCACTGCTGGTGACGTTCAAAACGTCGTGCAGGATGAATTGCATGTCTTTGGTAGGGGGCGTGTAGCGGGGCATGGTATCTCTCCATAGGGTCAATCGGCGCTTATTCAGCGGCCTTTTTCACGGCGTTCATTGAGGCAAGCATTTTCTCGCCCCACTTTAATTGGTTTTGCAGGTCTGCAATGGCTTCGTTCAGCTCGTCGCGTTGGGACACCATGTCGGCCAGACGATCGCGTGCGATCTCGTATGTGCGGGCCAATTGGGTCTGCTGCTGGTCACCCATGTCGTAAAGGTCCAGCAACTGGCGGATTTCCTCAAGGCTGAACCCGAACCGTTTGCCGCGCAAGATCAGTTTGAGCCGGGCGCGGTCGCGTTTGGTAAACAAGCGTTTTTGGCCTTCGCGCACTGGGAACAGAAGTTCCTTGGCTTCGTAAAATCGAAGGGTCCGGGGTGTGACGTCAAATGCGTCACACATTTCACGGATCGTCATGGTTTTTTCTGTCATCAGGCTCACTCGCATGTGCTGCTGTGAGCATGACATGCGGCAGTGATGGATTCGATGCAACCGGACATTGACGTTGACGTAAGTTGTACGTTGCGTCACTTTTGAGGCTTACCTAGTTTCTGGGCACGTCAAGCAGTGATGTGACTTTAAATAGACAAGCACGCGCCAAAATCCGCGCTCAGTTCAGGGCAATATGTCAAACGGGGGCTTGATCGCGATCGTCGCTGTTTTGTCCTGCAGACATCCAAAGCTGGTCGATCGCATCTAGGTGATCCGTCGAATAGGCAGGGGCATTGTCCCAATAGCGCCCTGATTCTACGAAATAGCCAAGGTTATCTTCGTAGCTTTGCGCGCGGTCAAAGGCAGTTGGATTGGTGCGGATGCGCGGCATGTCGATCTGGCCCAGATCATCAAGCGCAACGGGCGGAAACACCAAACGGCTGTCGCCACCCGGCGCACGCACGCAGGCACATCCCTGTTGCGAGGCATGCAGCATGAGCCGCGCCGACTTTGCCTCTAGGTTGCGCAAGGTAATATCGTCGCGCAGCGGATCAGCCGACCCTTTGCCATAGAAATGCGGGTTGCCCGTTTTGGGATAAACCATGTCGCAGCCGATAAACACCATCGCCGTCGGGCGCAGGGCTGCCAGCACCCAATAGCCTGCTGTAAACGCCATCGTCGCACCGGCATACACGATCCCGCCGTAGGCATTGTTGGCCGGAACAAAATCAGCCGAGCCGACGCGCGTTTGTCCATCTGTCAGGCGCGGGGGCATCCGATCCTGGGGAAAGTCGTCTGGCGAAATGTGATAGTCCCAGTCGTCGCGCACGTTCCACGCATTGTTGATCGCAACAATCGACGAAAACAACGACTTTGGAAGGTCCCGACTTATGAGCACATTTGGGGCACTGCCAAGGATCAGTACTGTTTTCGCAGGGATCGTCATAGCCAGGGTCACCTTTTGCCGCCTGCTGCCGAACCTCTTGTTTTAGGTCGGCAGCCGCGCAGGTCAAATCCCCATCGCTCATTTGTACATTTAGTTTCGGGATGTGCAGACCGCTGCGCGCCTAGTTGGCGTTGAGCTCGTCGGCGACGCTGTCGCGCAGTTCCTTTAGCTCGGCCGTTGCTTCCAGCAGTTGCTTGCGCTGTTCTTCGAGTTCAGCCAATTGCCCGTCGGCCAGTTCGACCCATGCGCGCATTTGGGCTTCGTTGCCCTCATGTTCATAGATCATCAGCCACTGGCGGATATCTTCGAGCTGAAAGCCGAACTTACGTCCCCGCAGGATCAGTTTCATCCGCGCTCTTTCCCGCGCCCCGTAATAGCGTGAACGCCCTTCACGGTCGGGCTTTAATAGCTCGATATACTCGTAATATCGCAAGGTGCGCGGCGTCACATCGAATTGCGCGCACATTTGCTTAAAGCTAAAGCGGTCTTCTGCCATGGCTTGTCTGTCTCCCTGAGGGAAGCCTACGGCGGTAAAGAGACAAGAGCAACAGGTGCCTTGCTCTGATCTGGGTCCGCCCCCATAACGTATGCAACCGCCATCACGAGACCCGCAAAATGTCCGACAAACTCAAGCTTGCGCGCCAGTTCATAGAAGCGATCCCACATTCCCAGGATTTGGGCATGGAATTGATCGAAATGCAGGACGGCGTTGCGGTGATAACAATGCCTTATGATACTCGTCTGATCGGTGATCCCGAAACGGGTGTGATCAGCGGTGGGGCTGTGTCGGCGGTGATGGATACCTGTTGCGGGGCGGCAGTGATGAGCCATCCCGCCAACAAGGGCGGCACTGCCACGCTGGATCTGCGCATCGACTATATGCGTGCGGCCACTCCGGGTCAGACGATCACGACCCGTGCCACCTGCTATCACGTCACGCGTTCCGTGGCCTTTGTGCGGGCGACGGCCACGGATGATGACACGGAAAACCCAGTTGCCTCTGCCACGGGTGCCTTTACGGTGGAGGGACGGATATGAAACGCCCCGAGCCCGTCCAAGTCGTCAAACAGCGCCGCGATGCAGCCTTGAATGCACTGGTGAGCGCTGTGCCTTACATTCAGTACCTTGGCGTCAGGTTTGATCGACGCGGGGATGAATTGACGGCCATTTTACCCTATGCCGACAAGCTTATCGGCAATCCAACGTTGCCCGCCTTGCATGGTGGGGTGACGGCCGCCTTTTTGGAGGTAACCGCCGTTATCACCCTCAGCTGGTCACACCTGTGGGATGATATCGAAAGCGGTACGCTCGATTTTGACCTGACCGACGCGGCGCGCTTGCCGCGACTGCCGAAAACCGTGGATTTTTCTGTCGATTACCTGCGCTCTGGTCTGCCGCGTGATGCTTATGCACGGGCTCGGATCAACCGGGCAGGGCGGCGCTATGCCAGTGTCCATGTAGAGGGCTGGCAAGACAACCGCGACCGCCTGTTTGCGCAGGGCACGGGGCATTTTGTGATGCCTCAGCGGCGGTGAGCACGACGGCAAGCCCGACAGCTCCGCCTGCGCCCTTGACCCACAGGCGGGTGCTGAAAATTGCCCTGCCGATTGTTTTGTCCAACGCCACTGTCCCGATTTTGGGCGCAGTAGACGTGGGCGTTGTCGGCCAGATGGGCGAAGCGGCCCCTATCGGTGCCGTCGCCATGGGTGCCATTATTCTGACCACCGTCTTCTGGATTTTCGGGTTTTTGCGGATGGGCACTGTCGGCCTTGTTGGGCAGGCGGCAGGGGCGGGGGACGATGACGAGGTGTCGGCATGGCTGACGCGCGCGCTGCTGGTCGCGGCTATTGGTGGTGTGGGACTGATCCTGTTACAGGTGCCGCTGTTCTGGGCCGCTTTTCAGCTATCGCCCGCCAGTGCAGAGGTTGAAGGCCTTGCCCGCAGCTATCTGTCGATCCGCATCTGGACGGCCCCTGCGGCTATTTCGATTTATGCCCTGACGGGCTGGTTGATCGCGATGGAGCGCACGGGCGCTGTGTTCTGGATTCAGCTTGGCATGAACGGCATCAACATCGTTCTAAATTTTGTGTTTGTTCTAGGGTTTGGCTGGGGCGTGGAAGGGGTGGCAATCGCCACTGTTATTGCCGAAATCGTGGGTGCGGTCCTTGGGTTTTGGTTTTGTCGGGCGGCCTTTGTAAGGCCTGCGTGGCGCAACCGGGCGCGGGTGCTGGATCGGGCCAAGTTGGTGCGAATGGCACTGCTGAACACCGATATATTGCTGCGTTCCGCAATGTTGATGATCATCTTTTCCAGCTTTGTGTTCATTGGCGCACGGTTCGGGGATGTGACGCTTGCCGCCAATGAGGTGCTGATCCAGTTCATGTATATCACGGCCTATGCGATGGATGGTTTTGCCTTTGCCGCAGAGACGTTGATTGCGCGTGCCTATGGGCGTGGCGATCCGGCCCGTGTGCGCCGCTCGGCGTTGATGACCAGCATGTGGGGTATGGTGATTTGCGTGGTAACGGCCTTTGGCTTTTTGCTGGCGGGCCCGTGGTTGATTGATCTGATGGCCAAGGATGTCGCCGTGCAGATCGAGGCGCGCGCCTATTTATGGTGGATGGTGGTGGCCCCGCTGGTCGGCTGTGCGGCATGGATGCTTGATGGTATTTTCATTGGGGCCGCGCGCGGGCGTGACATGCGCAACATGATGGCGTTGTCATTCGTGATCTATTGGGCAGCGATATTCATCCTGTTGCCGGTGATGGGCAATCATGGGCTATGGGCTGCACTGTTGATTTCGTTTGCTGCGCGCGGTGTCACGCTGGGTGCGCGTTATCCGGCGTTGGAGCGTTCAGCTTTGCGGAACGGTGAAAATTGAGACAATTTTCGTGCGGGGCTCTGCCCCGGACCCCGTGGTATTTTGGTCAAAAGAAACGATCAGAGCCAGCGGTCAGTCTGTGTGCCCTTTGCATCTGCAACGGAGTTGAAGCCGTTTTGTTTCAGCAGATCGTCCAGACCTTGAGCGATGCGCGCGCCAAGGCTGAGCCCGCCGTAAACAAGGCCGGTGTAGAGTTGCACGGCGCTCGCGCCTGCAGTGATCTTGGCATAGGCTTGTTGTGCCGTGCTGATGCCGCCGACGCCGATCAGCGGGATGTCTGTCAGGCTATGCAGTTTTGCCAGAACGCGCGTCGATTTTTCAAACAGCGGCGCGCCAGATAGCCCACCCTTTTCCGCGCCGTGTTTGCTGCGCAGTCCTGTGCGGTCCAGCGTTGTGTTGGTGGCGATGATTGCGGCGATCCGCGCGTCTTGGGCCACTTTGGCGATATCGGCGAGGTCCTGATCCGTCAGGTCAGGTGCAATTTTGAGGAATACGGACACCTTGCCGCGTACCTGCATTACACCGTCAAGCAGTGCGGCCAGTGCCATCGGTCCTTGAAGGTCGCGCAGTTTTTCTGTGTTCGGGCTGGAAACGTTGACAGTCGCAAAGTCTATGTGGGGGGCGCAATGTGCCAGCACTTTGGCAAAATCCTCGGCCCGGTTGGCGCTGTCTTTGTTTGCCCCGAGGTTCAAGCCCACAGGTACACCTTTGGGCCGTTTGGACAGGCGGTTGGCAATGGCCTCCATCCCGTCGTTGTTGAATCCGAACCGGTTGATCGCGGCATGATCCTCGGTCAGGCGAAACAGGCGTGGGCGCGGGTTGCCGGGTTGCGGGAGGGGCGTTGCGGCTCCGACTTCGATCCAGCCGAACCCGGCCTGTGACAAGGGCGCGATGGCCGTCGCGTTTTTGTCAAACCCTGCCGCCAGTCCCACAGGATTTGCAAATGTGAGGCCAGCAATCTCTGTACGCAGCCTGTCGCTGGTCACCGGGCCGGGCAGGTCCGCAAGCGGCGTATGCACGGCGCGCAGGGCTAGACCATGCGCGGTTTCCGGATCAACGCGGCGCAGTGCTGCCATGCCCAATTGTTCGATCTTGCGTTTCATCCGAAAGACGCCCCGCTGTCGGCTGGTTTGGTACGGATCAGGCGCGATGTTGCAACGGCGGCCTGACGGTGCACGACGGCGCGTTGATAGTCTGCGTCCGACACCATGGCGAGGAAAGCGTGCGCGCTGGGGTAGCGGGCGATGAACATTGCATCCCATGCTTCGCCTTCAGGGCCGATCAGCGTTGTTTCAAAAGAGGCCCGCCATGCGATACTGCCCCCGACTTTGCGCAGGATCGCAGCGGTGTGTTTGCCGTAGAGTTGGTAAGCCTCGGCCCCGGTCAATCCATCTCGGGCAAGGTCATGATCGCCGGGGTAGTTGGCAAGATCACGGAACCGCACGAGGTTCAGCATGTCGATGGGTTGGTCGCGGTTCAACCCTTTGAACGCATCGAATTTGGGTCGGGTCGGGTCGATATGATGATCGTTAATAACTGTGTCGCTCATGCGTTGAAACCGGCACCTGCCGGGAATTGATGCACGCCGTCTTGCAGTGGCAAAGGTTGTGCCCAATGCACATCGGCAATCCGCATTTCGCGGTAGAGGTGCGGAAACAGCGCGTCACCGCGCGATACTTCCCATTTGAGATCGTCGCCAAGTGCATCCGCATCGACCGCGATCAGGAACAGTTCGTTCTGGCCTGCAAAATGTTTGGCCGCTGTTTCGGCGGCTTGGGCCGCAGTGGAAAAGTGAATGTAGCCGTCTGCAACGTCGATGGGTGCACCCGTCGATGTTGTGTTCTGGCGCAAGTGTTCCCATTCATGGGCGCGAAAGATTTTGTAAATTAGCATGGGTGTGCGTTGCCCTAACTTGGATTGCCCGTCAAGCGGCGCAACAACCCGGCGGAAGGCCTCTGCGCCGTCAACAAGTGTCAGCGTGTCGCCCGATACCGAAAAGGTGTACCGAAATTCGCCACCATAGATGACGTCAAAGACCAGTTCATCGCCGTCCACGGTGACGGATGCGCGCGTTTCGCCGGTGCGCATTGTATTGGCGTTGATTTCGAAGATGCCGAAGATGTCGATTTCGCCCGGTTCTGACAAAGTGAAGGTGCCGTTGGTGCGGAAATAATAGTCGGCACCTGTGCTGTCCTCGATCCAAGTGCCTAGTACCGTTTCGCCTGACCCAAGCAGGCGGGTGTAGCTTTCGGGGCCCCAGACCATGGCGTCTCCGCCTGCGGAGAAACGAACAGGAAGATATCGCGTGAAGTTGCGCCAAAACCCGTCGTCTGTAAATTCGACCAGTTGAGGTTTGCCATTGGGCAAGGTGCGTTCCCACCGTCCGATCAGGTTGGCGGGCAAGGAGGCCGTGACGGGCGGCTTTGGGATATCAAACATGATGATGTGATGCCCGCCGCCTGCCTTTTGGTCAAGAGCACCGTGCAGGGCGGTGGTTGCGTCAACAAGGCACAACTGGCTTTGACTCTGAACGCGACTTGGAGTCAGGATATGCTCACAACCAACCTGGGAGATAATTGATGAACCGACTGTTCTTGAGTGCTGCGGCGATTGCGCTGAGCGCCGGAGCCGCGACGGCGGACTATACACTGCACATCCTGCACACGAACGACATGCACAGCCGGATTGAATCGATCAACCGCTTTGATTCAACCTGCAACGCCGAAGACGAGACTGAAGGCAAATGCTTTGGCGGTGTGGCGCGCGTGAAAGCGGCCATCGACAGCAAAAAAGCGAGCCTCGGCAACCAAAACGTCGTGGTTCTGGATGCTGGTGACCCGTTCCAAGGTTCGCTGTTCTACACTACTTACAAAGGTGCGGCTGAAGCTGAGTTCATGGAGCAAATGGGCTATGACGCGATGGCCGTGGGCAACCACGAGTTTGACGATGGCCCGCCGAAACTGGCCGACTTCATCGACATGGTGACCTTTCCCGTGATCTCGGGCAACCTCGATCTGAGCGGCGAGCCACTGCTGAAAGACAAGGTGCAAAACCATGTTGTGCTGGACGTTGGCGGCAAAAAGATCGGCGTGATTTCGGCGCTGGCGACAGATACGGTTGAAACGTCCAGCCCAGGGCCAAACGTCGTCTTTCAGGACGAAATCGAGGCATTAGCGGCTGATGTTGCAGCGCTTGAGGCGGAAGGGGTAGATATTATCATCGCTCTGAACCACGTTGGCTTGAACAAGGACGTTGCAATTGCCGAGGCGGTGCCAGGTATCGACGTTGTGATCGGCGGTCACAGCCACACGCTGATGACCAACGGCGATGCGGAAACACCATCCTATCCGATGATGGTCGGTGATACGCCCGTGGCACAGGCTTATGCCTACACCAAGTATCTGGGCCACCTGACGGTAACCTTTGATGACGCAGGCAATGTCACTGCCGCCTCTGGTGATCCGATCGTTCTGGATGCGTCGGTTATGCCGAATGAAGCGTTCCTCGCGCGTATTGCTGAAATGGGCGCACCCATCGAAGAGATGAAAACCCGCGTCGTGGCTGATGCTGCGGATGTGATCGGTGGAGACCGCACAGTGTGCCGTGCCATGGAATGTTCCATGGGCTCGTTGATTGCAGACGCGATGTTGGACCGTGTGGCCGATCAGGGTGTTGAAATCGCGATCCAGAACGGCGGTGGTATCCGTGCATCGATTGATTCTGGTCCAATCACCATGGGCGAGGTGCTGACCGTGCTGCCGTTCCAGAACACATTGTCCACGTTCCAGGTGACTGGAGCGACGATGGTGGCCGCACTGGAAAATGGTGTCAGCCAGATCGAGGATGGCGCGGGTCGTTTCCCACAAGTCGCAGGCATGAGCTATGCGTTTGATGCAGCACAACCTGCCGGGTCGCGTATCAGCGATGTGATGGTGGGCGGCGCACCCATTGATCTCGACAAGCTCTATGGCGTTGTGTCCAACAACTACGTGCGCAATGGCGGTGACGGCTATGCGATGTTTGTCGATGCGCAGAATGCATATGACTTTGGCCCTGATCTGGCCGATGTCACGGCTGAATTCCTCGCGGCGCAAGGGCCGTTCACGCCCTACACAGACGGCCGCATTGTCGCAAAGTGATGGTCGGGCGCAGTCGTCTGCGCCTTAAGTAATTGAAAACCCCGCCGGCAATTGCCGGCGGGGTTTTTGTTTGCGCAGTACTGAACCTAATAACATCGGCGTATTTTGCAGATACATGCACCCAGCAGGCTTGCCTGAGGCCGACGCCCCCGGCATGTTTACAGCCATGTGCGGACGATTTTCAGTAACATTGCCGACAGACGCCATGGCGCAACTGTTTCAGGCGGTGCCTGCCAACGATTTGCCGGATGTGCCGAATTACAACGTCTGCCCCACGAACGCGGTGCATACCGTCACGTTGCAAGACGGTCAGCGGCGGCTTGGGGCCATGCGTTGGGGTTTTATCCCACATTGGTACAAAAAGCCGAATGACGGCCCGCTTTTGATCAATGCGCGGGCCGAAACGATAGCTGAAAAACCTGCGTTTCGTGCCGCGTGTCGCGAACGTCGTGCCGTGATCGTGGCGAACGGGTTTTATGAATGGACGCGGGACGGTGAGGCGCGCTTGCCGTGGTACATCACCCGTAGTGACGGCGCGGCCTTGGCGTTTGCTGCAATATGGCAGTCATGGACGGCCAAAGACGCCGATGCGGATCAGATGCGCACCGCTGCGATTGTGACGACGGCGGCAAATGCTGCGATATCGTCCATTCATCACCGTATGCCGGTGATTTTGGAACCGGACGATATTGCGCTTTGGCTGGGCGAACAGGGCAAGGGCGCGGCCACGCTGATGCGGCCCGGCCCCGAGCACACGTTGCGATGGCACCGTGTCGATACGCGGGTCAATTCCAATCGGGCGGCAGGAGCCGACCTGATTGATCCGCTTGATCCGGCGTCCATTTAGTTCAGCGGCGCGGCATCAAAGCTAAATTCACCTTGGACCTGATATGAGCCATCGTTGCTTGAGTTTTTGTTGTAAAACGTAGCTTCCATGTCTGACGTAATGGAAATCACGGCTTCGCTGGTGTCTTGAATGTCCTCGATTGCCCATGCTTCGCCTTCTGCAATCACATCATGCTCTTGGCCTGACATGTTGATGAATCGGACGGTATCACCCGACGAGACATAGGTGATTTGTGGAAAATATGCGTCGGGCAGGATCAGAACCGTGTGTTCGGTCGCGGCCGCTGCATGTGTTGCAAACAGGGCGGCGGTGACGGCCAATATGGAAAACGCGCGCTTCATGGCAGCACTCCTTTTTGTGTTCGGGTTTGTATTCGGGCGCACCCGAAAGTCAGGATCATCTGCGCATGACGATGCAGGGCCATTTTGGCGAATTTGCGGCGACGGAACGTCAGGCCTGGGTGACTTGGGTCAACAGCCACGCTCGGAACGACCGCAAACTGGGCGGCGACGGGCGATCTGCGGGCCACACAAGGTAATAGTCGCCAATGCTTTGCCCACTGCCCGCTGCCGCGCGTATCAATGCGCCGCTGTCCAAGTGAGGTGCCGCCACAAAGGTCGGCAACAGCGCAACTCCGAGCCCATGAACAGCGGCCTGCGCCATCGTCGAGAACTGGTCAAACACCATGCCCGGTGCCGTCGGAGCACTCAGGCCTTGGGCCGAAAACCAGCGCGCCCACGCGCGGGGGCGGGTGTCGAGATGCAACAGGGTCATGGCATGCAGTTTTGTCGGATCACCGTCCTCACTCAGCATCGATGGCGCGGCCACCGCGACGACGTTTTCCGGCATGAGCGGCAAATAGGCGGCTCCCGGCCAATCCTTGCGCCCAAAATGAATAGCTGCATCAAAGGCATGGGTGCGAAAATCAAAGGGGGCCAGACGGGTCGACAAGTTCACTGTGACTTCTGGATGGGCACGCGCGAAATCTGCCAAACGTGGTGCCAGCCAATGCATCCCAAAGGCCGGCAGGATCGCAAGGTTCAGGGCACCGCCCTCTGGGTTTGCCCCTGCCGCGACTGAGGCCGAGCCGAGCCGGTTCAATACCTCACGCACCTGTTCCACATAGGTGCGACCGGCAGGGGTCAGCACAAGGCTGCGGCCCTGCCGAGCAAACAGCGCGGCCCCTATCTGATCCTCAAGGGTGATGATCTGACGGCTTATGGCGCTTTGTGTCAGGAACAGTTCCTGTGCCGCCGCCGTCGCTGACCCCAGCCGCGCGGCCGCCTCAAAGGCCAAGAGCGCCGGGATCGAGGGAAGATAGCGACGGTGCGCGAACATATGCGTTTTTCTCATGGATTGCAGGACAAGCCATCGTTAGAACTTTGCCCCGATATCTGCAATACTATGCCAAACTTATGCCCGCCAAGGAGAGTGACCATGAACGCCGAGACCAAAATCCTCAAAGCCAAGGACGCCCCGGATCTGGGCAGCTTTGACTGGGCAGACCCTTTTCGCCTATCAGAACAGCTAAGCGAAGATGAGCGGATGATCCAAAGCTCTGCGGCGGCTTACGCCCAGGAAAAGCTGGCCCCGCGTGTCGTAGGCGCGTTTGCAGATGAAACCACCGACCCCGAAATTTTCCGCGAGATGGGTGACATGGGACTGCTGGGTGTGACCCTGCCTGAAGAATACGGCGGGCTTGGTGGATCTTATGTGTCCTACGGTCTTGTGGCGCGCGAAGTGGAGCGGATCGATTCGGGGTACCGGTCGATGATGTCGGTACAATCCAGCCTCGTGATGTATCCAATCTATGCCTATGGTTCCGAAGCGCAGCGCGAGAAATTCCTGCCAAAACTGGCAAGCGGCGAATGGATCGGGTGTTTTGGCCTGACGGAACCCGACGCGGGTTCCGACCCCGCGGGCATGAAAACGACCGCCAAGAAAACAGACGGTGGTTACGTGCTGAATGGTGCGAAGATGTGGATTTCAAACGCCCCGATCGCGGATGTATTTATCATTTGGGCAAAATCCGAAGCGCACGGCGGTAAAATTCGTGGTTTCGTGCTGGAAAAAGGCATGAAAGGTTTGTCCGCGCCCAAAATACAGCAAAAGCTGTCGCTGCGCGCGTCCATTACGGGCGAAATCGTGATGGAAGGCGTTGAAGTGGGCGAAGATGCGCTGCTGCCCAATGTGCAAGGTCTCAAAGGCCCGTTCGGCTGTCTGAACCGGGCACGCTACGGGATCAGCTGGGGCGCGATGGGCGCTGCGGAATTCTGCTGGCACGCCGCGCGCCAATACGGATTGGATCGCAAACAGTTCGGCAAACCACTGGCGCAAACACAGCTGTTCCAGAAAAAACTGGCGGATATGCAGACAGAAATCGCGCTGGGCCTGCAGGCGTCACTTCAAGTGGGGCGGCTTATGGATGCAGCTCAGGCCGCGCCTGAAATGATCTCGATCGTGAAACGCAACAACTGCGGCAAAGCCTTGGATATTGCCCGCCACGCGCGTGACATGCACGGCGGCAACGGCATTTCGGGGGAATTTCAGGTGATGCGTCATATGATGAACCTTGAAACAGTGAACACATACGAAGGCACGCATGATGTACATGCCTTGATCTTGGGGCGCGCCCAGACCGGATTGCAGGCCTTTTTCTAAATGCCGGACCGGGGGCTGTTTGCCCCCGGACCCCCGAGGGTCTTCTGAAACAGAGATAGAAGAGGTCCTTTTCTTCTCTATTTTGAAAAAGTCCCCGCCTGAGGGATGCAATCAAATATTCCTGCAGGGATGCTATGGACCGCGTTTCAATTGTTCATGATAATTTTCTAAGAAAAGTCGCCGCGCGGGATGTGCCGGATGTCGCGCCTGACGGTTTGGACATTGACACGTCGCGCGCGCTTTTTTCCTCTCAATGCCTGACCCGTGCGCTCGATATTGTCAGCCGCGAAATGCAAAAGGCGGGTCATGGGTTTTATACTATAGGCTCGTCTGGCCATGAGGGGATGGCGGCCGTTGCCCACGCGTTGCGTCCAGATGATATTGCGTTTCTTCATTACAGGGACGGCGCGTTTCAGGTCGCGAGGGCGGCGCAAAAGGGCGAGGACATTTGCCGCGATATGCTGCTGAGCTATGCATGTGCTGCAGACGAGCCGACAAGCGGCGGACGTCACAAGGTTCTGGGCAGTCGCAATCTGTTCATTCCGCCCCAAACTTCGACTATCGCAAGCCATCTGCCCAAGGCTGTAGGTGCCGCCTATGGTATCGGCCTTGCCCGCCGTGCCCGGCCAGAGGGCGCGATCCTGCCGCCTGACGGCGTTGCGGTGGCCAGTTTTGGCGATGCGTCCTTGAACCATTCAACTGCGCAGGGCGCGATCAATGCTGCCGGGTGGACCAGCGTGCAGGGTGTTCCGTTGCCGCTGTTGTTCATTTGTGAGGACAACGGGATCGGGATATCGACCAAGTCGCCATCTGGCTGGGTCACCTCCAGCCTCGCCCATCGTCCGGGTCTGACGTATTTCGCGGGAGATGGGTGTGATCTGTGGGATGCTTATCGCGCGACATCACAGGCTGCGGCCTTTGTTCGGACCCATCGCAAGCCTGCGGTTTTGCATCTGCGGACCGTGCGTTTATACGGGCACGCGGGCGCTGATGTCGCCACAAGCTATCTGCCCCGCGCTGAGGTCGAAGCCGACGAGGCAAACGATCCTTTGTTGCGAACGGCTGCTGGGCTCATTGCGATGGGGATGCGCCCGGATGATGTTTGCGGCATCTATTCCGATGCGCTGGACAGGACCCGTCGCGAGGCAGCTGATGTCGCAAAGGCGGCACCTTTAAAGGGTGCAGCCAACGTGATGGTCGCTATTATTCCGCCCGCTCGCGCACACACGGCTACAAATTGTCCCAACCCCGACATCCGTGCGGCGGCTTTTGGCGGGGAAATGGCGCAGATGGACACCCCTCAGCCGATGTCAAAGTTGATCAACTGGGCGCTGACGGATTTGATGTTGACCCACCCTGAAACCGTCATCATGGGCGAGGATGTAGGCCGCAAGGGCGGAGTATATGGCGTTACTCAGAAGTTGTTGACCCGGTTCGGGCCAAATCGGGTTGTCGATACATTGCTCGACGAGCAGTCAATCCTTGGGCTGGCGATTGGTATGGCCCACAACGGCTTCGTTCCGATGCCCGAAATCCAGTTTCTTGCCTACCTGCACAATGCCGAAGACCAGATCAGGGGAGAGGCGGCGACGTTGCCGTTCTTTTCGAATGGGCAATGGGCCAACCCGATGGTGTTGCGTATTGCCGGTCTTGGCTATCAAAAGGGCTTTGGCGGGCATTTCCACAATGACAATGCACTTGCAGTCCTGCGCGATATTCCAGGCCTTATTCTTGCCTGCCCGTCCGATGGTGCGGAGGCTGTGCAGATGCTGCGCGAATGTCACCGCTTGGCGCGCGAGGAAAACAGGTTGTGCGTGTTCATCGAGCCGATCGCGCTTTATCCGATGCGGGATGTGAACCCCGGGGATGGCGCGTGGATGCGCACCTATCCGGCGGTGGGTCAGCGGATCAATCTTGGGGACGTGGGCGTGCAAGGTGACGGTGATCTGGCCATCGTGACCTTTGCCAATGGCAGGTATCTGGCGGTTCAGGCGGACATACCAAACGCGCGGCTGATCGATTTGCGCTGGCTGGCCCCATTGCCACTCGACAGCCTTCTTGCGGCGCTCAAAGGGTGTTCGCATATCTTGGTGGTGGATGAAACCCGCCGATCCGGAGGTGTCGCCGAAGCCGTGATGACAGCCTTGTATGAGGCAGGGCACCGCAACATTGCCCGCTACACGGCCGACGACAGCTTTATCGCGACGGGGCGCGCTTACGCCGATACGCTGCCCTCTGCCGAGGGGATTCGCGCTGCTGCAAAGCGGCTGATGCAGGGCGCTTAACGGTAACGTCGTCAGCGTTTCAGGGGCGCTACGGAACGCATGAGCCATAATTTGGGCGCATTTTCTTTCGCCATCTCGTCTTTTTGCACACGTGTGCAAAAAACTGTTGCCAAGAGGCGCGTGCCCTGTCTAGCCTCTGGTATCAGCTTGCTGCGGGGGACTCCGATGGCCGAAATTCAGCTACGCAATATTAACAAACGCTGGGGCTCGTTTGTGGGGGTCGATAATTTTGATCTGACCATCGCCGACCAGGAATTCCTTGTGCTGCTGGGCCCGTCTGGCTGTGGCAAGACCACGACGATGCGTATGATCGCAGGGCTTGAGGATGCCACGGAAGGTGACATTATTATTGACGGCAAACGGGTCAACGATCTGGATCCCAAAGATCGGGATGTCGCAATGGTGTTCCAATCTTATGGGCTGTACCCGCACCTGAACGTCTACGAAAATATCCGCTTTCCACTTAAAGTGCGCAAAGCCGATCCAGCGACACATGATGAACGCGTGCGTCGCGCCAGCGCGATGGTGGAACTCGACGAATTCCTGCACCGCAAACCGGCTGAGCTGTCGGGCGGTCAACGCCAGCGCGTCGCCCTTGCCCGCGCCATCGTACGCGAACCCAATGTCTTTCTGATGGACGAACCGCTTTCGAACCTCGACGCCAAGCTGCGCGTCAGCACCCGTGCCCAGATCAAGAACCTGAGCCACGAGCTGAAGGTGACCACCGTTTACGTGACCCACGACCAGATCGAGGCGATGACTCTGGCCGACCGTGTTGTGGTGATGAAACAGGGCAAAGTGCAACAAGTTGGCACGCCCACGGAAATCTATGACAACCCGGCCAACACATTCGTCGCCAGCTTTATCGGCTCGCCTGCGATGAACTTGATGGATGGCACCATGTCTGGCGGCACATTCAACGGAGACAAGGTGACGATTGCGGGTCTGCCTGCCCCAGACGGGCCTGTCACGCTGGGCTTTCGCGCCGAAGATGCGGCACTGGCGGATGTGGATGGGCAGATCACGGCCCCGATCTACACCATCGAATTGCTCGGAGACGCGACAATGTTGACGGTGCGCGCAGGCGGCCAACTGGTGTCGGTCAAAGCCAACAAGGACTACCGGGCCGAGATCGGGGACGTTGTGTCGTTCTCGATCCCGGCAGAGATCTGTCACGCATTTGACAGTACGTCGGGCGAACGGCTCGCCTGACGACCTGCCTGACCTTGGGGGCACCCGGGCATCAGGCCAATTCATGTCGGTGCAGACTTGCAAGATGCACTGACGCCACAACGCAACAGGGAGTTTGCATATGTATCTGAAGAAATTGGCACTGGCGGGCGCTGTCTCGCTTATGGGCACCTCGACTTTCGCCGCGTGCGCCTATGAAAATACCGTGCCGCTGAAATCGCTGAGCGCGGGTTTTGAAGCATGGAAAGCTGTCACAGACGCCATGGCGGAGTGCGGTAATTTTCAGGCCGAGCTGGATCAGGAATTCCGCACAAAGCAACCTGCCGCCTTTGAGGCGAACCCATCGCTCTATCAAATCGGTGGCGTGTCCAACGGCACAATCACTCCGCTGCTGAACGCTGGCACAATCCGACCGCTGGATGATCTGGTCGCCAAGTATGGTCAGAACCTGTCGCCCAATCAGCTGATCAAAGTAGATGGCAAGACCATGGCGATTGCTATGATGGTCAACACACAGCACCTGATGTACCGCGAGGATATCTTTAGCGATCTGGGTCTCGATGTTCCGACCTCCTGGGACGAAGTGTTCGCTGCCGCCGCAACGATCAAAGAGGCCGGCGTGGTCGATCATGCGATCGGTGCCACGATGAAATCCGGTTGGAACCTCGCGCAGGAATTCGTCAACATGTACCCCGGCTTTGGCGGCACGTTCTTTAACGCCGACAACACGCCAGCTGTGAACTCCGACGCGGGTCTCAAGGCACTTGAGACAATGGCCAAGACGCTCGAGTACACCGATCCTGAAGTGCTGATCAGCGACTCCACATACGTGCAGCAGCAATTCCAGCAGGGCAAGATTGCGATGTCCAATCTGTGGGCCAGCCGTGGCGGTGCCATGGATGATCCAGCCGAAAGCTCGGTTGTCGGCAAAGTCAAAATGGCTGCCGCACCGTTGGCCATGGAAGGTGGCGCACCTGCCACCACCCTGTGGTGGGACGGTGTCGTGATTGCCTCCAATATCACTGATGAAGAGGCCGACGCCGCGTTCCGTCTGGTCATGGAAGGCATGGACGAAGAGATGGTCAAAGCCAATAACGAGGCTGCGATTTGGCTGGTCAAAGGCTACGCTCCCGGTCCGCTGGCGGAAGGCGCGATTGCAACTGCAACAGCGTCGCCTGCGGCACCGCCATACCCATCGACCACACAGATGGGTCTGATGCACACTGCGCTGGGCAATGAACTGCCTGCGTTCCTGACAGGCGAGCGCGACGCACAAGCCACGCTGGTCGCCATCGAAGAAGCTTACACAACCTCGGCCAAAGAGGCCGGTGTACTGCAATAAGCAACCACATGACTGGCCGGGGCGATCCCGGCCAGTCCTTATCAAGGGGGACCGATGCAAACTGAATTCGATCATATCGTTCTGGGCGGTGGCTCTGCTGGATGCGCGTTGGCCGCGCGTCTTGCCGAACAACCGGACGGGATACCACGCATCATCTCGGCCAACACAAATGCTCCTTTGATGACGATCGGTTGGCAGATCGGGGGCCATGTAGCCGCCGCTGCCACAGAAAGGCTTGCCGCATGAAGTTCAAGACATTCTTTTGGTTCGTCGCCCCATCGGTGTTCATGATGCTGCTGTTTATCGCGGCCCCGTTGGTATCGGTTTTCATCCAGTCTTTTCAGGTGACCCAGCCCGTCATGCAACAGATCGAGGTCGAAACCTGCACGCCGGGGTTCCTCACGCAGACTTGCACAACCGAGATGAAAACCGTTCCCACAATAGACGAAGCGACCGGCAAGACGATTACCACCACCTCGTGGGTGGGCTTGGAAAGCTATCGCAACGTCTTGCAGATGGACAAGGTTTGGACTGCCATCGGAGAAGGTGAATGGCGTGACATCCTTCAGATCGATTTCTGGAAGGCGCTCCGGTTTACCCTGATGTTCACGCTGCTGACGCTGCCGCTGGTGATCGGCGTGGGGCTGATGATTGCGCTGGCCGTCAACAACGCGACCAAGTCACTGCGCGGCCCGGTCATTTTCATCTCGCTTTTGCCGTTTATCATCACGCCCGTGATCGGGTCGCTGTCGATCTACTGGCTGTTCGTGGGGGACGGTATTCTGACCGCTACGCTGGAACGCTGGACCGGGCAGGACATCGCCATGTTCGCGCAGGCTTGGACCATCGAATTGCTGATGTATTTCTACCGGGTATGGCACGTCGCGCCTTTTGCCTTCGTCATCTTCTATGCGGGGCTGCAAACCGTAAACATGGATACGCTGGAAAGTGCGATCATCGATGGGGCGAACAGGTTCGAGCGGTTGCGCTATGTGATCGTGCCGCACCTGATGCCGCTCATTATCTTCATTGCCCTGATCCACCTGATGGATTGCTACCGGGTGTTCGAAGAAGTCGTCGGCTTCCGCAGTCAGGCACATGTGATATCGCTGCAGTGGCTGACCTATGACTTCCTCGTGCCGGACGATGCAGGCAACCGCGCGGTCAGCCGGGCGAGTGCCTCGGCGATGCTGACCATGATCGGGATTGTTCTGCTGCTGATCCTGCCACTGCGCCGTACATGGCGCGACCACAAAGGGGGGGCGCACTGATGTCCAAGGCCACCGCACAGCCGATGTCACTCAGAATCGCATCGGGCATGTTCCTTGCGTTCTGGTGCCTGCTGGCCGCGTTCCCGATTGTGTGGATCGCGATCATGAGCGTGAAATCCCCGCGTGACGCGTTTGCAGCCAGCGCATGGGACGTCATCACGGGGCCCGCAACACGGGCAGCCGGCAATGGGCTGAGCATCCTGGACCTTGTGCTCGGGCTCGCCTTTTTGATCTTTGCGATCCGCTGGGCTTTTGCCGGGTTGCCTCGGATGATTGCGCGGTTTTCACCGCCAGGGCTGATTGTCTTGGGCTGGATTGTGGGCGCACTTCTGTTTGCTCTCGGGTTTATCGTGATCTTTTTCGGGGTGCTGCCGCCTGTATTTGACGCGCTCAATTCCTTCGCAGGCCCTCTCGGGACACCTGTCATCGGGCTGACCACGGAACATTACGTGTCGGTCTGGGGCGAAAACGAATTCTACCGGAACTTCATGAACTCTATGATCGTAACGGCCGGTGTAGTGACCATTTCGCTGACGGTTGGAACGCTGGCGGGCTATGGGCTGGCGCGGTCAGGTTCTAACTTGGCCTTCTGGCTGCTGATCCTCGCACTCATTTTTCGCGCGCTGCCGCATTCGGTTCTGGTGGCAGGGTATCTGCCGTGGTTCATCAATTCTGCTGAACTGCTGCGGCCAATCTTTGGGGAACTGTCGCCCACGCTTTACGGCCAACCTTGGGCTGTTATTGCAGTGCTGGTGGCCATCAACCAACCGTTTACGATCTGGATGTTGCGCAGCTTTTTCCAGAACATCCCGTCCGAACTGGACGAAGCCGCGCGAGTTGACGGCTGCAGCCACTTCCAAGCGTTCCGCCGCGTGATCATGCCGGTGATGTGGCCGGGGGTCATCACAACGGGGTTGTTCAGCTTCTTGCTCGGTTACAACGACTTCCTCGTGACCTCGCTGCTGCTGGATGCGCAAAACCAGACAATGGTCCCGGCCATTGCGGGTTATTTTAACCGCGAAACCACGACCACCGATCAGGTCGAGGCGGTGGCCGCGGCCGTTTCCATCACGGCCCCCCTGTTCCTTCTGGTCATGGTATTCCAGCGCCAGATTGTCAGCGGCCTGACGGCCGGGGCGGTCAAGGGCTGATGGTTTCTTCTGACTAAAAATACCATGGGGTTCGGGGCAAAGCCCCGGTCCGCGGGTGCAACAAGAAAGAGGCTTTGAGTATGAAAGGTTCCCGTCCGGAACAAGCGGTTTTGACCCGAGATACGGATATGACCAAGACCGGCGAAACCCGTGCCGTGATCGAAGGAATGGTGGACGGTCTGAACGATCACCGTATCGACGATATCGGCCAGTTCTTTGCGCAATCCTTTCGCTGGATGGGCAATACGGGCTGCGGTACGAAAGCGGGGCTGCAAGAGTTTCAGGACAACTGGCAGCGCCCGTTTCAGGCCGCCTTTTCTGATAAAGTCTGTGTGGACGAGGCGCGGCTTTATATGGGTGAATGGGCCGCTGCCTTTGGCCATCAAAAGGCCACGCATTCCGGCGCATTCATGGGTGTGGCCCCGACGCAGAAACGTATCGAAATCCGCTACATGGATTTCTGGAAGGTCGAAGATGGGCGGATCACGGACAATTACGTGATGGTCGATTTTCCGCATGTGTTGGCCCAGCTTGGGGTCGATGTTTTCAACGGCGAGGGATGGGAGGCGTTTGATCGTGGCGACAAGATCGCGCCCCGCCCCCAAGAATAAGGTGACGATATGACAATTGAATATTTGAAGCGCGGTAAACCCGAGACTGAACGCGCCGATGATGACGCTAAAACCCGCGCCATCGTAGAGGCCGCCTTGGACGACATCGCGGCGCGTGGCGACGTCGCCGTGCGCGAGATGTCCGAAAAATTCGACGGATACAGCCCGGCTGCGTTCAAGCTTTCACAGGCCGAGATTGACGCACTGATCGCGCAGCTGACCCCGCGCGAGTTGGAAGACATCCGTTTTGCCCAGGAACAGGTGCGCAACTTTGCCAAGGCGCAACGCGCCTCGATGCTGGACATCGAAGTCGAAACGTTGCCGGGTGTGATCCTGGGTCACAAGAACATCCCCGTTCAATCTGTGGGCTGTTACGTGCCGGGCGGAAAATTCCCGATGGTGGCCTCTGCGCATATGTCTGTCGCCACCGCTTCTGTGGCCGGTGTGCCGCGCATCATTGCGTGCACGCCCCCTTTCAAGGGCAAACCGAACCCGGGCGTCATCGCAGCAATGCACATGGGCGGCGCGCATGAGATTTACGTAATGGGCGGGATACAGGCGATTGGTGCGATGGCGTTGGGTACAGACACGATCGCCCCTGTGCACATGCTGGTCGGCCCCGGAAACGCATTTGTGGCCGAAGCCAAGCGACAGTTGTTTGGCAAAGTCGGAATTGATCTGTTCGCGGGTCCCACCGAAACCATGGTCATTGCCGATGACACGGTGGACGCTGAAATGTGCGCCACCGATCTGCTGGGACAGGCTGAACACGGCTACAACTCTCCGGCTGTGTTGCTGACCAACAGCCGCAAACTGGCTGACGCGACACTGGCCGAGATCGATCGCATCCTCACCATTCTGCCGACGGCTGATACGGCGTCGAAATCGTGGGAGGATTATGGCGAGGTCATCTTGTGCGATACCTATGACGAGATGCTGGCCGTGGCAGATGACATTGCATCAGAACATGTGCAGGTCATGACAGACCGCGATGACTGGTTCCTTGAGCACATGACATGTTACGGCGCTCTGTTCCTTGGCCCACGTACGAATGTTGCAAACGGGGACAAGGTGATTGGCACCAACCACACTTTGCCGACAGCAAAAGCGGGCCGTTATACAGGCGGGCTGTGGGTCGGAAAATTCCTCAAGACACACTCCTATCAAAAGGTCACGACAGATGCCGCCGCTGCCGAAATCGGGGCCTATGGTTCGCGGCTGTGCATGCTCGAAGGGTTTGTGGGTCATGCCGAGCAGTGCAATCTGCGTGTGCGTCGCTACGGCGGTGTGAATGTGCCCTATGGCGAAGGCGCGCCTGCGCGTGACGCCGCCGAATAGCGTGCTATGGGCGCAGTTGGGGGATTTGCCCCCGGCTGTGCCTCCTCCAAGATTTTTCAAACAGAGAAGACGGACGCCATGCCTGTCGATAACAATCAAAGGAACAAGGCGGCTGCACTGACATTGTGGGCCGCCCTTGATCGTGCGCCGGAAACGGCGCTGCCGATGCTGGATCATGTCATACATTGGCAGGGGCCATCCCCCATCGGTGTTCAGACCAGTGGCACCGGCATCGTAGAGCAGTTGTTTGCCCCCTTGCGCGCGGCACTCCCCGGCTTGCGCCGCGAAACCCACATTCTGATGGCGGGCCAATCCTCTGCCCATGAGGACGGGCGACAGGATGGCGCGTGGTGGGTCGCGGGGACCGGATATTACACGGGTCGTGCCCAAATGGCAGCCTTTGGCATTCCGCCGACGGGGCATGATCTGCGCATCCGATGGGGCGAGTTTTTGCGCTTTGATGAAGACGGTCATGTCACGCATGCTCAGACCATTTGGGACTTTGTGGATTGGTTTGATCAGATCGGGATGCCCGTCTTGCCCCGACCGAAAGGTGCGATGCATGTCTATCCCGCACCGACAGCCTATGACGGGGCGCTGGTTGCGCCGCAGGCCGACGCGCCGACTGCGCAAACCCTGAAATTGGGCCGCGGTCTGATCTTTGGCGGTCTCAACACCTTTGACGAGGCGGATTTGTCGAGCATGGGCATGGCGCGGTTCTTTCATCCGAACCTCAAGTGGTACGGCCCCGGCGGCATTGGTGCCTGCCTGTCATTGGCCGAGTTCGAAACCCTGCATCAACGCCCTTGGCTGACGGCCTTTCCAGATCGCAAAGTCATGCATCTGGAAAGCCTTTTTGCCGAGGATCGCATGCTGGCGGCCTCTGGCCCGATGGGCGTTGTCGGCCATCACACCGGTCCTTACCTGGGGCACGACGCAAGCGGCGCGGCCATCGAAGTATCTGGCCTTGATTTCTGGCTACGCACCGATGGCAAGTTCACGGAAAACTGGGTGTTTGTCGACGTGATCCACTTGTTTGCACAAATGGGCGTGGATCTGTTTGACTGCGCCTTGGGGGTGAAGCCATGAGTGATCTGCACACGGCTCATAAGGCGTTGTTGGCCCCTGTTAGGGCGGCAATGTACGATTTTGATCTTGATGCGGTGCGGGCGGCCCTGCACGCGGTCTGCGCACCTGACGTGCAGTTTCATCTGGCCTTTCCATTTGAAACCACCGTCGGAGTCGATGCCTATATCGCCAAGGTCTATGGTCCGCTGATGGCGGCCATTCCTGACCTTGAACGTCGCGATTACATCGTCATGGCAGGTCCAACCCCCGAAGAGGCCACATGGGTTGGCTGTGGCGGCTATTATACCGGAACCTTTCAGGCCCCTTGGCTCGATATTCCGGCGACGGGCCACGTCGTGCATATGCGGTTTCACGAATTCTACCGGTTTGAAGGTGGCCGCGTTGTCGAAATGCAGGCGCTGTGGGATATTCCCGAGGTGATGATGCAGGCCGGTGCATGGCCGATGGTTCCGTCGCTTGGGCGCGAATGGCATGTGCCGGGCCCCGCGACCTGCGATGGGCTGGTGCCCGGGCCTTATGATCTCACCGAAGGGCAAGCGACCTGCCACACCATCATCGACATGTTGGACCACATGAAACGCCATCCGTCCCAAGGTGGGCCAGAGGTCATGGAGATGGACAGGTTCTGGCATCCGCGCATGACGTGGTATGGACCATCAGGGATCGGAACGGGGCGCGGCATCGCGGGTTTTCGCAACTGGCACCAGATCCCATTTTTGAACGCCATGCCGGATCGTGGGCGCTATGTGGACGAAATCATATATCACTTTTTTGGGGATCGTTCCTATGCCGCCGTGACAGGTTGGCCGAACATGTATCAGACGATCACACATGGCGGATGGCTGGGTTTGCCGCCGATGGACAAGAAGATTGCGATGCGGTCCTTGGATTTCTGGCGACTTGAGGGTGGTTTGATAAGAGAGAATTGGGTGATGGTGGATTTGCTGCACATGTATGATCAGGTCGGCGTGGACGTCCTGGGGCGGATGCGTGAATTTAACAAGGCGCGTGCCGGGTTCGATCCAGTGACAGGGCGCGCGCCATGACCGATCTGCCAACGACTCCATCGTTGGATTTGACCGGCAAGCGCGCGTTAGTCACGGGCGCGTCGTCGGGCATCGGGCTGGGCTGCGCTGTGGCACTGGCAGAGGCGGGGGCGCATGTGATCTGCGCTGCGCGCCGCGCAGACGCATTGCAGGATGCGGTGGGTGCGATGCAGGCGGCCGGGTTCAGCGCCGCCGCATTACAATTGGATCAGACGGATGTCGGGGCCGTAAACGCGGCATTTGATGCACCGTTTGATGTTGTCGTGAACTCTGCCGGCCTGGCCCGGCACAGTGCCGCTGTGGATACCAAACAGGATGATTTTGACGCGGTGTTCGATGTGAACGTCAGGGCCGCTTATTTTCTGTCGACAGCGACCGCACGCGCCCTGATCGCGGCCGGCAAGCCCGGGTCGATCATTCATATCTCGTCTCAGATGGGTCACGTGGGCGGTGTGGATCGCGCAGTCTATTGTGCGACCAAACACGCCGTCGAGGGGATGGTCAAAGCGATGGCTATTGAATGGGGCAAGGCTGGCATTCGCATCAACACGATTTGCCCCACGTTTATTCGTACCCCGCTCAGTGCGCCCACATTTAATGATCCTGAGCGGTTCGCGTGGATCATGGACAAGATCAAACTGCCTCGCGTCGGCGAGGTCAGCGATATCATGGGCGCAGTCCAGTTCCTTGCGTCGGATGCATCGGCCATGGTCACCGGAACCTCTATGCTGATCGACGGCGGGTGGACGGCAGGCTGATGGGCGAAAAGGTGACAGCATTGGATGTGGCGGAACGGGCGGGCGTGTCACGCTCTGCGGTGAGCCGTGTGTTCACACCCGGCGCATCCGTGTCTGAGCGCACTGCCAAAAAGGTGCGCACCGCTGCCGAGGCGCTGGGGTATCGCCCCAACGTGCTGGCCCGGTCCCTGATCACGGGGCGCAGCCGGATCATCGGGTTGGTCGTCGCCTACCTTGAAAACCAGTTCTATCCAGAGGCGATTGAACGCCTCAGCCGTAGTTTGCAAAAACAGGGCTATCACGTCCTTGTCTTTATGGCGTCCAACTCTGGCGAAGAGGCGGACGAAGTGATGGAGGAATTGCTGGATTATCAGGTGGACGGGATCATCGCTGCAAGCGTCGGCATGTCCAACGATCTGACCCGGCGTTGTGAGGCGGCGGGCATTCCCATCGTGCTGTTTAACCGTGCACAGGATGACGATCGCCTGTCGGCAGTTACGTCGGACAACTATCACGGCGGGCGCAAGCTGGCCGAGTTTCTGGTGGCAGGCGGGCATAGCCGTATCGCACACATCGCAGGGTGGGAGGGTGCGTCGACCCAGCGCGACCGCGAGGCGGGATTTGTGGCGGGGCTGACGGCGGCGGGCCAACACCTTGCAGCGCGTGGGGTCAGTGATTTTCAGTTTGATCAGGCCAAGGCGGTTGCGCGCCAGATGTTCGCGCGCCCCGATCACCCGGACGCGGTGTTTTGTGCCAATGATCACATGGCCTTTGCCGTGATGGATGTGGTGCGCTTTGAACTGGGCCTGTCGGTGCCTGATGATGTGTCAGTCGTTGGCTATGACGATGTCGCGCTGGCGGCTTGGCCCAGCTATGATCTGACCACCGTACGCCAACCCGCCGGGCAAATGGCGCAGGCTGCAATTGATATTCTGATGGATCGCCTTGCTGATCCTGACACCAAACCGCGCCGCGTGGCGCTGGACGGCCCGCTGATTGTGCGCGGGTCCGCACGCATACCCAAAGGATGGACCGTATGAAGGGTTTTTCGAACCGCTGGAAAGACTTTCCCGACTATATCATCGGGATCACCAAAGAGATCTGGGAAGATCGTGGCATCGCGACGCTCCATCATTATTACAGCCCCGACATAGTTGTCCGCTCGCCTGCGTCTGTCGTGATCGGCAATGAAAAGGTGATTGGTGCCACGATGGCGACGCTGGCCGAATTTCCTGATCGCACATTGCTGGGCGAGGATGTGATCTGGTCTGGTACACCAGAGGAGGGCATGCTGTCCTCGCATCGGTTGTTGTCCACGGCCACGCACATGGCCGATGGGATGTATGGCAAGGCATCCGGCAAGAAGCTGACCTATCGCATTATCGCAGACTGTCATGCGATCAATGATCAGATCAACGACGAATGGCTGATCCGCGACCAGACGGCCATCGTGAACCAAATCGGTTGGGACGCCAAAGAGTTTGCTGCCGATCTGATTGCACGCGAGGGTGGGCCGGAAAAGGCGGCGCGCCCGCTGACGCCCGCCACAGATCAACCCGGCCCCTACAAAGGGCGCGGCAACGACAATGAGTGGGGCCAGAAGTACGCCGATATCCTGACCCGCATCATGGGCGCGGATATGGCTGCGATCCCTGCGGAATATGACCGGGCGGTTCAATCGGAATACCCCGGTGGGCTGACGGGGCACAGCCACGGCCCCGTTGATCGGTTCTGGATGGGGCTGCGCGCCTCGTTTCCGGATGCGACATTTACCATCGACCACCAGATCGGACGTGATGATCCATTGATGCCGCCGCGCGCCGCGATACGCTGGGCACTGCATGGCAAACACGACGGCTGGGGGTATTTCGGGGCTCCGACAGGGGCCGAGGTGTACCTGTTGGGGATCAGCCATGCTGAGTTCGGTCCATGGGGCCTGCGCCGCGAATTTGCACTGTTTGACGAAACTGCGGTCTGGAAACAGATCCTGTTGCAGACGGGATGAGATCACGATGCACTTGAATTGGAACCGTACGGTCCCTAATTCAGAATCAACCGTACATGACGCGGTTGATACAGGGGCTATGACCAATGCAACGCTATGATGAATTGATGTTCACACCTGCAGTACAGGCCTTGCAAGAGGTCGAGGGCGCGCGTGAGATGTATGCGCGCAGCTATGGGGCCCGTACCCGGCCCCTCAGCAAGGATGACATTGCATTCCTTGCCAGCCGGACCTCGTTCTATATGGCCAGCGTGTCTGAAACGGGGTGGCCCTATATCCAGCACAGAGGCGGCCCCGCTGGCTTTCTGAAGGTGCTGGATGATCACACGCTTGGCTTTGCCGACTATAAGGGCAACAAACAGCATATCAGTCACGGCAATGTGCAGGGCGATGATCGCGTGTCTCTGTTTGTGATGGATTACCCCCGCAAGGCGCGGATGAAACTGCAAGGTCACGCCACGTTCGAGGCGGCACAGGACAATCCCGACCTCGCGCATCGCTTGGCGATGGACGGGCAGGGGCGCGTCGAACGGTTGGTGACGATCAAACTGGTGGCGTTTGACTGGAACTGTCCACAGTTCATCACACCCCGCTTTGACAGCGCCGAGATTGCGCAACTGGTTGGTCCAGAGATGGATGCGCTGAACGCGCGTATCGCTGAGTTGGAAGCCGAGAATGCACGGCTGCGAGGGGCCGGATGACAGATATCTACCGCGCAGCCGAACGCTTGATGAGGATGCAGGATGCTGATTGGCACCGCCATGCAAACCCATTGAGCGTTTGGACGCGGTTCACATGCTTGCCGCTGATGGCACTCGCGATCTACGCCCGGGGCTGGGTCGGCTGGTGGGCGATGCCGTTGTTCGTGCTCAGCGTCGGGTGGACATGGATTAATCCACGCCTGTTTGCGCCGCCTGCGGATTTTGGGGCATGGGCCTCACGTGCGACGTTGGGGGAACGCATCTTTTTGGGGCGTGACCGGTATGACGTGCCGGCCCATCACAAGTTAGCCGCTCATGTGCTGACGGGGCTTTCTGTGCTTGGGCTTTTGCCGTTGGCCTATGGCCTTGTCACTTTTGATCCCTTTGCGACAGTGCTGGGGCTGCTCGCTGTGATCCTGCCCAAACTCTGGTTTTGCGACCGCATGGTCTGGATACATGCGGACCTGACCCGAACGACACCCGGCACACCGTTGCCAACACCGCTTTTACCACTTGAAAGGACCACCCAATGACCCCCGCCGAGATGGAGCCGCGCATCGTGCGTTACGGCGATCTGATGCCCTGCAAAACTGCGTTCATCGACGCGCACACACCGGGCAGCGATCAAAAGGAAAACTTTACCATCATTGGTGGGGGCGTTTCGGAATCCCCGGACCAGCATGTGCATATCGCGATCCCGCACGGTTTTAACATCGGGGCCGCGGGCCAGCCGCCGAAGTGTCGCAACAGCTTGCATTCGCATCGCACCGCCGAAGTGTTTTTCGTGCTTTCGGGGCGCTGGCGGTTTTTCTGGGGTCGCTGGGGCGATGCGGGCGAAGTCGTCTTGGAAGAGGGCGATATCATCAACATCCCGACGGGCATCTTCCGGGGTTTTGAGAATATCGGCACGGATTATGGAATGATCATGGCCATCCTTGGCGGTGATGACGCGGGTGGTGGTGTGATCTGGGCCCCGCAGGTGATCGAGGATGCGGCTGACCATGGGCTAGTGCTGGGTGACAACGGCAAGCTCTATGACACCAAGCAGGGCCAGACGCTGCCTGATGGCGTGATCCCGATGCCGGTCCTGAGCGAGGATGAATTGACGACCTATCCCGAACTGACCCCTGCGCAGGTCGTCGGTATGGGTGTGCGTCGATACAACGACATGATGGCACTTGGGCAGCATAGCCCCTGCAAAGTGATTGGCGAAACCGGCATCATTCGGGACAAGCCGGGGTTTGAGGTGGATCTGATCACCCGCGGCAGTTCAACAGACGCGATGCACCAACATGATCGACCGTCGGTTCTGATGCCGATGCGCGGGCACTGGCGTGTCACTTGGGAAGGTGGCGCAACCACGCTGGCACCCGGTGACACGATGAGCGTTCCTGAAAACCTTTCTCACAGTGCCGTGCCTTCGATGACGGGCGAAGCGTCGCTTTATCATGTCGTTGGCACCAAAGACCCTGCGGGGCCAACATGGCAGGGTTAGATCCGTTCGCGGATGAAACGCGCAGCGTTTACGAACGGCAGGCCACGGCCTATGACACATCGCGTTCACGCGCATTGTTCGAAGCGCGGTGGCTTGCCCGTTTCAGCGCGTGTTTGCCCGGTGGCGGGCACGTGCTTGACCTTGGTTGCGGTGCTGGGGAACCGATTGCGCGCTGGTTCATGGCCGAAGGATTTTCGGTTACAGGCGTAGATTACGCGCAGCCCATGCTGGATATCGCCCGCGCCCGCTGGCCCGATGGGGACTGGCGACAGGCCGACATGCGCGCGCTGGACCTTGATCAGGTGTTTGACGGGATTATTGCGTGGAACAGTCTGTTTCACCTGCGCCCCGACGAACAACGCACCTGCCTTGCGCATTTGGCGCGCCATCTTGCCCCGGGTGGATCGCTGCTGATAACCGTTGGGCCAAAGGCGGGCGAAGTCACCGGAACGGTTGGTGGCGAAACGGTGTACCATGCCTCGTTGTCGCCTGCGGCCTATGCGACATGTCTGGAAGACAACGGTTTGCGATTGACCGGCTTTCTGGCTGAAGACCCCGATACAAATGCCCATAGTGTGCTCATGGCACGCAAAGATCACGATCAGGAGACGTAAATTGACCATCCTCACCACCCATGTCGGCAGCTTGCCCCGGACCCAAGAGGTCGTTGATTTCATCTTTGCGCGTGAACGGGGCGAGGACTATGACCTTGCCGCCTTTGATGCGGCTATGGCGCAGGCGGTGGATGATACAGTGGCCAAACAGGTCGCGGCAGGCGTCGACATCGTCAGTGATGGTGAAACCTCCAAGATTTCCTACGCCACCTATGTCAAGGATCGCTATACCGGGTTTTCCGGCGATAGCCCGCGCAACGCTCCCGCTGACCTCAAGCAATTCCCCAGCTTTCTGAAACGGCTCGCTAATGACGGTGGCACACCGAAATATGCCCGCCCTATGTGCACAGGCGAAGTCAAAAGCCGTGGACAGGGCGAGTTGGAAAAGGACATTGCCAACCTCAAGGCGGCAATGGCCAATCATGGAGCAACACGTGGGTTCATGAACGCGGCATCGCCCGGCGTGATTTCGTTGTTCTTGCAGAACGACTTTTATCCGACACGCGACGCCTATCTGGCCGCATTGGCTGACGCGATGAAGGCGGAGTATGAAACCATCGTGGGTGCGGGGCTTGATTTGCAACTGGATTGCCCTGACCTCGCGCTCAGCCGTCATATGCTGTTTGCGGACCTCACGGACGCAGAGTTCGTCAAGATCGCCGACTCTCAAGTTGAGGCGCTGAATTACGCGCTGTCGAATGTGCCTGCCGAAAAGGTGCGCGTGCATATTTGCTGGGGCAACTACGAAGGTCCGCATGTCTGCGACATCGACATGGACACCGTGTTCCCGACACTGATGGCAACAAAAGCGCGCTATATGTTGTTTGAAACATCCAATCCTCGCCACGCGCACGAGTGGGCCGTGTTCCGCGACCGCGCTTCCGAAATTCCGGATGATAAAGTTCTGGTGCCCGGTGTCGTTGATACCACCACGAACTTCGTCGAACACCCGCAAGTCGTCGCACAGCGCCTTGAGCGGTTTGTGGACATCGTTGGGGCCGACCGCGTGATCGCAGGCAGCGATTGCGGCTTTGGGACATTTGCCGGGTTCGGGGCGGTTGATCCCGAAATCGCCTATGCCAAATTGCACGCACTGACTACGGGCGCTGCGCTGGTCAAATCCTAGGGCATCGGCATGGTGCGCTGGATCATGGCTTGCGCGCTGCTATGCATGCCCGCGCAGGCGCAGGAGGGCGAAATGCAACTTTCACCAAACTGGGAATACGTCGCCGATACAGTTATGGGCGGCGTGTCACAGGGCCAAGCGCGCCAAGAAATCGTTCAGGGGCGGTCTGCCATACGGCTGACAGGCTCTGTTTCGTTGGACAACAATGGCGGGTTTGTGCAAATCGCATTTGATCTGGCCAAGGGGGCCAGTTTTGACGCCAGCGACTTTACAGGCATCGCGCTGGAGGTGCTGGGTAACGATCAGGCTTATGATCTAAGGGTGCGCACACCGGCGCTGCGCAGGCCTTGGCAATCATTTCGCGCAGAATTTAAGGCACCGGGCACATGGACCACTGTCCGTGTCCCCTTTGATCGTCTGGTGGCACATCGCACGGATGCCACGTTTGATCCCGCCATGCTGCGCCGTATCGGGGTGCTTGCCATAGGCCGGGAAATGACCGCCGATATAGCCGTTGCTTCGGTTTCATTTTACCGCTGAGGGGGGTGTGCCATCCCAAGTATGCCCAAAAATTAGGACTTTCGCCCTCAAAGCGGGTCATCAGATGGGTGATTTCTATCCCCTTTATTTATTCTCGGATATGTCACTTAGTACGAATAATGTATCCTAACGTTGTTATTCTTTGTACTAAATTGTGATCTGGCCGCTTTCGCGGAAAGGGCCGTAGGCTTCTGGGGGGCCATCAAATGAGGGTCGAACGCGCCATACTGTTGGCCGATGTGTCAGGCAGTACCACACTATACCGAACACATGGCGATGAGCGCGCCAGTCAGTTGGTGTTTGAATGCGTTGAAGGCATGCAAAAAATTGCCACCATTCACGGAGGCGAATTCGTCCGGTCCAAGGGTGATGACGTTTTGTGCCTGTTTCAATCCGCAGACTCGGCGATACAGGCTGCAGGGGATATGATGACTTTCGGCGCGCGCGGCGAGGTGTCATTGCACGCTGGACTGCATTGGGGTCTCGTTGTGTATCGGGGCACCGAATTGTTCGGCGACGCCATCAACATCGCAGCACGCCTGTCGTCCCAGGCCAAAGCTAACGAAGTGCTGATGAGCCGCACTCTTGTAAATTATACCAAATCCATTGACCGCAGCACGCTGCGCTCGCTTGGGGAACACACGTTGCGCGGTATCAACATGCCGACTGAAATTCTGGCCCTGATGGCCGGTGGCGATGACGACGGTGGTGTGACCAATTTTGCCGCGCAACCCACGATGTTTCAGGCACAACGCAAGGAACAAGTGGCTAAAACCAGCGTGCGATTGTCATGGATGAATTGGGCCGAAGACATCGGTGAAGGGTTCCAGATCAGCATCGGGCGATCTTCGACTTGTGGGCTTGTCGTGCCCGAAGCGTGGGTGTCGCGCGTGCATGCATCCATTTCGGTGCGCGGCGGTATCGTGGAATTCAAAGACAGCTCATCCGCTGGCACGACTCTGGCCATCGGCAGCGCACCTGAATTCTATATCTGTCGCCAGACCGTCGCCCTGACAGGCCGTGGTACAATCGCCTTGGGGGGCGTCGCATCGGGCAATGCGCCGCGAATCGGCTATGAAGTCGTGCAAATAGGCTAAACGTCGCGCGGCGCAGGTGCCCCGCCTTCGAAATCATTGCCGTTTTGATAGTCGCAAGGTGCCTCTTGCATCTGCAGGTGCAGCCCGTCGCCAGTATAGGGATTGGCGCGGGCCAGATCCTCGTCTACCTCAATGCCAAGGCCGGGGGCCTCTGGTGGTGTAACATAACCGTCCTCGACGCGGATCGACCCTTTGATCAATTGATCATGAAACGGGGTTTCGATCGTCTCACACATCAAAATATTGGGGATCGAGGCCGCAAGCTGAATGTTGGCTGCCCATTCAATTGGGCCTGCATAGAGGTGCGGGGCCATTTGCGCGTTATACACTTCCGCAATTGCCGCGACCTTTTTCATTTCCCATATGCCGCCTGCACGCCCCAGCGCGGGTTGCACAATGGTGGCTGCACCGCTGCGCAGTATGGGGGCAAATTCGGCCTTGGTCGTCAGCCGTTCGCCAGTGGCGATGGGGATGCGCACCGCGCGTGCGACCTTGGCCATTTCTTCGACGGCGTCCGGCGGAATGGGTTCTTCGAACCACAATGGCGAAAAAGGTTCCAGCGCCTGACCCAAGCGTATGGCACCGGCAGTGGTGAACTGACCGTGGGTGCCAAACAACAGATCGGCGCGGTCCCCGACGGCGTCGCGGATGGCCTTGCAAAACGCAATTGATTGGGAAATGTCGCGCATGCCTGGCATATGGCCACCGCGCATTGTATAAGGGCCTGCAGGGTCGAATTTAACAGCCGTATAGCCCCTATCCACACAGTCCAGCGCAGATTCAGCCGCCATCTCGGGTGATGTCCAAAAGTCGGCCAGCGTATGTTTGGGCAAGGGGTAAAGATAGGTGTAGGCCCGAATGCGCTCATTCATCCGCCCGCCCAACAAGGCATGCACGGGCCGACCCCGCGCTTTGCCCAAAATATCCCAACAGGCAATCTCAAGCCCTGAAAACGCGCCCATCACTGTCAGATCAGGACGCTGGGTAAAGCCGGAAGAAAACGCGCGGCGGAACATCAATTCAATGTTCTCGGGGTTTTCACCCGCCATGTGACGCCCAAAAACGTCCTCAATAACCGCGCGCATCGCCACTGGACCGACAGACGAGGCGTAGCACTCTCCCCAACCCACGATCCCGTCATCGGTCGTTAGTTTGACCAATATCCAATATCGCCCACCCCATCCCGGGGCCAGGGGGGCAGTGACGATGATGTCGAGATCACGAAGCTTCATAAGGGGCCGTCTCTTCTTTGCTTTGAAATATCCCTAGGGAGTGCCGTAGGGACGGGGGCTGGCCCCCATTTAAGGGTTGAACATGATGACATTGCGGCGGGCCTTGCCGGCTTTGGTGTCGGCAATTGCCTCGTTGATTTGATCGAGCGACCAGCGCCCGGAAATCAGACTGTCCAGTTGCAACCGGCCCTGCAGATACAAATCCACCATCCAGGGAATATCGCGCTGGATCACCACATCGCCCATCTTTGATCCCTTCATGCCTTGGCCAAGGGCTGCCAGCATAACGGGTTCATATTCTGTCATTGCGCCTGAATGGGGCATACCAACCATGACAACCATGCCGCCACGGCCCAGGTATTTCGGGGCCTGCTCATAGGCCGGAATGGCACCGACGGTCACAATCACGGCCTCTGCCCCTTTGCCACCCAAGGCCTTATAGGCCGCGCGCCACGGTGTTGCGCCCGTGGCCAGCACCCCATGTGTGGCACCAAAGGCTTTTGCGTCTTCCAGTTTTTCTTCGGTCATGTCGACGGCCACGATGCGGCGGGCTCCGGCGATCCGCGCACCCTGAATGGCATTAAGACCCACGCCACCTGCACCGATGACCACAACGTCCTGACCAGCGCGCAGGTTTGCAGCGTTTACGACGGCACCGACCCCGGTGATGACACCGCATGCGATCAGGCTGGCGGCGTCCTTGGCGATGTCTGCGGAAATCTTGACCAGTTGGTTTTGATCTACGACGACCTTTTCGGCAAACGCGCCGCAGGCCATCGCCTGATGCAGCTTGCTAACTTCGCGTGTGCGGATCGGTCCGGCATCACCATCATAGGGCGTTTCGCAAATGGTGGGCTTGCCGCTGGCACAAGAGGGGCAGGTGCCACATGACCGGATCAGGGTGACGACCACGCTGTCGCCGACTGCCACGTTCGAGACATTGTTGCCGACCGCGCTCACGATGCCAGCCGCTTCATGCCCGTAGACCGCAGGCAGACTGCCGCCCCATGCGCCACTGGCATAGGTGATGTCGGAATGGCAAATGGCCACTGCGTCCAGCGTCACTTCGACTTCGCCCATTTCCGGAGCGCGCAGCAGAATGTCCTCGATCACGAGCGGAGCACCGAACTCGTGGCAGACGGCAGCTTTGATTGTTTGCATGTTAGTCCTTTGCTGTGCGCCATTGACCTGTCGCACATGGCGTTTCATTTCCTCGGACGGTGGCGCAGCCGCGCGCCCGTCGCAAGTGCGAATCCGACAGACTATGGTTCGTTTGAACGCATGGCATCCACCGACACCCCGATTTTTCCGGCCTGCAGGAACACCGCCAGTCCAACAGCCATCAGAAACGCCGACAGGTAGAACGACGCCCCGGGCATGTAGACAGGCGCTTCAGGCCCGGTGAAGGAATAAAACACATATGTCATCACCATAGGTGCAATGATCATGGCAAGGGCCGACACAGACGTCAGGGCCCCCTGTAATTCGCCCTGCTGATTGTCATCTACGGCTTTTGACATGATCCCTTGCAGGGCGGGCGTGATGACAGCAGGCAAGGCGGCCAGTGGCGTCAAGATCAACAACCACATCCCTGAACTGGTCAATCCGATCAGAATGAACACACCAACATCTGCGATATGCCCATAGATCACAGATCCCCGCTCCCCAAACCGGCGCAGGATGGGCCGGATCAGCCCGCCCTGAACAATGGCCATGGAAATCCCGAACAGGCCCAGTGACAGCCCGCGCATCCCCGGCGACCAGTCGAACCGTTCCAGCGTATAAAAGCTCCAGATTGCCGGATAGACGGTGAACGCGACCTGATAGATGAAAAATACCACCAACAGCGGGCCAAGCCCGGGCAGGCGTGCAAGGTATCTGAACAGCCCAAACGGGTTCGCCCGACGCCATTCAAACGAGCGGCGAATGCGGTCATCCACCGTTTCGCGCAAGACGAAATACCCAAACACCGCGTTCATCGCTGCCAGTCCCGCTGCCGCATAGAACGGCGCACGGGTGCCATATTCGGCCAGAACCCCGCCTACCAAGGGCCCAAAGACAAACCCCATTCCAAATGCGGCCCCGATCAGTCCGAAATTGGCAGCCTTTTTGCCGGGCTCCGAAATATCGGCCATATAGGCGTTGGCGGTGGATTGTGTCGCTGCCGTGATCCCGCCCACGATCCGGCCTGCCAGCAACAACCAGATTGACCCGGCCAAGGCCATTACCAGATAGTCCGCAGCCATGACGACCAGCGAGATCAACAGGACGGGCCTGCGTCCGTACCTGTCCGACAGCGCGCCGATCATTGATCCGAACAGGAATTGCATCAGCGCAAAAATGGTGGACAACAGGCCGCCCCAAAGTGCCGCAGACCCGATGTCAGCGCCCTGTAGCTCTTGGATCAGGTCCGGCATCACGGGAACGATCAACCCGATGCCCATGGCATCCAGCATCACCGTGAACAGGATGAACACGACGGGAAGTCTCACAAAGTTGCCACCCGTTTTGCAAAGGCGCGCGCGTCGGCAGGGGCCAATCCCATTTGTGCGTGGGGATCAAAAAGGCGATCGCTCAGTGCGGGATGTGCTGCTTGTGCCACCTGTGCAAGTGGCAGGTTCTCTGCAATGGCTTTGGCCACAAGCGCTTTGGTGGCGGCCTGCGCCTCGGGGCGGGGCATCTCGTGGGTCAAGGCAAAGCTTAATGCTTCGGCATGTGCCAGGCCGGGACCACCCAGATGGGCACGCATACGTGCCGAGTTCGGGGTGACCGATTGCATCAGCGGGTGCGCTGTTTCCAGTGCGGCGGCCGTGCACAAGGCGATCTGGGGCAAGACCATCCATTCCGTAAACCAAGCCGCCCCATCCCGTTGGTATTGATGCGCCGCGCTCGCTTGCAAGCTGGCGCGCAGGCCCGCCATCTGGTGGTTCAGCGCCACCAGTACGGATGGGGCCACGGGGTTCTGTTTCTGCGGCATGGTCGATGAATGGCCCGCCCCACCAAGCTGGACTTCGCCGATGTCTGATGCGGACAGGCCGATCAGGCTTTGTCCCATGGCGGCCAGCGTCGCGGTGACATCGTTCATCCACTCAGTGATCCGCAGGATTGGGCCGCGATCCGTGTGCCAACTGCGTCCCGGATCGTTCAAATTCAGCGCCTCAGCCAATGCGGCGCGTGTTGCTGCGGCCTCTGGCCCAAGCGCAGAGGCGGTGCCCGCCGCTCCGCTCAGGCTGACCCATAGCGCACTTGTGCGCAGCGTCTCCAGCCGTTCGAGTGCATCCACCAACGGGTGGCCCCATTGCGCCAGCACGGCCCCCCAAGACGTGACAGTTGCGTGTTGCCCATAGGTGCGGGCCGCCATCGGTGTTTCGGCGTGTTTGGCAGCCTCGTGGGCCATGATCTGCAAAATGGCCCGCAGGTTCGTTTCGTTCACGGCCAGCGTTTGGCGCAGCCGCAGCATCAAACCTGTGTCCATGATGTCTTGGCTGGTTGCGCCCCAATGTGCGTATTGCGCGTGTTCGGGGCCTTCCATCGCGGTGCGAAAAGCGTCGATCAGGCCGGGCACACTCACGCCGTTCGTGGCCGTGCTTTTGGCCAAGCCTGACGGATCAATCTGCACTTCAAGGCTGGCGCGGTGAATAAATGCAGCGCTGATTTCAGGAATGACGCCCTGTCGTCCTTGAACCTTGGCCAATGCCCCTTCGACAAGCAGCATTGCGCGCACTTCGGCGCTGTCTGTCCACAGCCGCCCGACCTCGCCCGTTCCGAACAATTGACCGTAAAGGGCCGAAGAAAAAACGCTGGCTGCCATATGTCAGAGATGCCCCGTAGCGGTCATGAAACCAGTGATGACGCGCGCGTATTCGTCAGGTTGTTCGACGCACGGCAAATGGCCTGCGCGACGGATCAGGTGGAACTGGCTGCCCGGGATCAAGTCAACCGTTTCGCGCACTAAATCGGGGGGCGTCGCTCCATCCTCGCTGCCTGCGATCCCAAGGGTCGGTAGGCGAAGCGTGGCCGTCGTGGCGTAGAAATCACTGCCTGAAATAGCGGCTGAACAGCCTGCATATCCCGCATCAGGTTGGCGGGTCAGCATATTACGCCATAACTCCAGATCAGGGGTGCCAAGGAACGCCTTGGAAAACCAACGTTCCATCGTCGCGTCGGCAAGACGTTCGATGCCGCCGTCGTGGACACTTGCGATGCGGTCGGCCCACATATCCTTTGTGCCGATCTTGGCACCTGTGTTGGATAGAACCATGGCGCGCACCAGATCCAACCGTTTGACTGCAAGGCCTTGGGCGATCAGCCCACCAATCGACAGGCCGACCACAAATGCATCTTTGAACCCCAACTGGTCCATCAGCTTTTCGGCGTCCCCGATGAGTGCGCCCATCGTGTATGGCCCTGTCGGACAGGTCGACAGTCCGTGGCCACGTTTGTCATAACGCAGAATGCGCAGGCCCGCAGGCAGCAGCGGCAGAATTGGGTCCCACAGGCGCATATCGGTGCCCAATGAGTTTGCGAACACCACGGGCGCGCCATCTTCGGGCCCATCAATCCGGTAGTGCAGGCGAACATCGCCCAAGTCAGCCATATGCATGAGATATCAGTCCTTTAGCCGCATGTGGGCAATGATCTGGCCGTGATCCGCGGCCAGTTTGTTATGGGGTGCCTTGGGATGGCTCCCATTTTTGGGTTGTGCGAATTCACCCGGTTTGGATTTCAGGTGGCAGTTTAATACGGTCACCGCATGCCGTCCCAGCGGTATACGGTCTTTCGGGATTGGGCGGCTCAGGCGCGTCAATCGAAGGCTGCCGCCTTCATCGGGTCCCATTCGGCCAAAGTCGATATCGACCGGTTCGGGCAGCTCGCGAAAGATCGCCTTGCGCCTGTAGCGTTTGGCCGGGCCGGGAATGTGGGTGGCGTTGCCTGCGATCCCTTCGGCGTCGGCCATTTTGGTCACGTCGTGCACTGCGCTTTCGGCAAAGATTTCGTGAAAGCCAACGATGTCGGAGTTCATCGTTTGCAATTGTTCGGCCAGCCAGTCTGTATTCCATGCGTATTCTTCGGGCGTGTAGCTTTGAAAACGGTCGTATTCCTGATCCGGCCCGATCAGGTTTTTGACGTTGAAACTGGCTATGGAAAGGTTCGTCATGACAGGGTTTGCAGGCTGCGTGCAAAGATTTCCGGGTCCACGTTGCCGCCAGAAACTGTCACGATCACATCCGCGCCTTCGATTTGGTCCTGTCGATACAGGGCGGCGGCAAGGGCAACCGCACCGCCGGGTTCGGCCACCAGTTTCAGCCGCAGGAACGCCTGCGCCATGGCCCGCAGCGCCTCGTTTTCGTCCACGATCAGGCCGGGAGCACAGAGGCGGTGCATGATCGGAAAGGTAATGTCGCCGGGTTGAGGCGAGATGATGGCGTCGCAGATATTGCCAGAAGTGCGGCTGTTGCGTTCAATCTGACCAGACTGCAGCGAGCGCGCGACATCATCAAAACCCTCTGGTTCCACAGGACGGACACGCATGTTGGGCGCGTCCGCCTCTAGCGCAAGTGCAATACCGCTGGTCAGACCACCGCCACCGCAACACACCAAAACGTCCGCCTGCGTAATCCCGATGGCTGCCGCCTGTGCGGCGATTTCCAGCCCGACGCTGCCTTGCCCTGCGATCACTTCTGGTTCGTCATAGGGTTTGATCAGGGTCAGGCCGCGGTCTTGGGCGATTTGCGCCCCCATGGCATCGCGATCCTGCGTGGCGCGATCATAAAGGACCACTTCGGCACCATACGCGCGCGTGTTGGCGATTTTTAGGGCAGGGGCGTTGCTGGGCATGACGATGACTGATGGAATGCCATGCAATTGCGCGGCGTACGCGACCCCTTGCGCGTGGTTGCCGCTGGAAAAGGCGATGACGCCCGCTGCACGTGTTGCGGGATCAAGGGCTGAAATCGCAGCCCAACCGCCTCGGAATTTGAAACTGCCAGTGTGTTGCAGGCACTCTGCCTTGATCCAAACACGCCGCTCCGCAATCTCGTCGATAAAGGGCGAGTTCAGCAGCGGTGTAACACGCGCATGACCGTCCAGTCGCGCGGCGGCGGCACGGATCATGTCGATATTCATACCATCATCTCCATCCATGTGCGCAAAGCGGCGACCGCCTCTGGTTCGTCCAAAAACGGGATGTGGCCGCGATCTGGCACCTCGCCATAGACCATGTCGGGGCGGCGTGTGCGCATTTTGTTGGCTGTCGCCATGCTGAGAAGATCGGATCCAGCCCCCCTGATCAGGCAGGTGGGTTTGCCCGCCAAGGCGTCGAAAAACGGCCATAGGTCGGGGATATCGCCCCCGGCTTCGATTGCGTTGCGTAAGTGCGGGTCATAAGTGATGTCGAGACCGCCGGAGGTCTCGACGAAATGCGTTTTCGCCTCTTGCATCCAACGTTCGGCAGGGACGTTTGCAAACCCTTTTAGGACATATGGCAGCGCCATCGCCGCTTCTGCATGAGTGCGCGCGGCGGGGCGGCGGCCCAGATACTCCATTATTCCGCTCAAACCCGCGGAATCTAGTTCGGGGCCAACATCGTTTAACGCCGCACCCAGCAGCCTGTCAGGTACCGTGGCGGCAAGGCCCATGGCATTGAGCCCACCACGCGATGTGCCCAGGATTGCCGTGCTGGCCAACGACAAATGATCCATCAATTCCATGACATCGCGGATTTCAATGGGCAGGATGTAGTTCTGCCACTGCGGGTCAAAATCGGATTGACCGCGCCCACGGTAATCCAGCGTGATCAGGCGGCACGGGGGCAGGTGGGGCGTGATGTATTGAAAATCTTGCGACGTGCGGGTCAATCCGGCGAGACACAAGAGCGGCAAGCCCGCGCCCTCATCCGTATAGAAAAGTTGCAAACCGTCAGAGGTGGTGAACTGCGCCATCAGATACCCGCCAATGCAGGAATGCCCGACAGGTCATTCAGCGTCTCGTGTGGGGTCCATGGCAAGCGGTCCATAGGATCGCCCGCCCGATTGACCCACGCAGTTTTAAACCCATAGCCTGTCGCGGCGGCGGCGTCCCAACCGTTGGAGGACACGAACAGCACCTCGTCCTTGGCACAGCCAAACCGTTGCCCAACCAGATCATAGACCCGTGCATCAGGCTTGAAAATGCCAACTGACTGCACTGAAAGGCTGTCATCAAGTACATCGGCAATACCTGCCGATTGCACCGCACCCTGCAGCATATCAGGCGAGCCGTTGGACAAGATGGCCGTGTTGAGGCCCGCGCCCTTGAGGGTGTGCAGCATCTCGATGACCTCTGGATAGGCTTGTAATTCCCAGTAGAGCGCCAACAAGCGTTCGCGCAACGCCAGGTCACCATCATGTCCGGTCTTTTCCAGCGCCCAGTCCAGCCCGTCCTGCGTTACCGCCCAGAAATCGGTGTGGGCACCCGTGACAGCGCGCAACCAAGTGTATTGCAGCTGTTTTGCGCGCCAATGCTCGGCCAAGGCGGGCCATGTGTCCTTGATCGCGGCAAAGGCCGGGTCGTTTGCTGCCTCTCGCGCGGCTGCGGCCACGTCAAACAAAGTGCCATAGGCGTCAAAGATGCAGGTGGTGATGGGCATGAACTGGGCCTCCCTTTTGGGATGCAGAGTGGCATGGCCGTGCGGCAACGAAAAGGGGGCAGGTGGGGTTTACCGTTCTGTGCCGTGCAGGCAATGTAACCCCCAAATACAAGGAGTAACCCATATGGCCGAGATCAAAGATGGCGACACTGTCCGCATCCACTACACTGGAACTTTAAAAGACGGGACCACCTTTGACAGCTCAGATGGGCGCGATCCCTTGGAGTTTGTTGTTGGTTCCGGACACATTATCAAAGGGCTGGATGTGGCACTTCCGGGCATGCAGGCTGGGGACAAGAAAACGGTGAACATCGCTTGTGCAGACGCTTATGGTCCGATCAACCCCGCACTGCACCAAGGTGTGCCGCGCGATGCAATGCCGGATGACATTGCACTGGAGGTGGGGATGCAATTGCAAATGCAGACGCCACAAGGCCAACAGATGCCGGTGACTGTGACATCGGTTGATGATGAACAGGTGATGTTGGATGCCAACCACCCGCTGGCAGGGCGTGATCTGGTATTCGATTTCGAAGTGGTGTCCTTTGAAGCCAGCTAAGAGCGCGCGCCGACCGAAGGTTTCCCATCAGTTTGTCCGATCTCCTAAGTGCTCTCGCGCTTTTTTACTATTGGCTCGGTGTTGCGGAATTTAATGCGTCAGCGCTTGCGGTTACCTGAACTTGAATGCTGTTTTCCGGCACGCGATTACCATCGCGGGGGAGGACGCCGCCGTGTCGCACGGGAACGACATTTCTGGGCATGATCCGGACGTGGATTTCGGCTGGCTTCGTCAGTGAGCGCGCAGGTGACTTGCGTTGCGTGTCATGGGCCCATGCGACAACATCCGTCGCAAGACTTGGGTTCATGCGCAAGACCATAACCAATGCCATTCCACCGAGTGACAACAGCAGGCTTCCCAGCCATTTTGATCGCCGTGCGCGTACAGCGCGGCGTTTGTAGGTCCGTTCTAACGTACTGTCGTTCTTAGCCAACTCCATGCAGATCGGCTTAGTGGTTCAGTTTGGCAATAATTGGGCGACGCGGTGCCCTAAATCAGAGATGGTCGGGCTGAGGCATCCCGAGCACGTGATACCCGCCGTCGACGCGGATGATTTCGCCTGTGGTGCAGGCCCCGGCGTCAGAACACAGATAAACGGCCGTGCCACCCACCGCTTCAAGCGTCGCATTCGATCGCAGTGGGGCGTTTTGGTCTGTGTGTTTGTAGGTCTTGCGCGCGCCGCCAATGGCGGCCCCAGCCAGTGTTTTCATTGGCCCCGGCGAAATAGCATTCACGCGAATGCCCTCTGGACCCAGATCATTTGCAAGGTAACGCGTGGCGGATTCCAGCGCCGCCTTGGCCACGCCCATCACGTTGTAATTGGGCACAACGCGGTTCGAACCCTGATAGGTCAGCGTCAGCAGAGCGCCGCCATTTTCGCTCATCATCGGGTGCGCGCGTCGCGCCACATCGATAAAACTGTAGGCGGAAATATCCAACGAGTGTTTGAAATTGGCGCGGCTGGTGTTCAGGAATCGACCCGTCAGTTCGGATTTGTCCGAAAACGCTATGGCGTGCACGACAAAATCGATCGTCGGCCAACGTGCGCCAAGTGCGTCAAAGGCGGCATCGAGTGATGCGTCGTCCGTGACGTCGACATCGACCATGAAATCCGAACCAACACTGGCCGCCAATGGCTCAAGCCGTTTGCCAAAGGCCTCGCCCTGATAGGTAAAAGCCAGTTCGGCCCCCGCCTCGGACAGACTGCGCGCGATGCCCCAAGCGATCGACCGTTCGTTGGCGACCCCCATGATCAGACCGCGTTTCCCTGCTAGCAAATCGGACATACGCAACTCTTATTCCTGAAATTTCGACAGGATCATCGACCCGTTTGTACCGCCAAAACCGAACGAGTTGGTCATGACGCTATCAAGCCCGGCGTTAAGTTTCAGCGCCGTGGCGATTTCTGCGGGATCCAGTTCGGGGTCGAGCGTTTCGACGTTGATGGACGGTGCGATGAAATCGTGTTCCAGCATCAACAGGCTAAAGATCGCCTCGAGTGCGCCTGCCGCGCCCTGCGCATGGCCCGTCATTGATTTGGTCGAGCTGACTGGCGGGGTCGATCCTTGGCCAAACACGCGCCGGACCGCCTGGATTTCGCCAACATCGCCCACGGGCGTCGATGTGCCGTGCGCATTGATATAGCCGACGCTGCGCCCCTCGGGCAGCGTATCAAGTGCGATGCGCATGGCCCGTTCGCCGCCCTCACCAGAAGGGGCGACCATGTCGTGACCATCTGATGTGGCCGCGTATCCTGTGACTTCTGCGTAAATCTTGGCACCGCGCGCGCGGGCATGTTCAAGCTCTTCAAGCACCAACATGCCGCCGCCGCCCGAAATCACGAACCCGTCCCGGTTTGCGTCAAAGGCGCGGCTCGCCGTTTCGGGGGCGTCGTTATATTTGCTGGACATCGCGCCCATTGCGTCAAACAGACAGGACAGTGTCCAGTCCAGTTCTTCGGCTCCACCTGCGAACATCACGTCCTGTTTGCCCAGCATGATCTGTTCTGCTGCGTTGCCGATGCAATGCAGTGATGTGGAACAAGCGGATGTAATGGAATAATTGATGCCCTTGATCTTGAACCCGGTCGCAAGGTTCGCGCTTATCGTTGAAGACATGCATTTGGGCACTGCAAATGGGCCAATACGTTTGGTGGCCCCTGTTTTCAATACGGTCTGATGGGCGGCCAACATTGCAGAGGTGGATGGCCCGCCAGATCCAGCAACAAGGCCGGTACGCGGGTTCACGATGTCGCTTGTCTCAAGGCCTGCATCGGCAATCGCTTGGGTCATCGCAATATGGGCATATGCGGCACCAGGCCCCATAAAGCGCAATGTGCGTTTTTCCACATGCTCTGCCACGTCCAGCTTGAGCGTGCCGGCGATTTGACTGCGGAATCCGTGTTCAGTCATCTCCGGGCTTGTGACGATGCCCGAGGTGCCTGATTTCAGCGAGGATAAAACCTCGTCCACGTTATTCCCGATGGACGAGACAATTCCCATTCCGGTGATGACGACGCGGCGCATAAGCAGTGTCCTTCTTGCAATCAGCTCTCTGAAAGAGCGACCTTCATGTCTTTGACCTGATAAATAACTTCACCATCGGCTTCTACTCGCCCGTCAGCGACACCCATTGTCAGGCGACGGGTTTGGATAGCTTTGGTGAAATCCACGTAATATGTCAGCATCTTGCGATCCGGGCGGACCATACCGGTCAGCTTAACTTCGCCCACGCCCAGCGCATAGCCGCGACCCTGCCAGCCACGCCAGCCAAGGTTGAAACCGGTCAGCTGCCACAAGCCATCAAGGCCAAGGCAGCCGGGCATGATCGGATTGCCCGGAAAATGGCAATCAAAGAACCATAGATCAGGTGTAATATCGAATTCGGCAACGATATGGCCTTTGCCATGTGCGCCGCCGTCGCCCGATACATCGGTGATCCGGTCCATCATCAACATCGGAGGTTCGGGCAATTGCGCGTTTCCGGGGCCAAACAGCTCTCCGCGCGCGCACTTCAGCAAGCCCTCTTTGTCAAAGCTTGTGGGGTAATCCGCCATGTCTCGGCCTCTTTTTTTCGCGCATCTGTCCCGTAAACCGGGTTCTGAACCGTCTAGCATCGCGCGCACGGCAGGCGCAAGTGCGCCGCCCCGCTGCAGTGCGGCAAGCCCTTGCCGTAATGTGGTGAATTGATGCAGAGTAGACGCATGAAAAATATTATCGATCTCGAGCGTTATCCATTGGACCAGCCGGGTACGGCGCAATGGGATGCGCTTGTTTTACGCGCCAAGGCCGGGCTTGCGCGCGACGGGCTATTTGATTTTGCGGGCTTCATGCGTCTTGATGCGCTGAACGAGACGCTGGCGCATGTGCATCCCGCCATGGCGCACGAATCGTTCCATCACAGCCGTATGCACAACATTTATTTCAAGGACAGTGTGGAGGGGTTGGAACCCGATGCCCCGGCTTTGCAAAAGGTGCAGACCGAAAACCATACTCTGTGTCATGACCAGTTGCGCGGCACACCTCTGGATCAATTGTATGCATGGCCGGAATTTGCGATCTTTCTGGCGGCGGTTATGGATCGCCCGGCGCTATACGTGATGGACGATCCTCTCGCTGGAATAAACGTGCTGGAATATCGGGGCGGCGAGGCGCTGAACTGGCACTTTGATCGTTCGATATTCACCACCACTCTGTTGCTTCAAGAACCCGAAGAGGGCGGCGTGTTTGAGTATGCCAAGGACTTGCGCAGTGCGGATGATCCCAATCACGCCGGTATTGCCGATCTGTTGGACGGGCGGCTGGAACCGACCCGATTGCCGCAGACGGCGGGAACGCTGAACGTGTTTTTGGGGGTCAACACAGCGCACCGCGTGTCCACTGTTCGAGGGCCAAAGTCACGGATCGTGGCAGTGCTGTCGCACTATGACACCCCGGGCCGTCGTTTCAGCGCATCTGAGCAGATGGGGTTTTTCGGGCGTGTGGCATAATGCAACGCACCCGTTTTGCAATTGAATTGCGTGTAAGCCGCCCTTTATAGATAAGGGTAAGGGATGAGGACTGGCATGCAACAAGATCAAAACGAGGTCGGAACCACATGGCTGGCAGGCGCGGGCCTGCGCCCGACGCGTCAGCGCGTAACGCTTGCTGCATTGCTGATCGGGGATGGCCAGCACCGCCACGTCACCGCCGAAAGCCTTTTTGAGGCTGCCAAATCGCAAGGCGATGCTGTGTCGCTTGCCACTGTTTACAACACCCTGCGCGCATTCTGTGACGCGGGATTGATGCAAGAAGTCATGGTTGACGGCACCAAGAGCTATTTTGACACCAACACACACGATCATCCTCATTTCTTTTGGGAAGATGACGCGCGCCTGACGGATGCGCCATCGGATCAGCTGGTGATTGCCCAATTGCCGGACGCGCCCGACGGCGCGGAGATTGCGTCAGTCGACGTCGTCATCCGTTTGCGCCGCAAGCCATAACCCGATGAGCATTGTTTCAGACGCCGATGCCGCCACCTATCAGGCCGACGGCGTCGTTCTGGTGCGCGGTCTGCTTGCCGATCATGTTCAGTCCCTGCGCGCAGGTGTCGCCCAAAACATGGCCGAGCCGGGGCCGTTTGCGTCCACCAATGATCGTGCGGGCGAGACGGGCCTGTTTTTTGATGACTACTGTAACTGGCGGCGCATAGACGCCTTTGGTGCAGCGGCACGCAGTCCCAAGGTGATCGAGGCGGCGGCGACCCTGATGGGATCAAAAACGGTCCAGATGTTTCACGATCATGTTCTGGTCAAAGAACCTGGTACGTCGATGGCGACGCCGTGGCATCAGGATGCGCCGTATTATTTTGTGCAAGGCCAACAGACTGTCAGTTTTTGGTCGCCGCTGGACCCCGTGACGACCGCCACATTGCGTTGTGTCGCCGGATCGCACCGATGGGCCAAAGATGTGGTGCCGACGCGCTGGGTGTCTGAGGATGCGTTTTTCGAAGGCGACTATATGCCTGTGCCCGACCCGGACGCCGATGGCACGCGGATCGTCGAATTCGAGATGGAGCCCGGCGATGCAGTGGCGTTTCACTATCGCACCTTGCACGGCGCGCGCGGGAATCAGAGTGACACACGCCGCCGTGCGTTTTCGCTGCGGCTGTTGGGGGACGACGCGCGCTATGTGACGCGACCCGGGCCGACGTCACCGCCGTTTCCGGGCCACGACATGGTCGAAGGCCAACGCCTGCGCGAAGACTGGTTTCCGATCCTGGGTTGATACGGGCCGGGCTGCCGTTAGCAGTAGCGTTCGGGGCCTTCCCATTGCACTGCTGAATAGCGATCACCATGTGCCCACCCGACGGGCAGTACTGCTTCGATCCGGGCAATGTCATCATCCGCAAGCGTCAATTCCGTACCCTGTATCAGTTCCGCCAAATGTGCGACGTTTTTCGTACCCGGAATGGGCAGCACATGTGGGCCTTGGGCCATTACCCACGCAATCGCAAGAGCCGCAGCAGGGCAATCCATGTCTGCGGCCAACGCGCGAAATTTGTCAGTGGCCGCGATATTGGCCGCATGGTTCGGAGCCATGAAGCGTGGATTGTTCTTGGTAAATGCCATGGATTGGCCGCGTTCAAAGCTGAACGGGCTGTCGGTCAAAAATGCGCGCCCCACAGGTGAAAAAGCGACAAGGGTTGTATCAAGCTCTGCGCAGGCCTGGATCAAGCCCAGTTCTGGCGCACGTGTAGACAACGAGTATTCCGACTGGACTGCCGCTACGTGACACTCTGTCGCGACCTGCCGCAGCGTCGCGGGTGCCACTTCGGACAGACCGACGGCGCGGGTTTTACCACTGTCGATCAAGCGTTTCAGCGTCGCCCCCAAGGCTTCGGGGCTGTGGGTGCTGTCATATCGGTGGACATAAAACAGATCGACATGGTCCACGCCCAAACGAGCCAGGCTGGCATCAAGGCATTCCTCAAGGTAGTGGGCATCGTTGTTGAACCTGCGGTCGGGCTTGCCCGTGATCCCGGCCTTGGTGGCAAGGTGCATGTCATTCCGCGCGCCCGGTGTCTGGGCGAACCATGCGCCGATGATCTGTTCGGACCGGCCGTTGCCATACACGTTTGAGGTATCGATATGCGTGACGCCAGCGGCATGGCACGCGTTCAGGACCGCATGGCTTTCTGCCTCGGTCGCGTCGCCATAAATACCGGCAAAGGACATTGCCCCGATCCCGAATTGAGAAACCACCGGGCCGCTGGCCCCGAACTGCATCGTTTTCATTGCGTGTCCTGCCTTGTTTTGAATGTGCTGGGTCGGTGCGTGGCTAAAACCACTGCCCCGGTTCCATCAGCCCGAGATCGAGCAATTGGCGTGAATGCCACTCGAACGGGGCCGAATTGTGCCATACGAATGTTGTGATATCGAATGTGCTGCCCGGATTCAGTTTTAGCGCCTTGGCCGTGCGGAACGAACAGATCGCAGAGGTGAGGTTGTGATGCCATTCGCAGGAATACGTATTGTATTCCTCGTCGTTGAATGTGTGGTCTTCACGCACTTGTAGGCCGGGTTTGGTTTTGAATAGGGCGATCCTGTCGATCTTGCGACGGGCGGCGGGCACATGTTCTTCGAACCGCCAACGCAGACCGCCAAAGAAATCCAACTGACGTTCTTTTGGGTGTCCGATGGCATCCGGACGGGCCAATGCGTAATAGCCAGAGCGGTCCAGATGGGCGCGATCCAGCGTGACGGCGTTGGGATACTCGGTCAGATCATCAGCATAGAGGTCCACAACATAGGTCAGCATCGCGCTGCGCCGCTCTTCGGTGTGGAACGACAGCATTTCGCCGACCGTGCGCGTCTCGCAGAATGGAAAAAACAGGAATTCGGAGTTGAAGCTGTAGTACATCCATGTCCCTGCCGGCACCGCCGCGATCAGCTGATTGACGGCCGTTTCCAGTGCACCGGGAACCGACATATTATAATCAATGCGGATCACTTGATCGACCAGATCGGCGGCCAATTCGAATTGCGCAGGCATGCAGACAATGACGTGTTTAAAGCCCAGTTGCAGGTTGTGCCGCACGGTTGTGGCGATTTCGATATCGTCCTCGACCAAGACAATCGCAATCGGCCCCTTTTTGGGCACTGCGTCGGCGTCTTGTATAAAGCTCTTCAGGCTGTCGAACTGCATGGGTTTCCGGATTTTATGTCGCTTCCTTTCATTCCGATAATCTGCGGTGCATTGCAAGAGAGGTGCACGGCTGTTAAATCGCCGGATTAACCTTTCTGACCCCCAGGTGCCCCCATGACCACGCAGAAAAAGCTGTTTATCAAGACATATGGCTGCCAGATGAATGTCTATGACAGTGAGCGCATGGCTGAAAGCTTGGGCACGCAGGGCTATGTCGAAACCAAATCTGCTGAAGATGCGGATATGATCCTGCTGAATACCTGTCACATCCGTGAAAAGGCAGCTGAAAAGGTCTATTCCGAACTTGGGCGGCTCAAGACGCTCAAGATTGGCAATCCGGACCTGAAGATTGGGGTGGCAGGGTGCGTCGCACAAGCCGAAGGCGCTGAAATCATGCGCCGCCAACCGGCTGTCGATCTGGTGGTCGGCCCCCAAAGCTATCACCGCCTGCCCGAGATGGAGGCGAAAGCCCGCGCCGGGGAAAAGGCGCTCGACACGGATTTCCCTGAAGAAGACAAATTCGAGCATCTGAAATCACGCCCCAAGGCGGCGCGCGGCCCGGCCGCATTCCTGACCGTGCAGGAAGGGTGCGACAAGTTCTGCGCCTTTTGCGTGGTGCCCTATACTCGGGGTGCCGAAGTGAGCCGCCCTGCCATGCGTATTCTGGACGAGGCGCGCGATCTGGTCGAGCGCGGCGTGCGTGAAATCACATTGTTGGGGCAGAACGTGAATGCCTATCACGGCGCTGGCCCTGACGGGTCCGACTATACATTGGCCAAGCTCATCTGGGATCTGGACAAGGTCGATGGGTTGGAACGCATCCGGTTCACCACATCTCACCCTAATGACATGAGCGACGATTTGATCGCGGCGCACGGTGAATGCACCAAGCTGATGCCTTATCTACACCTGCCTGTGCAGTCGGGCAGTGACAAGATCCTCAAGCGGATGAACAGGTCTCATACGGCCGAAAGCTACCTGCGCCTGATCGAACGTATCCGTGCGGCGCGGCCAGACATCGTGATGTCAGGGGATTTCATCGTCGGCTTTCCCGAGGAAACCGAAGAAGATTTTCAAGCGACCTTGGATCTGGTCGAGGCAGTCAATTACGGCTACGCCTACTCATTCAAATACTCGACGCGCCCAGGTACGCCAGCGGCAGAACGCGCCCAAGTTGACCCAGATGCCGCCGACGCGCGTCTGCAACGGCTTCAGGCACTTATCACGCAGCAACAGCAGGCCATTCAACACGGCATGGTCGGACGCACAGTGAACGTATTGTTCGAAAAGCCGGGTCGATTTGACGGGCAGATGGTTGGCAAAAGCGAATATTTGCATGCGGTGCACGTGGACAATGCGACAGTGCGTGCCGGTGATATCGCCCGGGTGAGAATCATAGATTCTCGCCGAAACTCGCTCGCTGGTGAATTGATTTAACGCTTTTTAGATTTGTCGGGTTTGATGTGAACTCTCGGATTGGTTGTTCACTGGCGGTCAACTTTTGTGAAATTCGCCACCAATACCCGGTGCTTTTGGTAACTGTGGCGAAAATAGACACAATATATAGTAAAAGCAGCTTCACAGATGGCGTAAACTTGCCTACGGTTTGACACAATGTGGCACAGGCCGGTCCCGTTAAAACGTGTTGGCGGTCTCTGCGGGGGATCAACAATTAAAAAGGGACAGAACTGTGACGAATGCGTTTTCCCGATCAGTAAGAAAACTATTTACCACGGTGGCTGTCACCGTTGTGGCCCTGACGTCATTGATTGCATCGGATGCAGCAGCGCAGGCCTTTGGCCAGACGAGGTCGCAAGGCGGACGTGATGGCGGCCAGTATATTCCAACGATCTGGGTGGACCCGGATGGATGTGAACACTGGGTGATGGATGATGGTGCCGAAGGGTACATGACGCCTCACGTCAACCGCAAAGGCATCCCTGTATGCCGACGCGGCAACCTGTGTGGTGTGATGCAATCCGATCAGTTTTTTAACACAGACAGCTACCGCATTCACAGCGCCGGCAAACAGCGCCTGACAGAGTTTTTCCAAAACTCGACGGCAACCAGCTTTATCATCGTGGGACACACCGACAGCCGTGCAAGTGATGCGTATAACATGCGCCTGTCACTGAACCGCGCCAATGCTGTTGCCTCTGTGGCGCAATCGTCAGGCGCGCGTATCGCAGACGTGCGCGGTTTGGGTGAGCGGGTGCCTGCCGCAGCCAACAATACCGCACAAGGCATGGCTAAAAATCGCCGTGTCGAAATCATTTGTATTCAGTAAGGGACGTATATCATGACAAAGTTGAAATCCGTCCCGTTTCTGATTGTAGCTCTTGGCGTGGCAGCCTGTGGTGATGGTTATCCGTCGGACAAAACCATCGACCGGGGCTTTGACACAAAAGACCTCAGCCAGCTACAGGCCGGTATCTGGGTGGACCCGAATGGGTGCGACCACTGGATCATCGACGACGGCGTCGAAGGATACCTTTCGGCGCGTCTGGATCCCTATGGCAAACCTGTTTGCTCTGGCGTTGCGCAGCCCACCCAGACGGTTGGCGACTTCAAAGGTGGCTCTACTGTGCGCGATCCCAACTGATCGGTGCTCTCTAAAGTTCAAAAAAGGCCGGAGCGTTCCACACGCTTCGGCCTTTTTTGTTGCAATTGGATGAAATTTGCGGCCATGGCGTTGCGCCCGCAGGTGGAACTTGCAACGCTTGGCCAAAGCAGACTCAAAGGAGCAGGCATTGACCCTACACCAACCGCACAAAGAAGTGGTTCTGGAATTTCCCGACAACAGGTTGCTGATAGATTTATGTGGTCCCTACGATGGGCATCTTACCGCGATAGAGTCCGCTCTTGATGTGCAGATCATTCGACGCGGCAACGTGCTCTCGGTCATGGGAGAAGAGGATACGCAGGCGCGCGCGTGCGATGTTCTCAACGCGCTCTATTTGCGACTCGAAGCGGGTAAAGATGTCGAACCGGCTGATGTGGACCGGGAATTGCGCATGGGCAGATCCGAAGAGGACACTGGCATGCGCGATGGCGATCAGTTGGAAATGCCAGTCGGCAACCGCATTGAAATCAAGACCCGCAAGAAACTGGTAGAGCCGCGTACAGCGGCCCAGAAAGCCTATGTCCAGTCGCTGTTTGACAATGAGCTCGCCTTTGGCATTGGCCCGGCGGGCACCGGCAAGACCTATTTGGCGGTCGCGGTCGG
>ENA-OQVM01000334-OQVM01000334.1-marine-metagenome-genome-assembly--contig:-NODE-334-length-76769-cov-9.156992_pt1 | contig 76769 bp, 86 predicted proteins | sample MGYA00237776_ERZ505498 | MGnify/ENA primary metagenome ERZ505498 (study PRJEB26159, sample SAMN06265151) | marine metagenome | isolation source: Helgoland LTER site | place: Germany:Helgoland, sampling... | reverse complement strand
TGAAAGTCTTCTAGATTAACAAAGGCATAATACATGTTACCTTGCATCTGCATTAATGTAATTGTAATGAATAGTGCCCAGACTAGCGTCTTGTTCATCCTGTCTAAAATAACAAGTGAAGCCAGTGAAGCAGCTGCACCCAATTCAAAGCCAATTGCTAGTGTAACTGCCAACCAGTATGGGTTTGACAGCTCAAAGAAGTCAATTACGTGAATTGTAGAAATTACCGATACTAGAGTGTAAAGCGTCACAAACGTACCGATGATAAATCTACTTACTAATTTATTCGTCATTATCTTTTACTTTGTTTTTACCGTAGAAAACTTTATTGACTAGCAGATCTGGGTTGTTTAGTTTCTGTTGACGCTTCTTACAGCCACAGTCTTTTTTACCTGCTGCTTTTGCCACCTCTTCTGCAACTCGATCCAAGCCTAATTTCTTAGTTACTCTTGCAATCTCGTCGCCAAAACCTTCAACTCTCTTTTCAGTAGCCATTGTTCTTAGTTCTCTTTTTCTTCAAGCGCGTTGATTGAAATACGCTCTTTGTCTGAAATTTCTTCGATTCTTAAAGTCTTCCAAGCTGGAACCGTCTTAATCAATAAGATCATTTCTTCTTCGTTTACAACTTGAGATGCCAGTGTGTCAATCTCAGCTTCAGTTGCTCTTAGATCCTTCTTAACCTTTTCAACTTCAGAGTCAATTGAACATGACTTAAAGTAGGTTAAAATCAATAAGATAATGATAATCTTTGATCCATGTTTCTTTAGGAATTCATCAAACTTGTTCATAATTGTTGTCTTTTTGTTTGTTTATATATTGAATTTTTCTTTGAACATCTTGCGCCTGCGCATAAACTCTTTGGCATAGAACTCAAGATCTGACTGCGTTAGACTAAAGAGTTGAGGTAGATTGTCTTCTTCATTTGCAATCCAGATTTCAGCACCGTTGGCCTTTACACCATATCGGTCCCAGTATGCAATAAAGTAGGCTGATGCTTGTAGGAAGTAGTCTTGGACCCATTCTTCACGCTTCGGCCTGCGACTGTTCTTGTAGTCAATGATCTTAACCGTATTGTCTACCATTTCTGAGATGTTGTCTACAGTTCCAGCCCAGCCACCGGCTTTAATGGTCCATAAGAATTCTTCGGCCAATACAACTTCTTTGATTCTGTCAAAATAGTCTGTGTGGTTAAAGTAGAACTTGTAGAAGAACTTCCAGGCCTCTTCTAAAAAGAGACTACCTAGTTCGTCGTGTTGGAATTGATTGACCTCATCGTCTTCTTTCGCTAGCTTCTTAAGTTTGGCTAGTCTCTCTTTTGGAGTTCCAGCAAGAGGTTTATAGAGTTCAATCAGGCGGTGCATGATCGTACCACGATTCATAGAGAGTGTGCTAATTCGATCTGCTTCGGCTTCACCAACTCGCTTGCGCCATTTATCAAGACCTGATTTATCTTTGGTCTCACCTAAAATAGTTGTGACCGATGGTAACTTAGCAACTAGTGCTTCTCCTTCGGTCACTTGGTAAAATCTCATTCCATTCTCATGGACTCTTTCTATCTTATAGTCATTCAAAATACTTAGAATTGATTAGTAATCCAGTTACCTAAAGCTGCAAAGTCAACGTGGTTAACAGCAAGCCTGTAGATAAAATAGAGTGCTCCGGTTACAAATGTAGTTCTTAATAGACCACCAATTATTGTAAAGAGTTCAAACTTTTCAAAGACTGGCCAAAGAACAACTAGATAGGCCGCACTGTCTTTGATCTGCTCAATTTCTGGGTAGACCACATCAGCTAAACCAATCTTCATCATGATATTGCCGTACTTAGTGATCTGTTGTAAAACATAGGCCTGATGAACCTGAGGTGCCGCTCCGGCTACTTCTTCTGGCAAGTTAACTACAGTATAAACTCTACCAATCCAGTCTACTCTAAGCTCATTCTCATTTAAAAGTTCTACACTGCTACGTGTAGTCTTTCTAAAGATCCACCAGATACGGATCTCTTTGTAAAGATCATACCAGAACTTGTATGTGTTAGTGAACCATTTCATTTAAGCTACTTTAGTGAATTCTTTTAATTGTGGCACTGTTTTTACACCGATTGCTCTTTCAATAACTTCACCGTCTTCCATATAGAAGATTGTTGGTACTGCTCTTACGCCGAATGCACCTGCCATTTCATGATGCTCATCTACATTGACTTTAACAACTTTAACGTCGTCTACTTCAGCTTCGTATTGTTCAATCTGCTTGGCCAGCATCTTACATGGGCCACACCAAGTTGCATAAAAGTCTACTAGTACTCGGCCAGTTTTTAATTCTTCCATTTGTTATTTTGTTAAAAGATTATGGTCAGTTAAAATAGTGTAGTCGTCAAGTGAAATATGGACGCAGATCCACTCGTATCCTAATTTTGGACAAGATGACATATATCTTATCGCTTGATTAGGTTTGTCTTTCATTGATAGCCAAGCAGTGCGCAGTCTTTTTAACTGTTCTACGTCACGTTCTAAAATCCAAATTTCGAGTGTCATACACTATTTATCTTTGAGCGAGAGACGAGGTTCGAACTCGCGACATTTAGTTTGGAAAACTAATGCTCTACCAACTGAGCTACACCCGCACACCTCTCTAAATACTCCAAACACAGCATAAACTGTGGTGGAGGGAGTAGGATTCGAACCTACGTACTCTGAGAGAACGGATTTACAGTCCGTCGCCTTTAACCACTCGGCCATCCCTCCAAAACCGAACCCGAAATTATCCGTTCTTTTTAGAAATTTGTCAATTAAAACAATCACATCAATTTCTAAAAAAAATAATAATTAAAGCCTTCAAGTTTAATGGTGCCCGGTGCCGGAATCGAACTGGCGACAACATGATTACAAGTCAAGTGCTCTACCAACTGAGCTAACCGGGCAGGAAAAAAATGTAACTATATCAAGATTTTTAAAATCAAACTACTAAATTTTATTATTTCACAATAGATAAATGAGGTTTAGATTTTTCTTCTATCGATTTACTTTTATTTTGATTCCTATTTTGAGGAGGTAGCTTTTTATTTTCATTAAAAAAAATTCCATCTCCACTTTCTTTCGCATAAATACCTAAAACTGAACTTAATGGTAAAAATATATTAAAAAGTTTTCCGTTAAATCTACCTTTAAAGGAAATACCCTCCTCATCAATATATAGATTTTGAATGGATTGAGGAGATAAATTAAGCACTATTTCTTTTGAGCCTGACAAAGACTCAGGTATTAATGTTTTGCCTTCAATTAAACTTAGTATGTATGGCGAACTATCATTATCAATACACCAATCATAAATAGCTCTGATAAGGTAGGATTTTTTATCCAAATAAAAACTACCTCATTGCTTTTTCAGTTGGAGACATCGCTTCTTCAAATAATGGTCTTTTAAATAATTTATCTGCGTATTTTAAAATAGATGAACTTTGATTTGGTAACTTAATTTCATAATGATCGAGGCGCCATAACAAGGGGGCAATAGCAACATCTAACATTGAATATTCATCATGAAGAAGAAAAGGTTGTTTGGTCAATATAGGAGTCAACTTGATTAAAGTTTCAGTAATGATTTTTCTTGCAGCTATTTTTTTTGATTGATCAGTTGAGTCCATATCATGCATATGAACAAAAAGCTCATTCTCAAAGTCTTTTAGGAATAATCTTGCCCTGGCTCGCATAACTGGATCGGGTGGCATGAGTTGCGGATGAGGAAATCTTTCGTCAATGTATTCATTAATAATATTTGCGTCTGTTAACACCAAATCCCTCTCAACTAGAACAGGAGCATTTGAATAAGGACTGAGTATTGAAAGATCTTCTGACTGATTTGTTAAATCTACATCGATTACTTCGAAATCCATTCCTTTTTCGAAAAGGACTATACGGCATCGATGACTAAAAGGGTCTGTTGAGTTTGAATATAATTTCATCATTGTATTATTTGATATCTCTCCAATATTCTTTTTTAAGGTTGATTGTCAGCAAAAGAAGTAACAATAAAAAACCAATCACATAGTATCCCATTTTTTTTCTTTTTAACTGATCAGGTTCTGACATATAAACTAAATAGTTCGTCAAATCAGCAACCAAAGAATCATACTCTTTTGTATTTAATTTTCCAGAGGTAAATGTTTCTAAATTTTTCGTTTTAGGGTTCAAAGTTTGTTCACCTTGTAATTCCCATAGAATATGGGGCATAGCTGAATTTAAAAGTACCGTATTATTCCACCCCATAGCTCTTGATGGATCACGATAAAAGCCACGCATATAGCTATAAATCCAATCAGCTCCTCTTGATCTTGCTACCACTGATAAATCTGGTGGGGTAACACCAAACCATTTTTTTGATTCTTTAACAGGCATATTGACCGACATCGTGTCACCAATTTTGTCTCCGTTCAACATCAAGTCACGCTTGATTGTATCTGCGGATAAACCAATATCTATCAGATTGCTATATCTCATATAATTTGCACTATGACAATTAAGACAATAGTTGACGAAAGTTTTGGCTCCCCTTTGAAGTGACTGATTATCTGTTAGATCAATAGGTGCTTTTGAAAGCTCAACCTTTTCAGCTGAAAAACTATGTAATGAAAAAAGCGTCAAAAAGGTTATAAAAATTTTCATCGCATTGTCACCCTTTTCGGAACTTTTTTTGTCACGTCTTTTTTACTGTAGAAAGGCATCATTATAAAAAATAAAAAATATACTAGAGTAAAAATACGTGCAAAAAATGTAGCAACATCTAAACCTCCTAATAAAGGGATCGTACTGCTAAATTGTCCCCAGATGTTTGATGGAACCGTTCCAAGATAACCCAAAACAATAAAGCTAATGACAAAAGCAGCTAACCATTTTTTATAAAGTATGCCTTTGTATCTAATAGACCTCACTTTACTTCTATCAAGCCACGGAATAAAAAAGAAAATTAAGACCGATAATCCCATAGCTGCCACTCCTGGAAATTGACTTCCAAAGATAGGTGGGACTGCCCTCAATATTGAGTAAAAGGGTGTGAAATACCAAACGGGTGCAATATGAGATGGGGTAACTAATGGGTCTGCAGGAACAAAATTATTAGCTTCTAAAAAATATCCTCCCATTTCAGGAGCAAAAAATATGATTGAAGCAAAAACGATCAGAAATACTGAAAGACCGATTAAGTCTTTAACAGTGTAGTAGGGGTGAAATGGAATTCCATCCAATGGAATCCCGGTTTTTTTATCTTTTAAATTCTTAATCTCAACTCCATCTGGATTATTTGACCCAACTTCATGCAAAGCAACTAAATGACACATTATGAGTCCTGCAAGTGCAAGCGGGAGAGCAATAACATGAAAGGCAAAAAAACGATTAAGTGTGGCATCCGAAACTAAATAATCACCCCTCACCCATTCAGCAAGATCAGGACCTATGAAAGGGATTGTGGCAAAAAGATTCACAATCACCTGCGCACCCCAATAAGACATTTGGCCCCAAGGGAGTAAATATCCAAAAAAAGCTTCGGCCATAAGTAATAAAAATATGGCGACCCCAAAAAGCCATAATAACTCTCTTGGTTTTTGGTACGATCCATACATCAAACCTCGAAACATATGCAAGTAAATTACGACAAAGAAAAGAGAAGCTCCCGTAGAATGCATATATCTTATCAACCACCCAAATGAAACATCTCTCATAATAAATTCTACTGAAGCGAAAGCTTGAGAGGCATCAGGTTTGTAGTACATTGTAAGAAAGATACCCGTAAGGATCTGCACCACAAATACAAAAAGGGCGAGTGCTCCAAAAAAATACCAAAAGTTAAAATTCTTTGGTGCATAGTATTCAGTCAGATGATTTTTAATGAATGAGGAAAGTGGGAACCTTTCATCAACCCAACCCATTAAACCCGTTGATTTATCTTGTTTATTTATATCTTTTTTCATTTATCCTTTTTTTGGCTCACTTTCACCAATAATAATTGTTTTATCATCACTATATCGATAGGGAGGAATAACTAGGTTTGTAGGGGCAGGGGAACCCTTATATACCCTTCCTGCAAGATCAAATTTCGAGCCATGACATGGACAAAAGAAACCCCCTTCCCAATTATTACCCATTTCACCACCATTTTTAAGTTTAGGAGTTGGTGAACATCCAAGATGAGTGCAAATGCCAACCATTACTAATAAATTGGGCTTGATTGACCTAGTTGCATTTTGACAATTTTTAGGTTGTTGTGGTGATTTTGATTCTGGATCAGTCAGAATTTTTTTATCACTCAATGTGGATAGCATCTTTTCTGTTCTATTAAATATCCAAACCGGTTGTCCGCGCCATTCTGCTGTCTTTATTTCCCCACTTGGGACTTGAGACACATCAAACTCTACAGGAGCGCCCGCAGCTTTAGCCTTCTCACTTGGGCTCATACTTGAAACGAAAGGAACTCCTAATGCACATACACCTACTGCTCCAGTTGCAGAAGTTGCAGCCAATAAAAATTTCCTACGATTGATATCGAATTTTTTATTGTTTTTTGCCATGAACAATCCTTAAGAGAATTTTGAATAATGCCATTACTTAATAGCCGTTATTATAGGTTATAACGACCAATAAAAAATACTAAAATTCAAAAAAAACTCTTTTAATTGATGTATCAATTAACTTTTAAATAATTTTGTTGAAATTAATAAGCCTAACTCAAATAAAAAAATCACAGGGATAGCTAAAAGAAATTGTGACAACACATCTGGTGGAGTAAAAATAGCAGCAAATATAAATGAACCAATGTATATGTAAGCTCTATTTGAATTTATTTTACTTATACTGATTAATTTAAATTTCACAATTGTGATTAAAATAATTGGTATTTGGAAAGCTATACCAAAAGCGAAAAATAAAGCTAAGATCATTTCAAGATATTGAGATATATCAATCATTAAATCCACATTTCCTGGAGCCGTTACTATAAAAAATCTAAAAATGTTTGGAAAAAGAATTAGGTAAACAAAAAATAACGCCGCTAAAAATAACCCAAAACTAAAAATAGAGGCCGATAAAATAAAAACTTTCTCTTTTTTATATAAACCTGGGCCAATAAATTTCCATATTTGAAAAAAAATTAAAGGGAGAGAAATAATAAAAGCAACAAATAAGGTAATTTTAAATGGAGCGATAAAAGTTGCCGTTAACTTTGTTGAAATTAAACTCCCATTAACAATCGACAACTGATTAATCAAAGGTAAAGCAAAAAACTGATATATTTCATTAGAAAAAGGAAATAATGAGATAAAAATTACCAAAAATATAATGGAAGAATTTATTAAAACTGTCCGTAAATCTTTAAAGTGCGATAAAAATAGTGTTTGTTTTTTCAAATTTTTTTAATTTTTTTTTTCGTTTCATTTTTCAATATTTTAAATTCATTTTCTATTTTTTTAAGCTCCTGAAACTTGTCTTCCCTTTCAATTTCTTCTTTGATATCCATTAATGAATTTTTTGCTTTTTTATAGATTTTGGCTAAGGACTTAAAGAGAGTTGGGAAGTTCTTTGGAGATACAAAAATAATTGCCACCAGAATAACAATGCAAAACTCAGCAAAAGAAATATCAAGCATAATTTTTATTTGGCTTGTTTTTTATTTTTTTTTATTTTTTTAGGCTGACCTTTATCACTAATTCCTTCTTTAAAACTTTTGATAGCTGATCCTAAATCACCTCCTATATTTTTTAGTTTTCCTGCCCCAAAAATTATTAAAACAATCAACAAAATAATTAGTAATTCCGTGGTTCCAATCATATTTTATACTCCATTAAATTTTAGCTAATTTCTCACTTCCACCATAAACATGGAAATGAATGTGAAAAACTTCTTGTCCTCCCTTCTCACCCGTGTTGATCATGGTGCGAAAACCCTCAAGGCCATTTTCTTTTGCCAATTTAGGTGCAAGGAACATCATTTTAGATAAAGTCTCTTTATGTTGCTCCTTACAGTAAAAGAGATTTTCAATATGCTCTTTTGGGATAATTAATAAATGCACTTTATCAATGGGATTAATGTCCTTAAATGCAAGCAAATCACTGTCCTCATAAACAATACTTGCAGGTATTTCTCTTTTTACAATTTTACAGAAGATGCAATTGTCCATAGTCTGTTTACTTTTTTACCCTATTAAGTTTTTCTTCAATGCCAGATACACCTTGTCTCTTTTGTAACTCAGCTGTAATTTCAGCAACAGTTATATCTTTTTTTGCTAAAAGAACTAAGCAATGAAACCAAAGATCTGCTATTTCATGAATAATATCGTTTTTATTTTTTAACTTAGCTGCTTCAATAACTTCAAATGCTTCCTCTTCTATTTTCTTTAAGGTCTCAATAATATCCTCTTGCTGCAACATAGCAGTATATGAAACTTTAGGGTTTTCATCTTTTTTTGATTTAATAATAGACAAGAGATGTTCTAAGAATTGATCTTTCATTTTTCATCCTTATAAATTTCACTTGGACTTTTTATAACTTTCTCACATTCTTCAAGGTTTTTGGTCTCCATATTTACACGGTTATAAAAACAACTCTGCCTACCAGTATGGCAACTAATATCTCCCTCTTGCTTCACTTTTATAAGTAAAACATCTAGATCACAATCAATAATCATGTCTTGAATATGCTGATAGTAACCAGATGACTCCCCTTTTACCCAAATTTTGTTTCTCGAACGCGACCAGTACACTGCTTTTTTTTGTTCAATCGAGGTCTCTAGAGATGAACGGTTCATCCAGGCAAACATTATCACTTTGTTTGAAATATAATCTTGGACTACTACTGGTACAAGGCCATCTTCAGTCCATTTAATATTATCAATCCAATTTGTCATAATCTCATCTCAATGCCATGCTCGTGCATGTAATTTTTTGCTTCTTGAATTGAATATTCTCCATAATGAAAAATACTTGCAGCCAATACCGCATCGGCCTCACCATCTTTAACTCCATCAACCAAATGCTTTAACGTGCCTACTCCACCAGATGCAATTATTGGTATATCGACACTATTTGAAATAGATTTCATAAGATTGTTATCAAAACCACTTTTTGTTCCATCTCGATCCATACTTGTAATTAATAACTCCCCAGCTCCATAGTCAGCCATTTTTTTTGCCCACATTATTGCATCGATTCCTGTCGCATTTCGTCCACCATGAGTGAATACTTCATAATGATCATCGACTTTTTTAGCATCAATTGCAACCACTATGGCTTGCGATCCAAATCTGCTTGAAGATTCTGAAACAAAATTTGGGTTTAAAATCGCCGACGTATTTATCCCAACTTTATCTGCGCCTGAGTTTAATAAATTTCTAATATCCTCACAATTTCTTACTCCACCTCCCACAGTCAATGGAATAAATATCTGATTTGCAACCTTTTCAATGATGTCAAATAACAAACCTCTACCATCAGAACTGGCGGTAATATCCAAAAAAGTTAATTCATCAGCACCTTGCTCATTATAAGATTTTGCAATCTCAACTGGATCTCCGGCATCTTTTAATTCAACAAAATTAATTCCTTTAACTACTCGACCATCATTAACATCTAAACAGGGGATAATTCTTTTGGCAACAGTCATATCTATCCTGTTAGTCGCTCTGTTAATTCGTTGGCTTCTTTAAAATTTAAAGTACCTTTGTATATAGCGGTTCCTGTTATCACCCCACGTATGCCAATATTGGCTACTTCGCAAAGAGCTTTTATGTCGTCTAAATTTGAAACTCCACCACTCGCTACAACGGGTATTTTTAGAGCTGCTGATAGCTTAACGGTAGCGTCTATATTTACCCCCGCCAACATTCCATCTCTTCCAATATCAGTATATATTATTGACTCAACACCATAATCCTCAAATTTTTGTGCTAAATCAATGACATTATGCCCCGTCATTTTTTCCCATCCATTTATTGCGACATCTCCATCTTTTGCATCAAGACCCACAATTATTTGTCCAGGAAATGAAAAGCAAGCTTCATGCAGAAATCCAGGATTGGTTACTGCAGCAGTGCCGATAATAACTGAATCAACGCCGCTATTTAAAAAATTTTCTACGGTATCAAGGTTTCTTATACCCCCACCTAACTGAATTGGAATTTCGTTATTTACCTCAGAAACAATTGACTTAATAGCTGCTTCATTGATCGGCTTTCCTGAAAATGCTCCATTTAAGTCTACAAGATGAAGTCTCTTTGCTCCCTGATCAATCCATTTTCTAGCCATCTCTGACGGATGTTCAGAAAAAATAGTTGATTTGTCCATTAAGCCTTGCTGCAGTTGTACGCATTTTCCATCTTTAAGGTCAATTGCTGGAATTACTAACATGCCTTCAAACCTTCCATGAAATAAAATTATCTAGTAACTGTAAACCTAACTCTGAACTCTTTTCTGGATGAAACTGTGCTGCAAAGATATTATCTTTGGCAATTGCGCATGTAAATTCCTCACCATGATTTGTTGTACCTGCAACAAAATCACTCTCCACCCCTGCTGCATAAAAACTGTGTACAAAGTAAAAAGAACTTCCCGAATTGATCTTTCTCCACATAGGGTGATTTTTAGTTTGTTGAACTTTATTCCAACCCATATGTGGAATTTTTATTCTCATTTGGTTGCTTGGTTTAAATTTTTTTATCTTACCTTTAAATAAACCGAATCCATTAACACCCCCCTCTTCACTTTCATTGAATAAAAGTTGCAGCCCCAAACAAATCCCTAAAAAAGGTTTTTTTTTCGCTGATTCAATAACAACATCCCTTATTCCTCTTTTATCTAATTCTTTAATACAATCTGGCATTGCTCCCTGCCCAGGAAAAATTACCTTATCAGCCTTTCTGATAAAGTCCGGGTCGCTACTAATTTTAGATGGAGTTTTTGGTGCAATATATCTAACAGCGTTATGAACTGATTTTAAGTTGCCAATTCCATAATCGATAATTGCAATCATAAATAGAATTTATTTAATGAGTTTACAGAGAACCTTTTGTTGAAGGCATCTCACCTTTTATTTTTTCATCAATTTCAACCGCAAATCTTAGCGCCCTTCCAAAAGCCTTAAAAATTGTCTCAGACTGGTGATGAGCGTTATCTCCCCTTAAATTGTCAATATGGAGTGTGATATTTGCATGGTTTATGAAGCCTTGGAAAAACTCATGAATCAAATCGACATCAAAATCACCAATCCTAGCACGGGTAAATTCCACGTTTAACTTAAGTCCTGGTCGGCCTGATATATCTAAAACGACTCTTGATAGTGCCTCATCTAGTGGCACATACGCATGGCCATATCTACGTATGCCTAACTTATCTCCAATTGCCTTATTGAAGGCTTGACCCAAAGTAATGCCAATATCTTCAACTGTATGGTGGGCATCGATATGTAAATCACCTTTCGCCTTAATTTCAATATCAAATAAACCATGTCTAGATATTTGTTCAAGCATGTGATCAAGAAATCCAATACCAGAATCTAAGCTAGATTTCCCATTACCATCAATATTGATAGTCACCTCTATATCTGTTTCTTTTGTTTTTCTTGCTACTTTTGCTAATCTCTTCATATGTGGAATTTTAGCATGAGTTTGTTTATTTTTCTCTTCTACATCGCTCAGAACAGTACTTAACTTCACTCCAAACTTTTTCCCATTTTTTTCTCCATGAAAAAGGTTTGTTGCAAACTTTACAGATTTTTGTTTCTAATGTTTTTTGTTTCATTACATTAATATCTTTGGCAAAAAGCCTAAAACTTATTTAACTTTAAAAGTTTGAAAGTTTGGCTTTATTTGTTCATAGAGATTATCCATGTATCGTTGCGTATCTTCAGGAAAATCAATCTTCTCAAAATAACTTTTTACCAAGGGGCAGATAACATTTTTTTCACTGCTTTCACTATAATTTCCCTCAACACCTATAACTTTATTTTCATCATCTACAGAGAACATATTTTGTTGTGACCAAATTTTATTATCTAGGGTTTTGATATCGAAGCCAATGAATGTTGTTTGATCCTCAAGAACATATGCAGAAGCTCTTGCGAACCCTTTTACATCATGTTTTTCTGTTAAATAAGTTACTAAATATAATTCCAGGTCTTCCGTAATTCCTTTTCCATTATTCACTTCAGAAAACATTCCTGTATAAATAAAATTTAAATCATCATTATTACAAAAAGCTATCGCTTTATTTACAGCCTTATGCTCTAGCACGTTTTTCATATAAAGCTTTGTAAAATCATTTTTTAAAAAATTAAATACTTTTGACATATTGGCTAACCTTTAAAGTTGTTTTATTTTAAAATTTCTCTCATAACTGAGATTAATTTTTGCATTTGGTTCATTGTTCCTATGGTAATTCTGAGGTAGTTTGATATCCTCTCTGGCGAGTTGAAATGTCTTACTAAAATTTTATTTTGTCTTAATTTATCATATAAATATTTCCCACTAGTATGTTTATGTTTAGTGAAGATAAAGTTTGCACCTGATGGAAGTACGTCGAATTTCATTTCTTTAAGTTGTTGTTCTAAATATAATCTCGCTTCAATTACCTTATTACAATTTTTTGTGAAATTTTCATTATCGGCTATTGAGCTCATGGCAGCAATTTGTGCAAGTCTGTCAATCGGATATGAATTAAAACTATTTTTAACTCGATTTAATGCTTCTATGAGATTTGGATTTCCATACGCACATCCAATTCTCATGCCCGCTAGTGATCTGCCTTTAGAAAAAGATTGCGTCACAATTAAATTCTCATAATTCTTTATTAATTTAATAACTGAATCTGTACCAAAATCAACATAAGCTTCATCAATAACAACTAAGCTTTGATTATTTATTAGAAGGCTTTCAATCTCTGCAAATGATTTTGGTATTCCTGTTGGAGCATTTGGGTTTGGAAAGATTATCCCGCCATTCTCAATTAAATAATCATCAAGATTTATATTAAAATTTTGATCAAGGGGTATTTTCTTATATTGAATCTCATATAGTTGGCAATAAACAGGATAAAAACTATATGTAATATCTGGAAATAAGATTGGTTTATTTTTTTTTAAAAGGCCTTGAAAGATAAATGCTAGAGACTCATCAGAACCATTACTTACAAAGACTGACTCTATTGGTAAATTATGAAATTTAGCCAATGCTTTTCTTAATCCATTACTTTCAGGGTCAGGATATAACCTTAAAATATCCTCACAGTTTCTTTTTATCTCTCGTAAAACGCTTTGTCCAGGACCAAAAGGATTTTCATTGGTGTTGAGTTTTATTAAATTTAAATCTTTTGGTTGCTCACCAGGAGTGTAGGGCTCTAACTTTTTGATTATATCGCCCCAAAATTTGCTCATTTTTTCTTAATAACTCGATAATTTGCTGATTCAGAATGCGCGTGCAACCCTTCTCCCAAGGCAAGGTTTGATGCAATCCTGCCTAAGCTATCTGCTGTTTTCTCTGATAAATGGATTAAGCTCGACCTTTTTTGAAAATCATAGACACCCAATGGTGAAGAAAATCTTGCCGTACCTGAAGTTGGAAGCACATGATTTGGGCCTGCACAATAGTCACCTACTGCTTCACAGGTATTTTTTCCCATAAAAATTGCACCTGCATGAAAAATTTCATCAACCAATTGATCAGGATGCTCTACCGATAATTCAAGATGTTCAGGTGCTATAAAATTTGAAATTTTAGCTGCCTCACTTAAATTTTTTGCACAAATGAACAGGCCTCTATTTTTTAAAGAAGTTTTTATTATTTCTTTTCTAGGCATTTTTTCAATTAAACGATCAATACTCTCATTCACGCTTTTAAGAAATTTTTCATCGGTCGCAATAAGGATAGATTGTGATAGCTCATCATGTTCAGCTTGAGAAAAAAGGTCCATCGCAATCCAATCTGGGTTTGTTTTCCCATCACAAATAATGGTAATTTCTGAAGGGCCTGCAATCATATCAATTCCTACAGTACCAAATACCAACCTTTTTGCTTCCGCAACATAGGCATTTCCTGGACCTACAATTTTATCTACTTTTGGAATTGTTTTTGTTCCAAAAGCGAGTGATGCTATAGCTTGCGCGCCTCCAATTGAAAAAACTCTATCTACATCAGCTAACATTGCTGCGGCCAAAACTAAATCATTTTGCTCTCCACTTGGCGTAGGAACAACCATAATCAAGTTTTTTACCCCTGCAATTTTAGCTGGTATTGCATTCATTAGAACCGAGGACGGATATGCTGCTTTCCCACCTGGAACATATAAACCTACAGAATCTATGGGAGTTATTTTTTGCCCATAACTAGATCCGTCACTATCTTTATAATTCCATGATTCGCCCTTTTGTTTATTATGATAGGCACGAATTCTTTCAGCGGCTTGTTTTAAGTCTTCTTTTATTTCTTTCGGAATATTATCAAGAGCTTCCATTAACCTTGATTTACTTATTTCCATATCAGCAACAGAACGCTTATTGAGATTATCAAATTTTGTTGTAAATTCTATTAGTGCTTCATCACCTCTTTGCTTTATTTGGTTAACAATAGATTTTGCAGTTTCTTGAACTTGGCTGTTACTAGTCGAATCAAATTCCAAATCTTTTTTTAGATCACTAAAAAAATTTTTTTCTGTTGAGAGCTTTGTTTTAATAATCAAAATATTTATTTAACTACTTTAGAAAAGTTTTCAATGAGTGGCTTTAATTGAGCTCTTTTTATCTTCAGCGAAGCTTGATTAATAATCAATCTTGAACTTATGTCGCTAATTTTTTCCAACGCAATAAGGTTATTAGCCTCAAGTGTTTTGCCTGAACTGACTAAGTCTACAATTACGTCTGACATTCCGACAATGGGGGCCAATTCCATTGAGCCATATAATTTTATTACGTCAATATGTATGCCTTTGTTAGCAAAAAACTCTCTTGCTGCTTGAGGATATTTTGTAGCTACTCGTAATCTTCTTTTTTGTTTAATGCATGCTTCATAATCAAACACTTTTTTTGCTGCAACCATCAACTGGCATTTTCCTATACCTAGGTCTATAGGCTGAAAAAGGCCTTCCCCTTGGAACTCATCTAAAACATCTCTTCCCGCAATCCCCATATCAGCACCTCCCCATTCCACATAGGTTGGAACATCAGATGCCCTTACAATAATTAACCTAATATTTTTTTTATTTGTTTCAAAAACTAATTTTCTAGATGTTTCTGGATCTTCCTTGCAAAAAATATCCAACTGGTTAAGAATTGGCATCGTTTCAGTAAAGATTCTTCCTTTTGATAAAGCTATGGTAATCATTTAATTTATTCTCTTTATATTTGCCCCTAATGCATTAAATTTATCCTCAAGTTTTTCGTATCCTCTATCAAGGTGATAAATTCTTTCAATAGTAGTTTTACCTTTAGCAACAAGCGCTGCTAGCACAAGCGATGCAGATGCTCTTAAATCAGTAGCCATGACGTTTGTACCCGTAAGGTAACCATTACCTTTGGTAATAGCAGTATTATGTTTAATATCAATAACTGCCCCCATTCTTATAAGCTCCTGTGCATGCATAAATCTATTTTCAAAAATAGTTTCTGTAATCTCATTTGCTCCCTTAGCAACTACATTTAAAGCCATAAACTGTGCCTGCATATCTGTAGGGAAAGCTGGATATGGTGCGGTAATAATTTTAACACTTTCTAATTTTTTATTCCCACAAACTAAGATGCTATTTTCATGAATATCCACTTTTGAGCCACACTCTTTAATTTTTTGTATTACGGACTCCATTTGTTTTGGGTTGATGTTATTACACAAAACCTTCCCCCCAGTCATGGCCGCAGCTACCATAAATGTACCCGCTTCAATTCTGTCAAACATAATCTTATAACTGGCTTCTTTTAGAGATAAAACTCCCTTAATTTTGATTTTATCCGAACCCAAACCGTCAATGATTGCTCCCATTTTTATTAGACAATTTCCTAAATCTATAATCTCAGGTTCCTTTGCAGCATTTTCTAAAATTGTTGTTCCCTCTGCTAATACTGCAGCCATCATAAGGTTTTCAGTACCCCCTACCGTAACCTGATCCATAAATACTCTACAACCTTTAAGTTTTCTATTAGGAAGATGTGCAGTTGAAGCACTAATATAACCTTTATCAATAATTATTTTTGCACCCATCAACTCTAGGCCTTTTATATGAATATCTACCGGTCGGGATCCAATTGCACAACCCCCAGGTAAAGAAACTTTTGCTTCACCATGTTTCGCAAGTAAAGGGCCTAAAACTAAAATTGATGCCCTCATTGTCTTCACCAGCTCATATGGTGCATCAAAATTACTTACATGATTGGCTTTTAATGAATAAGAGGATTGATCTCTATTGACATTCACACCAAGGGCGCTCAATAATTTTGTGCATGTTTTGATGTCTTGAAGATTAGGAACATTTTGAAGGTTTAGAGCTTGATCAGATAATAGTGATGCTATTAAAATTGGCAGAGCAGCATTTTTGGCTCCTGAGATAGAAACCTCACCATCAAGAGGATAGCCGCCGTCAATAACGAGTTTATCCAAAGTTATTCTTTAGAGATTGCTTTTGCTAGCTCGCCAGATTCGTAAAGCTCACGAATTATATCCGCCCCACCAATGAATTCTCCGTGAATATAAAGCTGAGGGATCGTCGGCCAATTTGAAAAAACTTTAATTCCTTCTCTTATCTCAGGGTCTTGCAAAACATCAAAGGTTTCAAATGATGCATCTAATGCCCTTAATGCTTGGCAAGCAACACTGGAAAAACCACATTGAGGAAAAGTAGGGTTACCTTTCATGAAAAGCAGAACTTTATTATCATCAATTAATTTTTTTATTCTTGCATTTGTAGTCATAAGTTTTAACCTTTAATATTATTCTTTTGACTCCACTCATCTGGAGTATATGTTTTAATCGAGAGTGCATGAATTTCACTTTGCATCATATTACCAAGTGCTGAGTATACCTGCTGATGTTGTTTGATAATTGATTGCCCAGCAAATACATCACTAACAATGACTGCTTCGAAGTGTGTTCCATCATCACCATTAACTTTTATAAAGTTACAATTTAAATTTGCTTCTATGATTTTTTGAATCTCAATGGCTTGTAACATTCTAATTCCTTAGTTTATAACCGGATTTTAACATTCGTATAGTAATAAATGACAAAATAATAAAGAATGATACGACTATTAACAAACTTAAATATGGAGATGTATCAGACTGACCAAAAAAACCATATCTGAAACCATCTATCATATAAAAGAACGGATTAAAATGTGAAATATTTTGCCAGATCGGGGGTAGCGAGTGTATAGAATAAAATACTCCTGACAACATTGATAACGGCATGATCACAAAATTTCCGAAAGCTGCCATCTGATCAAATCTAGTCGACCATATACCCGCAATCATTCCAAAGGCACCCATTAGCCCTCCGCCACAAAAAGCAAATATAAATACAAACCAAGGGTGCTGTATAGGTAGATCAACATAGAACATGGCAATAAGATAAATGCAAATACCCACAAACATTCCACGGACTATCGCGGCTATAAGAAATGCAAAAAAAAGTTGTAGGTAACTTAAAGGGGTTAATAATAAAAAAACAATATTTCCCATAATTTTTGCCTGGATTAAGCTTGACGAGCTATTAGAAAAAGAATTTTGTAATAACGACATCATGATCAATCCTGGAATCAAAAATACCAAATAATTAACACCCTCATAAACCTCTAGACGATCACCTAAAACTTGAGAGAAAATAAGTAAATATAGAATTCCTGTAATTACTGGAGCTGCTACTGTTTGAAATGCAACTCGCCAGAACCTTAATAGCTCTTTTTTTAGTAGTGTCCATGTACCTATTAATTGATCTCGTAAAGTATTCATTTTAAATTTAATTTTTACTTGTTAGTTTCAAAAAAATATTTTCTAAATCAGATTCAATTACCTTCAAATCTAAGATTTGTATTTTTAATGAATTTAATTTTTCTATAATGTTTGATGCATCAGAGACTTTTTGTAATTTAAAAGTACACCAGCCATCCTCTTCTTCAAAAGGCGTATCTTTCAAAAGTGTCGCGATTTTTTTAATATTATTCTTTTGCAATCTTACTTTTAAATTTTTCAAGGAAAATTCTTTTAACAAATTTTTTGTTGAGTCTAATGCAACAATTTTTCCACTTTTCATCATAGCCACACGGTTACAAAGAGCTTCGGCTTCCTCAAGATAATGGGTAGTTAAAACGATTGTATGGCCTTCATTATTAAGTTCTTTTATGAAGCTCCACAATTTTTGCCTAAGCTCAACATCAACCCCAGCAGTTGGCTCATCTAAAACAATAACGGGTGGTCGGTGAACTAGGGCTTGAGCGATCAAAGCCCTTCGCTTCATACCACCAGAAAGCTTTCTCATATTCGTAGATGATTTTTCAGTTAAATCCAATCTTTCAATTACTTCATCTACCCATTTATCATTTGACTTATCTTTACCAAAGTACCCTGCCTGAAATCTCAACATTTCTCTGACATTAAAAAAGGGATCGAAAACTAATTCTTGTGGGACAATACCGACTGAATGACGGGCTTTTTGATATTCTTTATTTACGTCGAAACCCATTACAGATATGCTGCCATCTGATGGCTTTACCAATCCTGCCATCATATTAATTAATGTTGATTTACCCGCACCATTTGGCCCCAACAAACCAAAGAACTCTCCTTGCTCAATAGATAACGATATGCCATCAACAGCTTTTAACTGTTTGTAATTTTTTCTTACATTTTTAAAAACTATTGCTTTTTTCATTATTTAACAGACAAATTTCTTGAGAAAAAATTTCAAGAGGACGGAACGATTCTTGCTTTTAAATTAAATCTTCTACCCCATAAAGTTTTGCGAGCTTCAGCAAATTTTTGGGTGGAGTATTTATCGTTACACTATAATTATGTTTTTTTGCATTTCTTTTCAATTCAAAGATCAAGCTTAAGGCTGAAGTATCTAAATGGTTAACTTGAGAAAAGTCAATCTGAACCGAATCGGACCAGTCATAATTTTTTGTTTTTTCAATTAAACTTGGAATCTCATCATATGTAATGGATCCGGATAGCTTCCATAGTTTGGGTTCAAACTCTATATTAAGTGCCATTATTTTTATTTTCTAACTCTTTTAAAAGCCCATCTATACCATTTGTTCTGATTGAACTCCCAAACTGACTTCGGTAATTAGTTACCATACTTACCCCTTCGATAATTAAGTCTATAACTAGCCACTTTCCAGTACTATTCGATAAGGCATAATCAACATTAATTGGTTGGGAGCTTGCTTGTGTAATTTCTGTTTTGACTGTCACAATACTTCCTTTTTGCTTTTTCATTGGAAGCACGGTTATTTTTTGATCAGTATACTTAGAAAGTGCGATAGCGTAAGTTCTCAATAAAAGCATTTTGAAACCTGTACTAAATTCTTCTTTTTGCTCAGCTGACATTTTTCTCCAATTTTTTCCCATCACAAGACGACAAATTTTATTGAAATCAAAACTTGGTAAAATCTTAGATTCAACAAGTTCATATATTGCTTTTTTGTTTCCAGCTTGAATATCTTTATCAGATTTAATTGCGTTGATGACATCATCAGCAGTATTTTTTACTACTTCATCAGGGCTTAATTGAGCAATTGCTGCTCCTGAAAAAAATACCACCATCAATGCAACAAACCATTTTTTTAAATTAATCATATTTAGTCTTTATCCTTATCGTCATCATCACCCGCACTATTATATAAAAATTGGCTGATTAATTTTTCTAAAACTACTGCATCTTGAGTATGCACAATTAAGTCTCCAGCTTTTAAATTAACATCATCGCCGCCTGCTTCTAAAGCTAGATATTGTTCACCTAATAACCCTGCGGTATAAATATTAGCAAAAGTATCTTTGGGAAAGGCATATCGCTCATCAATATTAATTTTAACCACCGCGTGGAACGCTTCAGGATCAAAATTAATAGACCCAATTCGACCAACTACAACTCCTGATGCTTTTACAGCAGCTCTTGGCTTTAGGCCACCAATATTTTCAAAGTACGCTTTAACTTCATAAGTTTTTTTTACATCGTTGGAAGTTAAATTACCAACACGTGTTGCCATGTAAAACATTGCGATTATTCCCAATGCAACGAAAATTCCAACCCAAATATCTAATTTAACTCTTTCCATGTCTATATTTTCCCATAATTTTAAACAAACATAAATGACGTTAATACAAAATCAAGTCCCAATACACTCAGTGATGAAATCACTACAGTTTTCGTCGTTGCCCTACTCACACCTTCAGCTGTAGGGGGCGCAACCAGTCCTTGGTATAAAGCAATTAATGTGCAAGCAAAACCAAAAACTATACTTTTTATTGCTCCATCGACTATATCATTATGAAAATCCACATTTGCCTGCATTTGAGACCAAAATGCACCATCATCAACTCCAATAATTAACACAGCTATAAAATAACCTCCTAGGATACCAACCATTGAAAATATAGTTGCTAAAATTGGCATGCTAATCATCCCTGCCCAAAATCTTGGTGCCACAATTCTTGCAATAGGACTAACAGCCATCATTTCCATGGCTGAAAGTTGTTCTGTTGTTTTCATCAACCCTATTTCAGCTGTGATTGCAGTACCAGCTCTGCCTGCGAATAATAATGCCGTAACTACGGGCCCTAATTCTCTAACTAGAGCTAAGGCAACCAAGACGCCAATAGCTTCAGATGACCCATATTTTTCGAGTGTGTAATAGCCTTGAAGGCCTAACACCATTCCTACAAAGAATGCGGAGACAATGATAATAACGAGTGAAAGGACGCCTGTAAAATATATCTCTTTAATTGTTAAATTGAATCTTTTAAAGCTATCAGATGAATAAATCATTGTTAACAAAAAAAGTCTTGCACATGACCCTAAGCCTGACAAAGAACTCCTAGCTGATGCCCCTAATTTCTCTAGAATGTTTAATATATTATTCATATTTAAAGTGAGAGATCCGATTGATAGCTAGGTGCCTCAGCATGGAAAGGAACTGGCCCATCTTTTTCTGAGTGAATAAATTGTTTAACAAAAGGTAATTTGGATGCCAATAATTGTTTAGGAGACCCTTCCGCAGCTACTCCTCCATCAGCCAAGAAATAAATATAGTCTGCGAATGAAAAAGTTTCAGCAACATCATGCGTCACGATAATTGACGTAGCCCCCAACGCATCATTTAGAGACCTAATTAAATCACATATTACAGCCATAGAGATTGGATCTAAACCAGCAAATGGTTCGTCATACATTATTATATCTGGATCTAATGAAATAGCTCTAGCTAGGGCAACTCGTCTAGCCATCCCTCCGGATAACTCTGCAGGCATTTTTTTATGTGCGCCTCTCAAACCAACTGCATTTAACTTTAACAGTACAAGATCTTTAATCACATTTTCGGGTAAGTCAGTATGCTCTCGCATTGGAAAAGCAACATTCTCATAAACAGATAAATCAGTAAATAACGCACCATGCTGAAATAACATACCCATTTTTCTTCTTATATTACGAAGCCCTTCTCGCCCTTGCTCGTGGACTACTTTGCCATCAACTGTGACATTCCCTGAATTTGGTTTTAATTGACCACCGATAAGTCTCAATATGGTCGTTTTACCGCAACCACTTCCACCCATGATTGCAGAAACTTTCCCACGATTAAATTGCATATTTATATCTTTATGAAGAAGTTCTTTGCCGTAACCAAAAGATAAATTGTTAATTGATATTAGATTTTCGTCCATTCGTGAGGTCTTTGCTTTGTATGAAACTTAAGCAATCGTACTTTAGAATAAACTTCTTTGCAACTTTATAATTCACCGTAAGAGTGAAGGCCAGAAAGAAAAAGATTAACCCCAAGAAACGCAAATGTTGTGATTAAAAGCCCGATAATTGACCACCAAGCCAATAAAGGACCTCTTAGGCCTTTGACCAGTCTTAGGTGTAACCAACCAGCATAATTTAACCAAACAATAAGTGCCCAAGTTTCCTTAGGGTCCCATGACCAATATCCACCCCATGCTTCGGCTGCCCAAACTGCTCCTAAAATAGTTGCGATTGTAAAAAATATAAACCCAATGGCAATTGCTTTGTAGGTCAAATCATCTAGTATGACTAAACTCGGTAATCTTGATTTTAAAATACCTTTATCAGCCAACAAGTAAGCAATAGAAATCATTGCTGCAATAGCAAAGGCACCATAACCTATAAAATTAGCAGGTACATGAATTTTCATCCAATATGACTGAAGTGCAGGAACTAAAGGTTGAATTTCATCTGCCCCTTTAGAGAATGTGTACCATAAAATAAAACCTACTGCGATATTGATAATGATTAAGATAAACGCACCAAGCTCTTTACGGTTCATTTTTTCTTCATAATAAAGATGTAATAAAGCGGTAATTAAACAAAATAAGACAAACACTTCATATAAATTACTAACAGGAATGTGCCCCACATCAATACTTATTAAGTAGGACTCAAACCATCTAACTAAAAGACCAACAAACCCCATGACCGTTGCTATCCAAGTTAAGTTGGAGGCAAAATTACCTAGGAAGGGATTTTTTTTAAACAAATAAAACCAATACATTAATAGACTTAGAGGGTATAGAGAACACATCCACATAATTGCAGACTGACTCGATAAAAAATATTTTAGTGCAAATTGCTTTTCACTTGTTAGGAGATTTCCCTCATAAAGAAAAATAGATATAAAGCTAAATATTAAAATTGTTGAAACAAGGTAACTGAAATTTTGCCAATATTTATTTATTAAAATAAAAGTTATTCCTGTTGCCGCAAGAATAAACATTTCGTAATAATCCATATATTCATGAAACTTGATTAGGCCAAAAGTAGGCAGTATCACCATAGAAAAAATGAATAAATAGTTAAATACTTGTTTTAGATTCATATACAGCTTCCATTAATTTAAAATTTTTCTTATTTGTTGACTTACTTTTTTTGCAAATTGATCAAACTCATATCTGTGTCTATTTGTTGCGAGAGCCAGTAAGACATTTTTATTGTTTTTTTTCTTTAAAATCCACAACCTGACCTCTTGGATGTAAATCATACAAAATATGCCAAGTACTAACAAAATTGATCCTAAGTAAACCCAAAACTGCCCAGGGGACTTAGTTAACTGCAAACCGCTCGATTGGACATGCACATAATCCTTTAATTCAAGAAATATTGGCAAGCCATAAAAAAAACTATCATTAAAACCTGTTAATGACTCTTGTACAAATTTTTGATTATTTTCAAATAAAAATGCGTCATTATCATTACTATATGTATCTATAAGTTCTTGTCCCACTAAGAAAATTATTTTTATGTAACTGTTTGCAATTCGCTTTTGATCATCAAGAGGAATTGATGTGTCAATCGCGGCAGCCACCTGACTATAACCACCTTTAACAAATTCAGCCATCACCCTTTTCACACCCTCAAAATAAATTTGACTTTTTTCCCCACCATTTGGAAAAGATTTTTCAACTACACTTTCGATTACATTACTCAACTTACTAGGTGAATTAAGGAGTGATTTAAAAAGCATAAAGCCATCAATTTTGCCATTTGCATCTGCTGGTAATTTCAAATATTGATAGTCCTCTTGCGGTGTTTTTCTCATTCCACTTATGTAATAGCTTGATCCATCAATGTTCATCGGAAACTGGTAAGTTTGATACTCATTTGCTTGCCCTGACTCATTTCTAACTTTATAGATAAAACTCGGGCCTACATTTGTAGGTTTTTTTTCATTGCCAATTTCAATATCTAGAATATTAAATTTACGAAAGTCATTAAATTCAAAAAAATACTTCTTATTAGCAATGAGTAGCTCATTCTTTTTAAAAATAACGCTTTCCATAGGTGAAGCCATATCGGTAGAATGTAAATTCCATAAATCTAGTGATAACTCTGAGCCGCCATCTTCGAAAGAAGACTGATAAATAGTGATGCCATTAAAGGTAAGTGGATTATTTACGTCTATAGTTTTTTTAACTAACTGCCCAGTCGCTTTATCCTCAACAATTAAGTCACTCTCAAAAGATTTTGGTTGACCCGTACTATAGTGCTCGATCCTAAAGTCGTTTAATCCAACCACGAAAGGTAAGTCTTGAATAAAATACCCTTCTTTCGCTTTTAATACAGCTACGCTCTGTTTTTCTCCCTCTCGCAGAAGCATTTGTGCTCGGTATGAAAAGTTTGAAGTTGTTAATTTTCCCGTATCAGGAATATCATTAAGAGCTAAATCCTCATAAATAATTTGTTTTGATCCTGTCAACTCTTGCATTTTTAAAACAAGGTTTCCATCCATTAAGCCCCCCACACTGATAATGATTATTGCTAAGTGGGTAAAAATATATCCTAATTTTTGAAAATCCCCTTTTTTTGCTGAAATTATTAGGCTTCCATCTTTATTTATATTTTGCTTTAGCCTAAATTTATTTTTGAGAAGAAATTTTTCTAATTTACTCGCATTGAATTCTTTCACCGGGATTTGATAGCTATGCTTGAAAGAGCTTAAAGATTTTTCTCGAGCATTTAATTGGAATTTTTTATACTCCTTTAATATCTTGGGTGAATTTCTAGATACGCAAAATGAAGTAGAAATAATTAAGAAAAGTAATATTAGTAAAAACCATAATGCCTGGTAAACATTATACAAACCCATTGCTTCAAAGAACTCAAACCAAAATTGCCCAAATTTTATGATGTAATTTTCATAGGGTTCATTTTGTTTTAGTATCGTCCCAATTACAGAAGCAATACCAATGAAACAAAGCATAGTGATAGCAAATCGCATGGTGCTGAGTAAATGCAAAAAAGAAGCAAAATTTTTTTTTGATTGGGCCAAATTGAAAATTAATCTTTTATATTATCTGTTTAGTTAGTTTAATAAGAATATAAGAGCTTGGTTACTAGACAATAGTTCACTGTTTAGCTTACTGTAAACCTTGAATATAATCAGCAACAGCCTTCATTTCCTCATCTGTAAGTTTTACTGATATTGCCCGCATTGAAGCATAAGAGGCACTGGGTTGATCTTCCATTAATCTAAAAACATTTAATTGGCTATATATATATTCTGAATGTTGCGCATTAAGTCTTGGGTATAGATCCGGTACTCCATGACCACCGGGGCCATGGCAGCTCGCGCATGCAGGCACACCAGAGCTCTCGATTCCCGCACGAAATATTTTCTCACCTAAAGAACCAACACCATTAGTTTTGGCGGCTGATAATTGGAGTTTCTGTTCAGAAAAGTACAAGCCCAAGTTATCCATATCTTCCGAGGAAAGGCTGGCCGCAATACCTTGCATAACAGCATTTTTTCTTACGCCATCTTTAAATTTCTTTAACTGTATCGCTAAATATTTTGCATTTTGAGCTGCAATCTTTGGCGCAATTTTCCCATTTAAACTATTTCCATCCATGCCATGACAGGCCATACAGACATTTTTTACAATTTTTTGCGTGTTTAAAAATTGTTGTTTGTCAAGACTGCTTTCAGCAAACAAAGTAGAACAAAAAAGCATTAAGAACAATGTAAAAAAGAAATTTTTGGTATGCATATAAACCTTTTACAAAAGAATTTAAATTTGAGACCCTATATTATATACAAATGTTCCAGCCGAATTGATCTAAATCAAGTTAAAATTGCGAAATGTCAATTTTACAAAATGTTTCATTTGTCATTTCTACAAATCACTTTGATGAACTTCCTAGTGATAGTGGAAGGGAGATTGCGTTTGCTGGAAGATCCAATGCAGGAAAATCTAGCGCAATAAATACATTAACTAATAAAACTCGCCTTGCATTTGTTAGTAAACAACCAGGCAGAACACAACTTATAAACTTTTTTAAAATTAAGGATATGCAATCACTTGTTGATTTACCTGGGTATGGTTTTGCAAAAGTACCAAAGCCTATGAAAGATCACTGGAGAAAATTACTTCCGAAATATCTTCAAGAACGAAAAAGTCTAATTGGTCTAGTTTTAGTGGTTGATATTAGAAGAGAATTAACTGAGCTTGATACTCAGATGTTAGACTGGTTTGCACCGCAAAAAAAACCCATACATGTCTTACTAACAAAAAGTGATAAAGTTTCAAAAGACAAGTCATTGAGAACACTTAATAAAATTAATAATGAGTTAAAAGAAAAGTGGGGGAAAAAATTTAACGTAGAGTGCTCAGCTCAATTGTTTTCTAGTTTAAAAAAACAAGGTATTGAAAAAGCAACTGAAAAAATAGAACAATGGTTAACTTAGAGTAATGATCATGTCCCAGACTTGATGACCTAAACGTAACCCTCTTTTCTCATATTTTGTAAAAGGTCTAGCTTGTGGTTTTTTATTAAAATTTCTATTGGACATTTTGTAAAACTGACTTTGTTTGACTAAATCAATAATTTCAATTGCATATGGCTCCCAATCTGTTGCAATATGAATGTACCCTGATAAGGTTAATTTTGGCTCGATAAGCTCTAAAAATGATTTTTTTAATAATCTTCTTTTATGATGTTTTTTCTTTGGCCAAGGATCAGGAAAAAAAATATGTACCCCATCCAATGATCTCCTTGGAATCATTTCATTCAGTACTTCAATTCCATCATGCTGAATGATTTTTAGATTTTCAATTTGACTTAAATTAATTTTATTTAAAAGACTCCCAACTCCAGGTGAATGAACTTCAACAGCAAGAAAGTTAAAATCATTCATCACTTGAGCAATTTCAAAAGTTGAATCACCCATCCCAAAGCCAATCTCTAAAATAACTTTATTTCTTTTAGGAAAAACTTGATCAAAATTTAAAAATGATTTTTGAAAAGGGATTGCATATTTTGATGAAAAATTTTTTATGCCCCTTTCTTGGTGCTTTGTAAGCCTTCCCTGTCTGAGAATATAACTTCTCACAGGCCTTTTATTTGAAGTTGTCAAAGCTGAAATGTCCTATCATTTTTATTAAACCCCATAGTATTTATATCTGCATTTTTATTTATACTTAATACCTTTACTAAATCTCCCATTTCAGCAGGTGAAATTAATTTCTGAAATGCATTTGTTTGTGTTTTAAATTCTGAAATATTATTTGGATTATACTCAGCTAATAAATCTAATGCGCCAGCATTAATTAAAAAATTTGCCTGAGAAACAAAGCCACCGATAGTGCACTTTTCATTTTTAGCTACATTTGCAATTTGTGAAAAATTTATATGCCATGTTATGTCTTGAGCGCCCAAAAATTCGAATGGATTTGCATGTGCATAATGTTTGTAGTGACACATTAAAGTTCCTTCTATTCTATCTTGGTGAAATAATTCTTGCTGGTGAAAGCCATAATCAACGAAAAATATCTGAGTTTTATTTACTGTATTTAATAAACTTTTTAGCCAGTCATCAAGTTTTTTTGAATATTCAAAAATATAACCTGTGGGTAAGTTGGTAATATCGATTGGACATTCAAAGTTTGGTATGGCGTTATCATCTATATTCCATCCAAATTGATTGTTTTTAAAGTTTACTTTTCTTTCATAAATTTTTTCGTTTTTTATTTCATAGATGTTTGTTGGGAATGCATCTAAAAACTCATTTGCAAAAATAATTCCATCAAAATTTTCAGGTATTTCATCAACCCAAAAAATTTTAGAAAAAAGTTCATTTGTTAATTTATTTCTAAATATTTCTTTTTGTTTTTTTATTGTGTTTTCGCTGATCTCATATATCAAGTATTGATCAATTTGGATATTATTCTGCCTAGCGGCTATAAGTAAATCAAATGCAAATTGGCCGTTTCCTGCACCTAATTCTAAAATAATTGATGGAAGATTTGAAAAGCTTTTATGAAATACATTTAAAAAACATTTTGTAAATATATCAGAAATCATAGGGGCGGTTATAAAATCCCCCTCTTCGCCAAATTTTTTCTTATTCCCCATGTAATAGCCGTATTCATGATCATAAAGTACGGACTCCATGAATGAAGAAAATGAGATAGAGTCTCCTGATTCGGTAATTTCTTTTTTTATCTTATTAGTTAAGGCATCATGGACTGATACTTCTAATTTATCTAGGGGTGGTAATTTCATCATATGCAATAGATTATAATAACTTTTAAAGTTATAGAGCACTTAAATTAAAGCCATTTAAAAATGAAAAATAAAAAAATAGCACTCGTTACTGGTGGTTCAAGAAGAATAGGCGCATCTATTTGCAAGGAGCTTCATTCATCAGGCATTGATATCATGATTCATTATAGGGATTCAAAAGAAGAAGCTAACCTTCTCAAAGCAGAACTTAATAAAAAAAGAAAAGATTCTGCTGATATTGTTCAAGGAAATCTTTGTGAAATAGATTCATATGAGAAAATTATTCATACAGTCATTAAGCGTTTTGGTCAGCTTGATTACTTAATTAATAATGCATCAAGTTACTATCCTACGTATATGGGGAAATTAAACGAAAAAGATTGGAATGATTTAATTTCTTCAAATTTAAAAGCACCATTGTTTTTATGTCAGGCAGCAGAGAAATTTTTAAAAGAAAAGAAAGGATCAATAATAAATATTACTGATGCAAATGAAAGTAACCCCAAGAAAGGCTATGTTATTTACAACATAGCCAAGAGCGGTCTAGTTTCCTTAACAAGGTCATTGGCAAAAGACTTATCACCTGATATTAGAGTAAATGCCGTTGCACCCGGGGCAATTCTATGGCCTGAAGATGATCAAGAATCCGAGCAAGGATATAGGGAAAACCTCATTTCAAAAACATTTTTAAAAAAACAAGGGACTCCTGAAAATATTTCAAAGGCTGTTCTTTTTTTATTAACAACAGCTTTATATTCAACTGGAGAGGTCATTCATGTAGACGGCGGAGGCACTCATAAATAACTAAATTAAAAAAACTATTTTTAAAATGAGACTTGTGTAGTTTGTTCTTTATAACTATTATGCATAATTTTTATAACTTAATTTGTTAATGCTTATATGTCAAAACTACTAATTGTTGAGTCTCCCTCAAAAGCTAAAACTATTAGCAACTATCTAGGTAGTGAATATAAAGTACTTGCTTCTTATGGACATATAAGAAATCTATTACCAAAATCAGAAGGAATAAATACTGAAAATTTTGAAATGAATTTTCAGCTAATTGACAGAAACAAAAAACATATTGATGCTATCTCGAAGGCAGTTAAAAGTTCGGATGAAATTCTTCTTGCTACCGACCCTGATAGAGAAGGTGAAGCAATTGCATGGCATATTGTTGAAATTCTTAATACTAAAAAATTAACCAAAAATAAAAAGATTGCAAGAATTATATTTGGAGAAATTACAAAAGGAGCGATAGTTGATGCACTGAAAGAGCCAAGGGACATATCTGAAGCTTTGGTTCATGCTCAACAAGCAAGACAAGCGCTTGATTATTTGATTGGCTTTAATTTGTCACCATTATTGTGGTCAAAAATTCGATATGGGTTATCAGCTGGAAGAGTTCAAAGTCCTGCTCTTCGTCTAATTACTGAGCGTGAAAAAGAAATTCAAATATTTGAAAAGAAAGAATATTGGTCTATTCATCTTGATACTCAAAAAGAAAATTCAAAATTTACAACAAAATTAGTAATACTCGAAAACAAAAAAATAGAGCAATTCACAGTTACCAACGAAGCAAAACAGAAGGAAATTGTTGGAGAGCTGATTTTGAAAAGTGCAGGTAAAACTAAAATTAGTCGAGTTGATAAAAAACAAAGGATTCGAAAACCCCCCTCTCCGTTTACTACATCGACTATGCAACAAGAAGGTGTTAGGAAATTAGGATTTACCACTAAACGAACTATGATAATTGCTCAGCAACTTTATGAAGGCATTAAGATTGGTGAAGGAGCAGTCGGATTAATTAGTTATATGAGAACTGATTCAATGACTCTATCAAAAGATGCCGTTAATCAAGCAAGAGATTATTTAAAAAACAATTATTCACCTGAATTTCTTCCTAGTAAAGCACTTGAGTACAAAACTAAATCTAAGAATGCACAAGAGGCCCATGAAGCAATTAGGCCAACAGATATTTCACGATCTCCCGAAGAGCTTAAAGGTTTTCTTTCAGAAGAACAATTTAAACTTTATGAAATGATCTGGAGAAGAACTCTAGCCTGTCAAATGACATCAGCTGTTTATGATGTTGTAAGCGTCGATCTTGAAGTTGGATCGAGCGAAAATATTTTTAGGGCCAATGGTCAGACAATAAAATTTGCTGGATTTATGTCTGTATATATTGAAAATCAAGAAAATGATGATTCCACAAGTAATTCTAAAAAACTACCGCCACTTGAAGTGGGAGAACAACTCAATGTTAATAGTATTCATGGTATTCAACATTTTACAGAACCTCCTCCAAGATATAGCGAAGCAAGTCTAGTAAAAACCTTGGAAGAATTTGGTATTGGAAGACCATCTACTTATGCAAGCATAATATCAACACTTCAAGAAAGAGATTACGTATTGTTAGATAAAAAACGTTTCACTCCTACAGATGTTGGCAATGTAGTGATTGATTTTCTAACAGAACATTTCAGTAATTATGTTGATTATGATTTTACAGCTCATCTTGAAACAGAACTTGATGATATTGCTGCTAACAAAAAAGACTGGATTAAAGTGTTGAAATCTTTTTGGGAAGATTTCGATAAAAAGGTAAAAGAGAAAAGTGAGCTGGATAGAACCAAAATCACCCAAAAGTCCATTGATGAGGATTGTCCAAAATGTGGCAAACCTTTACTTTCAAAACTTGGTAGACGTGGAAACTTTATTGCTTGTTCTGATTATCCAGAATGTAAGTTTACTAGGAGTGCAAATGGAGACCTTCCTCAGGAGCCTAAGGTCGTTGGTAAGGATAAGCAAACAAATATTGATGTTCTTCTTCTTATCGGACCTTATGGGCCATATCTTCAGCTCGGTCTACAAGATGAAGATTCAAAAACAAAACCGAAACGTGTAACCATTCCTCCTACCATTCCTTTAGCTGACTTAAATGAAGAAATTGCACAAAAATTGATATCTCTTCCACGAGATCTAGGCATCCACCCCGATACAGGTAAAAAGATTATCGCCAATATTGGTCAATTTGGGCCTTATGTTAACCATAATGGAAAATTTAAGGCAATCCCTAAATCTGATGATATTTTTGAGATTTCGCATGATGATGCTGTGGAATTGTTAAAGCCACTAAGAAGAATTGGTATTGACCCAATAACGAAATCAACCGTTGATGTTTACAAAGGTAGATTCGGGTTTTATCTTCAAAGAGATGCAATAAAAGTCAATATTGCCAAGAATTTAAACTACGAAAATATTAATTTAGAAAAAGCAATTACACTTATAAACAAGAAGGAAGTAGAGGAGCAAGAAAGTAAAAAGAAAGGGAAGAAAAAGAAAGGGAAAAAGTAATTTTAATTAGTTAATTAATTGACTTACTTTATTCATTATTGATTCTTTTTTTATCCACTTTTTCACCCGCTGCGCATCTGCAAACCTAGTAAGGGTTCCATAAGAGTTTAAAAAGATCATTATTACTGGCTCATTACTGATTGTTGCCTGCATAACTAAACATCTCCCGGCATCCCTAGTAAAACCAGTTTTTGATAATCCAATATCCCAAGTACCCTTTCTTACTAATCTGTTTGTATTTACAAAATCAATTTTACTTTTGCGCTTACCTATTGTGAAAGTCTCTTGAGAGGTTGTAGTTATCTCTCTAATGAGTGGATATTGATATGCCGCCTCAACCATCCTTACAAGATCTCTTGCTGTAGACTTATTTTTTTTATTTAAGCCCGAAGGATCTGCAAACCTACTATTGTGCATACCTAATTTAAGAGCTTTTATATTCATTGCTTTTATGAACCCTTTTTTGCCTGAAGGGTAGGCTCTACTGAGAGCAGATGCTGCCCTATTATCAGAGGACATTAAAGAAATTTTTAATAAGTCATAACCTGATATTGACGTTCCGATTGGAATTCGTGAACCCGTTCCCTTTAATCTATCAATATCTTGTTTTGAAATCTTAATTTTTTTGTTCAAATCTATTTTAGAATCCAAGATAACCATTGCCGTCATTAATTTTGTTAGAGATGCTATTGATGCCTCTGAATAAGCATTCTTTTGATATATGACTTTGCCATTATTTTGATTTACTACCATCGCTTTGGCTGACCTTACTTTTGGGTCAGATTTATATTTTGCAAATTTGGAATTTAAATTATCAAACTGGTTATCGGCAGAGGTATTAAATGAAATACTAAGGAGGAAAAATATTGAAGATAAAAAACCTATGATTTTATGCATTAATAACTCTAATCCTCGTTTATACTTAGTTTAAATTATACATTTTTTTTATGAAGCAATATGAAAAATACACTTTTATTTAAAAGATATTTAAATGACATATCCTGACAACATTATTTATACAAATGACCATGTTTGGTTTAAACCTTATGAAAACAATTTTATTCTTGGTATTACCCATTTTGCACAAGATTTACTTGGTGACGTCGTTTATATAGAAATAAAAAAAGCAAGTGAGTTTAAAAAGTCTCAAGCACTTGGATCTATTGAATCAGTAAAAACTGCATCAGATATCATTGCACCTGAAAATGGAAAAATAGTTTTAATTAATTCTGAAGTAGAGTCATCACCAGAAAAAATAAATGAGGCCCCTTTCGAACATTGGATATGCCAAGTAAATTTTTATAACAATATCAATAAGGCTGACTTTCTTTCAAAAGATGCTTACTTGAAACTTATAAAAACTTAATTTTGTTTTACATCAATAGTTTGAATGTTGTATCCACGGTCTTTAAAATATTGAAATCTTTTTCTAGCTAACTTTTTATCATCTTCATCAGTTGATACCATCTCAAATAAATGCAAGTATCTGTTAAAACCATCAATCATTTTATTTGAGATATTTATGATTGTGTCATCCATCCAATCGATATCTTTATTACTTATTGTAATTTTATTAAAGTAATGATGATTATTTTCTTCATGAGGAAAAAATTCACTTAAATTGTTACTCCATAAATAATTTGAGAGAATTTTTAATTGCTCATTATTTGCACAATAAATTAGAGAATTTTTTTTCTTATTTAATCTCTCCGGAAGCATTGAGCATATGAATTCAATTTTATTCTCAACATTAAAAAAAAATTTAATATTGGTCATAGTATATTAATTTAGTTTTTTAGTTTTATGGATTAAGAATTGACTCAATAAACTAACAGGTCTTCCTGTAGCGCCTTTATTTGATCCGGAATTCCAAGCAGTTCCAGCAATATCAATATGTGCCCAAGTATATTTTTTTGTAAATCTTGATAAAAAACAAGCTGCCGTAATACTCCCCGCTGCTCTTCCTCCAATATTTGCTATATCAGCAAAATTACTATTTAAAAGAGGTTGATACTCTTCCCAAAGCGGCATGCGCCAAGCTTTGTCAATTGATTCATTCCCTGCTTTAAGCAAATCATTTGCGAGTGCATCATTTTCACTAAAAACTGCTGATGCATGATGCCCAAGTGCGATAACACATGCGCCTGTGAGCGTTGCGATATCAATGACTGTATCCGGTTTGTATCTCTCAGCATAAGTCAATGCATCGCAAAGAATTAACCTCCCCTCAGCATCAGTATTAAGTATTTCGATTGTTTTCCCTGACATACTTTTTACGATATCACCTGGTTTGACTGCTATCCCATCTGGCATATTTTCACATGCAGGAATTAATCCAACTACATTAAGTGGTAGATTTAACTGGCCTATTGTTTTCATGACCCCCAGAACAGTTGCAGCGCCACACATATCATATTTCATTTCATCCATTGCAGCGCCTGGCTTCAAAGATATCCCTCCTGAATCAAATGTAATACCTTTACCGACCAATACAATAGGTTTTTCTGATTTTTTGCCTTTTTTATGTTCCATAATAATAAATTTTGGCTCTTCTCTACTTCCTTTGGCAACTGATAAGAAAGACCCCATTTTCAATTGCTGTATCTGCTTAAGATTTAGAATCGTTGATTTCATCTTATAATCTTTAGCAATTTTTTTTGATTGATTAGCTAAATAAGTAGGAGTACAAATATTTGGAGGTAAATTTCCTAAATCTTTGGTTAAATTAGCCCCCTCCGCAATAGCTTGCCCCTCTTTTATTTCTGATTTAATTGCTGCATTGTCAGGCTTATTTGCTTGGAAAATTATTTGATACTGTTTATTTAAGACTTTTTTATCAGATTTAAGTGAATTTATTTCATACAATCCATCTATAGCCGCTCTTGTAAATAGTTTGGATGCAAAACCTTCATTAATTTTTTTATTAGAAAATTGACAAAGTGGTAAAACTATCGTGCTGCATTTAATAGATTTTATTGACCTGATAATGTTTGTTGCTGATTTTAAAACATCCTCTCTTGAAATATCATTTTGGTTTTGAACGCGAACCAAACCCAATCTTTTATAATTGCTATTAATATGAGAAATACTGACCGAGGCAATTGACTTCGATAGATCATCCAATTTTATAATTGAATCTACTTTATCCTGAAAACTTTTATCTAAGTTAAGCGATGAACATAGCTTATTGTTCTCGTTAATAGCCAATATGATAATATCAGCTGATAAATTTGAAATTGAATCTGATTTTAGTTGAAATTTCATTTAACATTCCTTAATGTTGTCTTTAAGAATTAAACTTATTGTAAATGCTATATAAAACAAAATTAAATAAAGAGTTATTTTATACAGCTGTATCAACAATCCTTATATTAACTGGCGTGGTCGTCGCTCAAAGAATTGTTTATGTTTTTCGTCTTGCAGCAAAGGGTATTATACCTAACGATACGATTGATACGATTTTAGTTTTTAACTTATTAAAACATCTTCCTCTTTTACTATCAATTACCTTATTTTTAACTATCCTAATGGCACTGAGCAGATGGTATAAGGATAGTGAAATGATTGTTTGGCTTAGTTCCGGATTAAGTCTTTCAAAACTTATAAAACCTATAATTTATTTTTCAATTCCTACCATTCTATTGATTGGTTTTCTCTCTTTTTTTGTAAGCCCGTGGGCAGTCCAAAAAGTAGAGGAATATAAAAATGGATTAAAAACACGTGACGAATTCTCAGCAATAAGTCCAGGAATTTTCAAAGAGTCTAAGTCTGATAACAGAATTTTATATGTTGAGGGATTCAGTGAATTAGGCAATACAGTAAATAATATCTTTGTTCAATCATATCAAAATGGAAAGCTCGGCGTTATGGTCTCAACAAAAGGAAAGAGGATTACCACGGAAAAAGGTGAAAATTATATTGTTCTACTTGATGGAAAAAGATATGAAGGTGGAAGAGAAACAAAAGAGTTTACTACCATTAAGTATAAAGAATATGGTGTTTTAATTGAAAAGGATATCCCCTCTCTCTCAACTGTCAGTGCAAGAGTCTCAAAAATGGAAGCAAAAAAAACTACAGAGCTTCTTGCTAATATCAAAGATCATAAATTTCAAGCTGAGTTTCTGTGGCGACTTTCACTTCCAATATCAACGTTTATTCTTATTATAATAGCGATACCATTAAGTTTTAATAACCCTAGGTCTGGAAGGTCCATAAATATAATTGCTGCTATATTACTTTTCGTTATTTATAATAATGCTGTAAGTATTTCAAATAGTTTGATTGCTACAGGACAGCTCAGTATCTGGCTTGGATCATGGCTTTCTCATTTCATTTTTCTAAGTATTGCAATTTATTTAATTTATAGAAGATCTCTAAACCTTGAGTTGATACCAAACTTTATTTCAAAAAAGAATAAATAATGAATCAAATTACTAAATATCTAAATATAGAACTGTTCTTAGGTATTACTTTATTTTTGTTTGGAGGTATTTGTCTTTTTTCATTCTTTGAGTTTATTCAAGAAATTTCTGACTTAGATGATAAAAAATATGGCGTTACTCAAGCAATCGTGTATGTCTTACTTACAATACCAGGTCATATTTATAAACTGATTCCTACAGCTGTTTTGATCGGTGCGATGTATACCTTTGGGCAATTATCTCATCAATCAGAATTAATTATCTTAAGATCAAGTGGCTTATCGATTAAAAAAATTGCAAAAGCCGTTATGCCAATTGCTATTTTCTTTAGTCTTCTTACTTTTGCTGTCGGAGATTTGATTACTCCTAATAGCGAAAAAAATGCTCAACAGCTCAAGATAAGTGCTACTAATTCATCAATCAGCATGGAATTCAAATCAGGTTTTTGGATGAAGGATGGAAATAATTTCGTCAATATTGAAAATGTTCTACCTGATGCGACATTATCAAAAATTCATATATATGAATTTGACGATCAGTTTAATTTGCGGACAATTATTGATGCCAAACAAGGTAAATTTGAAAATGGAAATTGGGATTTAAGTGAAATATCAGTAAAGAATTTTATAGGCGATGAAGTAGTCACTGAAGAAATTACCAAAGGAAATTGGAAATCATTGATACGACCAGAAATGATGAATGTTTTAATTATTTCACCAGATAAAATGTCTATATTTAATTTAATAAAGTTTATCAATTATCTTAAACTTAATGACCAGAAATCATCAAAATATGAGACCGCGCTATGGGAAAAGTTAATTAATCCATTAATGCCTATCGTTATGATTTTATTTGCTCTTCCATTTGGATTTTTGCAGCAACGATCAGGTGGTAAATTCCTAAAAATGTTTATTGGAATTTCAATTGGGATTGCCTATCAAATAATCAATACCCTATTTCGTCACCTAGGCCTTTTAAATGACTGGCCGCCTTTTTTGAGTTCCTTGCTTCCTTCTTTCTTATTTTTATCATTAGGAATTTATATGATTATGAAATTCGAACGTCTCTAATTTTTACACCGATCATTAAATCATGTAAATATTGTTTAGCCCCAAATAAAATATTCATATAAAAAATAAAGAAAAGAATTAAACCTATACAAACTAAGAAAAATCTTAATACACATAAAAATAGTCTATTTTTTTCTGGAAGATCGAGCTTAATTTTCCATGCCCTCATTGATAAAGTCTGTCCTCCGTGATACCAAGACAAAATAAAATAAATTCCAGAAGATAACCACAAAATAAATTGAAAAAGATAGCGATGATTTGATGCATTGATATCAGTTAAGTAGATTATGGTAAATGCTACTAAAAACCAAAGTGCTATTTGAATAAACAACTCATAAACAAAACAACAATAGAGTCTTAAAATATAATTAATAGTCATTCATTTAGTTTTTACTTATTTTTTAATTTATGAATAATCGGAATCATAGTCATTGCAATTAAACAACCTAATGCTGTTCCAAACGCTAAGGCCCAATTCAAGCTCACTGCACCGCCCATAAAATCACTTACAGTATTTCCAAGTCCTGCTCCAATTATCGCTCCTAACCCTACCTGAAAACGTTTTGGCAAATACTTTTCTAACCCAAGCCCAAAAAAAGCTCCAGCCAACATGACTCCATTATCTACAATGCCAAATAAAACGGCATCTTTAAAAAGTTGAAGAAATTCTTCTGTGAACATAACATCCCCTAAGAGATTAAAAAAAATTTAAAAATTAAAAATTAATTCGATTACTTGATTACCAATTATAATTGAATGAATGAATACACAAGACAAAAATTTTAAGATAGATGAAGATGGGTTTATATATTGTGCTAATCAAATTGACTCTCCTAATCATGACTCAAGGCCATTAAATCAAAAAATTTCATTAATTGTTATTCATTCCATCAGTTTGCCGCCAAACAAATTTGGTAATTCATACATAGAGGATTTTTTTACAAATAAACTTGATGTCAACGAAGATCCATATTTTAAAAAAATTCAACACTTAAATGTTTCCTCACATTTTTTAATTAAAAGAAAAGGTGAACTAATACAGTTTGTTTCTTGCCTTAAAAGAGCTTGGCATGCAGGTGCATCATCTTGGAAAGATGTAAATAACTGTAATGACTTTTCAGTCGGAATTGAGTTGGAAGGTTCAGATATAATGAAATATGAGGATATACAATACGAAGTTTTAATAAAACTCATAAAATCTTTGTATGAGAGTTATCCTATAGAAGATATTGTTGGTCACAACGATATTTCTCCAGGAAGAAAAACGGATCCAGGTAAATTTTTTGACTGGAATATTATTAAATCGGAAGGTTTTAATGTTTAACAAATTAATTATTATATTTTTATCTTTTACTCTTTTTAGTTGCGGCGAAGAGGAAGTCACAGAAAAAAAGAAGCAAAGGATAATCAATGTTACTTCAACAACAGTTCAAATCTATAATTTTAAGGATCAGGAATCAGCCATTGGAACTATTGAAGGCTTGATGGACCCCACAATAAGGTCAGAAATCTCAGCTTCAGTGAAAAAAATATATACCAAAACAGGCTCCATCCTAAAAAAAGGGGATCTTGTAGCACAACTTGATAATCAAGATTATCGCTATCAACTTGAGTTAGCTGAAGCTGAATTAAGTCAGCTCAAAATCCGTTTAAGTGGTCAAAACAAAACCTATCAAAGAAATTCCGAGTTAGTTGATGAAAATTTTATATCGCCAAATGCACTAGATGAAATTATTAATCAAAAAAATGAAACAGAAGAATTAATTAAAATATCAGAAGCCAGAGCTAAAATTGCAAAATATAGGCTCAGCAAAGCTAAAATTTATTCTCCAATAAACGGAAAGGTAGAAAAACAAATAGCATCAATAGGAGACTTTCTTAAAATAGGTGATCCGATTATCCAGATTATGAGTAATGATCGATTAAGAGCCCATGTTCCTTTTCCTGAAAAATTAGCGAGAAAATTGAAGCCAGGCTTACCTATTGAATTAGAAAGCCCTATAGTAGAAGAAAAAATTATAGTTAAAATAGCGGAATTAAAACCTCAATTAATTTCGGATAGTCTTGCAATAGATGTTATCGCAGATATTGTAAATCAACCCAACTGGCAAGCAGGAGGGAGTGTTAGAGGAACGGTAGTTTTCAAAGAAATAAGTAATTTGAGTGTTCCTGAACAAAGCATAATTCTAAGACCAGCTGGACAAGTTGTTTATGTAATTAAAGATAACGTTGCATTGGAAAAAGTTGTTCAAACAGGAATTACTCAAGATGGTTTTACTGAAATTACTTCCGGTTTAGAGCTCAATGAAATTGTAGCTGTGGATGGAGCTGCATATCTCACAAATAATGCTGCAGTTAACATTACTCAAAAAAAATAATGTCACTTCCTGAAATTTCAATAAGAAGACATGTTTTAGCTTGGATGGTTTCGGGCATATTTATTCTTCTTGGTATTATTGGTTTTCAAAAAATTGGGATTGATAAGTTTCCCATGGTTGAGTTTCCAATTTTATCAATCACTACTTCACTTGAGGGTGCAAATCCTGAAATTATAGATTCAAGCATAACCAATATTATTGAAAATGCTGTCAATACTACACCAGGGATTGAGTCGATAAGATCTGAATCCTCACCTGGTGTTTCTGTCGTGAGCGTAACTTTCAATTTAGATAAAGATATTGAGGTAGCTTTTAACGAAATTCAATCAAAAGTTAGTGAGGTTGTTCGCCGGCTTCCTAAAGATATCGTTCCTCCATCTGTAAGAAAAGTTGAAACAAATGCAAATGCAATAATGTGGTTATCTCTGACTGGAAATAGGACAATTCAACAGCTCAATTTATATGCAGCAAATATCTTAAAGAAAAAAATTGAAACCGTTGATGGCGTAGGTGAAATAAGATTAGGGGGTAAAAGAGATAGGACTTTACGAATAAATCTTCTTCCCGAAAAAATGGCTGCACTCAAAATTTCAGCTGAAGATCTTATTACTGCCTTTAACAATGAACATATTCAGTTTCCAGGGGGATTTTTAGTAAGATCAAAATCAGAAAAAATGTTTAAGTTAGATTTGGAGTTTCACAAAGTTGAAGAAATCCAAGAAATGATTATTGCTTACAGAGACGGTGGTGCTATCAAGATAAAAGATATTGCTGAAGTAGAGGACGGGCTCGATGACTATAGAGAAACAGCAAGATTTAACGGGGAATCCAGCATTGGTCTAGGTATTGTAAAAATAGCTAATACCAATACTGTGAATATTATTGAAAAAGTAAGAGAAAAAATTGAGACTGAAATTTCTCCAAATCTACCTCCTGGGCTTAAGATTCAATACTCAACAGATGACTCTATTTACATCAAGTCTATGGTTAAATCTTTACAGGAACACATCATAGAAGGAACAATTCTCGCATCTTTAATTGTTCTTCTTTTTCTTGGTTCAATTAGGTCCACCCTCATAATTGCAGTAGCTATACCAATCTCCCTTTTAGGGGCAATAGCCATAATGTATTTTTATAATTTCACTTTTAATAGTATGACCCTATTAGCGTTAATTCTTCTCATTGGTATTGTAGTTGATGACTCAATTGTAGTCCTTGAAAATATCTTTAGGCACCACAAAAAAATAGATAAAAATATCTTTAATGCTTCAGTGAATGGAAGCAATGAAGTTGTTTTTGCAGTTCTCGCCTCATCTATTGCTTTGGTATGTATTTTTGGTCCTGTAATCTTTATGGAAGGTATAGTAGGTCGTTTTTTTGAATCTTTTGCAATTGTAGTTACTAGTGGCATTCTTGTTTCTTTAATAGTATCCCTTACATTAACGCCAATGCTATGTTCCAAATTTTTAGCCAACCAAGAAAAAAATATTTCTTGGTTATCAAGTTTTGACAAAGTTTTTACTAAGCTAGAAAATAATTATAAGAAAATTCTAACTTGGTCATTAAACCATCGCTGGAAGGTACTTCTATTAAGCTTCTTAATTGTATTATCAAGTGGTTTCTTTTTTTCAAAAGTTGAAAAGACCTTTTTACCTGAACAAGATGAAAGCAGATTTAGTGTTAGATTCAAAACTCCCCTTGGATCTAATATGAACTATACCTACCAAAAACTTCTTGAAATTGAGGAAGTTCTAAATAAGTACGATGATGTTACCAAAGGTGTATTTTCTTCAATTGGTCTTGGAAGTAGAGGTCAAGTTAATTCAGGATATATCAGCGTGATGCTCAAAGATAAATCAGATCGTCAACTATCTCAGTCAGAAATTATTAAAAAAATTAAAGTTGATTTTGACTCCTTAACTGGAGTAAAAGCATTTATTTCAGCCCCCTCTATTGCAGGTGGAAGAAGATCAGAACCACTTCAATTTTCGCTTATAGGCCCAAATATTGAAACTGTTTCATCCCTCGCAGATGAATTGCTATTTAATTTATCCGAAATGGATGGTTTAGGAAGAATTGATTTAGATTTACAACTAAGTTTACCTCAGATGAATCTTCAGATAGATAGAGAAAGGGCTGCAAGTTTTGGTATCAGTGCATCAAATATTGCAAATTCAATCTCTGTATTCAGTAATGGTCTCGATGTTGCAAGATTCAATGATGATCCAGGAGATGGTCAAAGATATGATATAAGAATGAAAGCTAAAGATGGTTTAATAGAAGAGATAACTGACCTTAAAAAAATAAACTTAAAAAGCAACACGGGTGAACTTGTAAGGCTTGATTCTATCGCAAGCTTTAAAGAAACGCTTGGGCCGGCAGTGATGGGTAGACAAGATCTACAATACTCTGCTAACTTTTATGCAAACCCAACGATTTCACTTGGTGAGGCAGTAAAGGCGGTAAACAATGTTAGTGAGAAAATTCTACCCAGTGAATATTCAATTAAGCTAGTTGGGCAAGCGAAAGAATTTGCTAAAACAACAAGTAATATTATTTTTGCTTTTTCCTTAGCAACAGTTCTTTTATATATGGTTCTATCGAGCCTCTTTAACTCATTCTTTCAACCATTAATTATTATGCTTGCTCAACCTCTAGCAATTATTGGTGGTGTAGTTTTATTATGGATTACTGGAAACAGCCTTAATATATACTCAATGATTGGAATGGTTTTATTAATAGGTTTGGTCGCCAAAAATTCAATCTTATTGGTTGATATGACTAATCAAATTAAGGCTAAAGGTAAGAAAACTAATCAAGCGCTTCTAGAAGCCTGTCCTATCAGGTTAAGGCCTGTTCTAATGACTTCACTGACTCTTATACTTGCTCTTTTGCCTGCAGCTATGGGTTATGGAGCAGGATCCGAAACTAATGGTCCATTATCAGTTGCTGTTATAGGAGGCATGATATCTTCTACTTTACTTACTTTAGTTGTAATTCCTTCTGCTTACTCATTATCATTAGATTTTATAGAAAGAAAGAAGACTAAGTCTTAATTAGTTTATCAATAATTAAGGTTCCTACTAGATCTCCCTCTACATTTACTGTTGTTCGAAAAGTATCTAGTAATCTATCCATAGGAATTAGTATTCCCAATGCCTCAAGGGGAAGCCCTAATACCTGAAGCACCATTGCCATCGTGACCATTCCGGCACTTGGGATTCCAGGCGCGCCAATTGATGCAATCATTGCAATAAAAAATAAAATAAACTGTTGGGATATTGAAAAATCTAAGCCGACTAAATTAGCAATAAATAATGCTGCCGCTGCTTCATACATTGCAGTGCCATCCATATTCATAGTTGCACCGATTGGTAGAACAAAATTAGAAACATCTTTTGAGGCACCAAAATTATCTTGAGATGCTTTTAGTGTGATCGGAAGTGTTGCGCTACTTGAGCTGGTGGCAAATGCAGAAATAAATGAGATTCTGCCTCCTCTCCATAATGAAAGAATATTAATTCTGCTAAACAAAAATAAAAGCGTTGGTAAAAAGACAACGCCATGAAACAAAATGATGCCGATGACGACCAACATAAAAATTCCAAGTTGAGAAAATATAGATAAGTTTTGGCTTATAACCATATTTACAAGTAAACCAAATATTCCAAATGGAGCAATAAACATTATCCAGTTTACAATCTTGAAAATTATTTCATAAAAGCTTTGAAAAAAATCTCTCGCTGAACTTAATGCTTTATTTTTTTCATTAAGGGTTATGCCGATCATGATAGAAAATACAATGAGCGGTAATATTTTCCCTTCAGCTAATGAAGCAAAAGGATTTTCAAATAATCCTAAAATAAATTGATAAATAAAATCTTTAAATGAGAGCACCTCAGAGGTTGTCACTTCATTTAATTGCCAAGCATCAATTGAAATACCTACACCGGGTTTAAAAAAATTCATTGCTAACATCGCAATAAATACGGCAAAGAACATGGTTCCAGCAAAATATAGTAATGTAGATTTCCAAATTTTACCTGCCTGATTTGAAGAAGCTAGATTAGAAATACCATTAACGATTGAAAAAAATACTAGAGGAACTAAAATCATTTTCAAGGCTGTAATAAAAATTTGCCCCGCCAAAATTGATATATCTGAAATATATTGAAGAACGATGGAATCAGGAAAATTTTTTATAATTATTCCAACCAAAATACCTAAAAATGCCGCGAGTAAAATATATTTATTTGCATTTTTCATTAATTCTCTCTCTCCATGACTGCCCCAAAAAAACCGTCTGTATCATTTTTAAAGGGATTAAGTTTTAAATACTTTTCTTCATCGATAACTATTCCATATTTTTTAAGTATTACAGATTTTGGTAAGAGTTTAAAATTTGAATTTTCTAATAAAAACTTTTCTACTTGTAATTCATTTTCTTCATCTAATAAGCTACATGTTGCGTATATTAATAAACCTTTTTTTTTGCATAATCTTGATGCTGATTTGAGAATATTTCTTTGCTTGTCAACTAATTCCATTAGAGACTTCTCAGAATGTTTCCATTTTAAATCTGGGTTCCTCCTTAAGGTACCAAATCCAGTGCAAGGGGCATCAATAAGGACTCGATCAAACTTTTCTTTTAATCTTTTTATTTTATTATCATTTTCACTTGAAATTCTTTGTATAGAAATATTTGAAGCACCAGATCTTTTTAATCGAATTTTTAGATTGTCTAGTCTTTTCCCTGAAATATCAAAGCTATAAATTCTTCCTGTATTTTTCATTAAAGATGCTATCGCGAGTGTTTTTCCTCCTGCTCCGGCACAGAAATCTGCAACCATGTGTCCTCTTTTTGGGTCTACCAAATACGATAATAATTGACTCCCTTCATCCTGAACCTCAATATCGCCCTCTAAAAAGAGGGGAAGCCTTTGTATATAGCTTCCTCTCGGCAATTTAATACCTAAAGGTGATAAATTTGTTTTGGAAATTTGTTCTTTTTCTTCGTTAAAAGTATCTTTGAGTTCGGAAATTACTTTATTTCTATTTTTTTCTTTTAAAGTATTTACTCTGATGCATAGCTGAGCAGGCAACAAAAGAGAGTTTGCTATTTGAGTAGCAAGTTTTTCTTTATATTGTCTAATTAACTTCAACCAAAACCATTCAGGTAGACTTAATTTTTTTGACAGATTTATATCTTTTAACTTTACTGACTTAATTTCTGATAGCCACAGGCTATCTTCTTCACTTATATGGGGTGACAAATCCCTTACACTTCTTCCTTGAAGTTTAACCAGATAAACTAAAATTAATTTAAAGGGATTACTTGTTGCCCCTAAAGTTTCTAAATAACTTTTATTTCTAATGACATTGTAGTATGTCTCCGCGATTAATGACCGTTCGTACTTTCCAATATTTTTATTTTTTTTAAAAAAATAACTTAACTGTGAGTCAGCTGAAAAATTATTTTCAAAACTATTTGTCAAAACTTCAGCACATAAATTTAGAGAAAATTTATTCATTTAATTTTTCAATACCAAATTTGTTTTTTTTATTTTTTGATCTATCATGAGCCCCCCCTTCAGTTTGAACCTTATCTTAATTGGAATTCTGTAATTTTCTTTTGAAAGCCAAATAAAATGTTCTGAATTTTTTACTAAAGGAACTATCCCTTCGTATAGTTCAGTCAAATAAACATTTCCATTTATTGTAATTTTTTCATCTTTTATTTTTTTATATTCAACCCTTCTAATTTTTTTTCCTTCTATAAAATCAAAGGTGTACTTAGGTTTAGATTCTTCAAAGTGAAATTGTAAAAATAACGTTGGAATATCTAATAAATTACCAACAAATTTTTTTTCTGTCGTTTGTTTTTTATAGTCAACTTTAAGGTTATCTTTTTTTCTATCGAATACTACAAGAATATTTTTCTTTGGTTTTTTAAGATCTTTAACCTGAAATGTTTCAAATAATAGACCTTTTTTTGTAATTAGCCCTTCACTTTTTAACGTCTTATCACCGTAGAGCTTAAGAAATTTTTTAGTAAGTAGTTGAATATTTATATTGTAAATTTTACTTTTACTTTTACTTTTACTTTTACTTTTACTTTTAAACTTTAAATTTATTTCGCCTGACAGTATTTGAGTTTTTTCTATGTCAACATTTCTTAATTTAATGAATTGGAAGAGTTCATAGTTGATAAAAAAATCTTCTGGTAGTTTATTAGAAGCTAGTAGGCCATTAGAGATAACACACAGAACTAATAAAAATCTAGCTAATTTGTATTTGCTTATCATTCAAGTCTTTTTTGGTTATTTTACCAATCTCAAAAACAACTTCTTTTGATTTTCTAAGCGAAGTAATGACTTTATCTTTGATCTCTTCCTTAACAATTAGGACCATTCCAATTCCACAATTAAATGTTTTAAACAACTCTTGATTGTTTAAGTTAGCCTCAGATTTTATCCATTTGAATAAATAGGGCATCTCCCAAGAGTCTATGTTAACAACTGCTTTAAAATTATTCGGAATTACTCTCGGAATATTTTCTTCCAATCCACCACCGGTTATATGTGCCATGGCATTAATTTTTTCTGTCTTTAGTAATTCAAGTATTGATTTTGTATAAATTTTTGTTGGCATCATTAATACTTCACCTAATGTTTTGTTTTCAAAATTTGAATTAAGGTTAGCTTTATTTTCTATAATTATTTTTCTAATTAATGAATAACCGTTTGAATGTGCGCCGGATGAGCTAATCCCCAATAAAATATCTCCTTCATTCACATTTGTACCGTCTATTATTTTTTTCTTATCAACAGCACCAACACAAAAACCTGCCAAGTCATACTCATTTCCCTTATACATGCCAGGCATTTCTGCAGTTTCACCACCAACTAAAGAACAATTTGCTAATTTACAACCATCACTAATCCCTTTAATAACTTTTTCTGTAATTTCAGTATTTAATTTCCCACAAGCAAAATAATCCAAAAAGAATAAAGGCTCAGCACCCTGAACTATTATATCGTTGACACACATTGCAACTAAATCCTGACCTATGGTGTCATGTTTATTGAGCTCAAAGGCTAGCTTAAGTTTTGTTCCAACACCATCGGTACCTGAAACTAGAACAGGATTGTTAATATGTTTAGGCATTTCAAACATGGATCCAAACCCCCCTAAACCGCTTAAAACCTCTTTTCTAAAAGTTGATTTCGCATGAGGTTTGATTTTTTCAACGAGTTTATTACCAGCATCTATATCAACACCTGAGTCTTTATAAGTAATAGAGCTTTTTGATTTATTTTGGGGCAATTTGATTAAATCCTTATTAGATTAGCGTGATTAAGTATAGTAAGATTTTAACTTAATTTTACTCAATAGGCATACGACGATTTAGATAACAATGGATCAACTTTTACTTAATATACATCCTTCCTCTGAAAAGACCTTAGACAATTTTATAATTGGAGATAATTTTGAGGCAATAAGTACTTTTAAAGACTTCGTTAGTAATAAAAATATACAATTTTTATATCTATGGGGTCTTAAGGGCTCAGGAAAGTCACACTTATCCGAAGTGGTCAAAAGAAATAATATTCTAGTTATTGAAGACATTGACACTTATAAAGATTTTGAACAAATTAATGCATTTAATTTATTTAATGAATGCAAAGAAACTAATAATAAACTTTTTGTAACTGGTGGCAATTCACCAAAAAATATGGGATTACGAGAAGATTTAGCAAGCAGGCTCAGCTGGGGTTTGGTTTATCAAATCAAAGCATTAACAGATGATGAAAAAAAATTAGCTTTATTAAGTCATGCAAAGCGCAAAGGAATGTTGTTTGATACTAAAGTCATTGAATATTGTATGAGAAATTTAAAAAGGGATTTACATTATTTAATTTCAACGCTTGATGCTCTGGATCATTGGTCCTTAAAAACAAAAAAACCCATTACCATTCAGCTGCTAAAAAAACTTCTTAATAAATAAGATTTTTTTAATTAATGTCTAATAAGGTAATCAAATGCACCCAGGGCTGCTTTTGATCCCTCACCCATCGCTATTATAATCTGCTTATAGGGGATAGTTGTGACGTCACCTGCAGCAAAAACACCCGGCATTGAAGTTTCTCCGTGGTCATTAATTTCTATTTCACCGTATTGACTTAATTTTATATCGTCTTTTAGCCATTCACTATTTGAAATTAAACCAATTTGAATAAAGACAGCCTCGATATCTAATCTTTCTTCTTTATCTGATTTTCTATCCCTATAGGTTAAGTAATTCACTTTACCTTCACCATCAATTTTTTGGGTTTCAGCATTTAATACAATCTTTATATTATCTAAGCTGTTTAATCTATCTATTAATATTTGATCTCCATTTAGCTCAGAAGAATACTCTAAGATGGTTACATGTTTTACAATGCCTGCTAAATCTATTGCTGCTTCAATACCTGAGTTACCGCCTCCAACCACGGCTACATCTTTTCCTTTAAATAATGGGCCATCACAGTGAGGACAGTATGCTACCCCTCTACCTTTAAATTCTTTCTCACCCGGAACGCCTAATTCTTTCCAACTTGCACCAGTTGCGATAATCACTGATTTTGATTTCAGAATGCCACCGCTCTCAAGATGAATTTCAAATAATAAATTATTGATTTTTTTAATTTTTTTTGCTTTCTGAAGATTAATCACATCAACATCATATTCTTTCACGTGCTCTTCAAGAGCTCTAACTAATTTTGGCCCTTCTGTTTTTTGTACGGAGATAAAATTTTCAATTCCGAGTGTATCCATTACCTGCCCACCAAAACGCTCGGCAATAATTCCTGTTCTGATACCTTTACGAGCTGAATATACTGCTGCAGATGCACCTGCAGGGCCACCACCAATTATGAGAATATCGAATAATTCTTTTTGTGATATTTGGTCTGCCTGTATATCAACAGATTTTGAATCAATTTTATTTATAATTTCCTCTAATTCTACTCTTCCCTGAGAAAATTCTTCTCCATTTAAAAATACTGTTGGGACTGACATTATTTGTTTTCTTTTTACCTCATCTTGAAATAATGCGCCATCAATCATGCAATGACTTATTCTTGGATTTAACAATGACAAAATGTTTAGTGCCTGAACAACATCTGGACAGTTATGGCAACTTAATGAAATGAAGGTTTCAAAAACAAAATTACCTTTAATTTTTTTTATTTGTTCAATTAGATTATCTGAAATTTTTAAAGGGTGATCGCCAACTTGTAATAAGGCCAAAACCAATGAAGAAAATTCATGACCCAGTGGAATACCAGCAAACTGGATGCCAGTTGATTCATTAGGTCTATTTATCTTAAATGATGGTGTTCTTTCGTTCTTATCTTTGTGAACATTTAATACTATTTTTTCAGACATTTCTGTTAATTCAATCAAGAGCTCACTCATATTTGTTGATGATTCACTTTCATCTACAAATGCTTCAATTACAACGTTAGATTTTAGATTTACTAAATATTGATTTAACTGCGCCTTGATTTCAGGTGTTAGAGCCATAAAAATCCTTGAAAATTTTTTAGTTGGGCCATTAAAAAAAGCCCAACTAAAAATCAATGAATAAAAATCTTAAATTTTGCCTACTAAATCTAATGATGGTGTTAATGCTTCCTCTCCTGGCTTCCATGAAGCAGGGCATGCTTGATTTGGATTTGCGGCTATATGCTGTGCTGCTTGAACTTTTCTTACAAGATCTGCAGCTGAACGACCAATGCCTAAATCATTCACTTCAGCTGTTTTAATAATTCCCTCAGGGTTTATTATAAATGTTCCTCTCAGAGCAAGACCTTCCTCTTCAATCATCACATCAAAATTTCTTGAAATAGCTCCTGTTGGATCTCCAATCATGGGAAATTTTATTTTCTTTATAGTTTCAGATGTATCATGCCAGGCCTTATGGGTAAAATGTGTATCAGTAGATACAGCATATACTTCAACGCCCATTTTCTGTAATTCATCATAATGGTCTGCAAGATCTCCTAGTTCTGTAGGGCAAACAAATGTAAAGTCAGCCGGATAAAAAACAACTGCGGACCATTTTCCCTTAAGATCTGCCTCAGTTAATTCAATACCACCTTTTTCACTATGAAAAGCTGTGGCTTTGAATGGTTTTATTTCTGTATTAATTAATGAAGTCATAGTAAGTTTCCTATTAAAGTTAAAGATGAAAATTATAGTTAAACTGTTTAACTAAGTATAATTTTAATTTAAAATGAACATGATAAGTAAAACTTATTAATCTTTAGCTGAGTAAATTTGACGTTCTCTTTGAAATTGTTTTAATCTTGCCTCAACTCTTGATTTTTGATAAAAATCTCCATCATTTGCCTTGATTGCTAAATCCATTCTAATAATTGCTTCTTGTAGATTAAAATTATAGTAAGCTGCCTCTGCTAGATTCTCATATTCTAGTAATTTCTTTCCTTGATTTGCATAACTTTTTGCAAATAACTTATAAAGATTAGGGTCATTAGAAAATCTACGTGAATTTTTCTTCAAAAGCTTAATTGCTTTTTCAGATTCTTCAGTTTTTATATACATATCAGCGAGGCCATAAATAAAAGATCGATTTGATGGAAAATAATTTAAATTCTCTTCATAAAGTTTTTTTGCTTCAGATAATTTATTTATTTTTATCAAATAATTAATGTAAAGCTGAATTAGCATCGGATTTGATTGTTCATTATCAAATAACCATTGTATTTGTTCTTGGGATTTTTTAAATTCGTTATCCATTAAATAGACATATGCTAAAGCAAATCTTTCTCCTCCCTCATTAATGTATATCTTATTTTTAATATTTTCTTCTAAAATATTTTTTGTGTCGCTTTTATCACCTAACAGTGCCTTTAGCTTGCCCTTGACATAATAAAAAGTTTGACTATCTACCCTTTGTTTATAAGGAAAGTCTTTTAAACGACTTTCTATATCATTTATCCTGCTACTGGTTATTGGATGGGTTTGCAAAAAAGCTGGAGCAGCTCCCCCTGAAAACTGATTAGCTTTGTTAAGGGTTTCAAAAAAATCTCGAGCGCCTCTCACATCAAAACCAGCTTTATTTAAAGTTTGAATTCCAACTCGATCTGCTTCTTTCTCATTTTCTCTTGTAAAATCAAGTGCTCCTTGAACCGATCCCGCAGATGCTCCTGCCATTGTAGTACTTGCTAACTGTGGGTTGGATCTCGCTAACAAAAGAGCTATAGCCATAACAAAAGTTGATTGATAAGATGCTCTTTCTTGTTGTGCTAAAAATCTAGATATATGCTTTTGATTAATATGAGCTATCTCATGACTCAGGACACTAGCTAATTCTGATTCCGAATTTGCAGCAAGAAAAAGGCCTGTGTGAACACCAATTACTCCTCCAAGCATTGCAAAAGCGTTAATTGATGAATCATTTACAATAAAAAATTCAATTCTCTTTGTTGGGTCTGTGCTTGCGCTTATTAACCTTCTTCCCAATAAATCCAAATAATCATTTATTTCAATATCCCGAACAATGCTATCACTCTGATTTACTTGAAATAAAATTTGCCTTCCAATAAACATTTCATCATTTTCACTTATTTTTGAAGAGCTATAATCACCCAATTCAGGCAGATTGTTAGCTAGTGCAAAACAACAAAAGAAAATAAAAATTAGTAGAATTTTTTTCATACATTGATATTATCATTGTAAATATTTTTTATATAGAAAAAGAAAATAAGATGTTCACTCATATAGATGCAAATGGTAATGCCAGCATGGTAGATGTTTCAAAAAAAAATGATACTTTACGTGAGGCACTTGCAGAAGGCACTATAACGCTCAATAAAGAGATAATCAGTGCTATTCTTGAAAATAAAAATAAGAAAGGTGATGTTCTATCTACATCCAAAATCGCTGGTATTCAAGCAGCTAAAAAAACATCAGAATTGATTCCATTAGCTCATAATTTAAACCTCACAAAAATTGAAATTGATTTTTTTATTGATAAAAAAAATAATGCTATCAACTGCAAAACTTTAGTTAAATGTCGAGGCAAAACAGGAGTTGAGATGGAAGCGCTGACAGCCGTTTCTGTTGCTCTTCTAACTATCTATGATATGTGTAAATCTTTTAGTAAAAACTTAATAATTTCTAAAATAATATTGCTAAAAAAATCGGGCGGTAAATCTGGGAATTGGTCAAAGTGATTAGTAGGTAAATGGCAATAAATAAAGTAAAAAATGATGATGAAGTATTTCAAGAGAGTGTACGATTTCATCAATCTGGAAAACTCAATGACGCTCAGAAAGGATTTGAACATTTAATAAAAAAGTATCCAAATAGTCCTGATTTATTAAATAGTCTTGGTACCTTAAATCTTCAGCTTGGTAAAGATAAAAATGGTTGTGAATATCTTGAAAAATCACTTAAGATTAATTCAAATCAGCCCATGATCAGTTTTAATCTGGGCAATTCATATATGCACCAAAAAAATTATTCGAAAGCTATTAATTTTTTAGAAATCACTATAACAAAAGCTCCAAATTATTTAGATGCTTATAAAAAAAAGGGGGAGCTATTAACAAATTTAAATAATCATAAAGCAGCCCTTGATTGTTTTAAAAAAGCAATCAAGCTTGCTCCAGAAGATAAAGTGATTCTTAATGGAATAGGGGTAAATCTCTTAGAACTTGAGGATGCAAATAATGCTTTATTATATTTTAAAAAATGTATAAGTATTGATAAAACTATTGCCATTTTTTATAACAATGCTGGTTTAGCTGAGTATAAAATTAATGCTTTTAAAGAATCAATAGAAAGTTTTAATAAAGCTATCAAACTATCTCCAACTATAGGATACTTTTTTAGCAATCGAGGGCTTTCTTATCAAGCTTTAAAAAAGTTTGATTTTGCTATAAAAGATTTCGACAAATGTATATCTATTACGCCTGATTACCCAGATGCTTACTTGAACAAATCATTAATCAATTTATTCATGGGTAATTATGCAGATGGATGGAAGTTATATGAATATAGATGGCAAAGTTTTGCAAAAAAATGGGTTCGTACATACGATAAAAAATTATGGCTTGGTAATGAAAGTTTAAAAAATAAGACTATCTTTATATACCCTGAACAAGGCCATGGAGATTTTATTCAATGTTATAGATATATAGCTTTATTAAAAAAAATGCGCCCCAAGAAGATAATAATAGAAGTAACCAAACCTTTCTATAAGTTAATTAGCGCACAAGATGAAGAACTTGAAGTATTAAATTCAAATAATCAAATACCTAAATTTGATTTCTATTGTCCAATTATGAGCCTACCGCATGCCTTCAAAACAGAAATTTCAAATATTCCAAATAAATGCCCTTATCTTTTTTTAAATGATATAAAAAAAGATAAGCAGGAAGATAAGTCTAAAAATAGTAAACTAAATATTGGAATATGTTGGGCTGGAAATCCCTTACATAAAAATGATCACAATAGAAGTATGTCGATTACTGATATGTCCGAACTTTTTTCTCTTCCTTTTCAATTTCACTCACTGCAAAAAGAAGTTTCTCAAGAGAATTTAGCAATATTAAAAAAATTTAACGTCATTGATCATCATCACTCACTTGAAGATTTTTTCTATACAGCAAAGCTAATTAATAAATTTGACATCATAATATCTGTTGATACAGTAATTTCACATCTAGCAGGCGCTTTAGGGAAGAAAACTTTCTTATTGCTTCCAGATAAATCAAGTTTTTTATGGATGGGGGAGAGAGAGGATTCAGCGTGGTATCCAACCATAAAAATCTTCAGACAAAAAACTTTAGGTGATTGGCAAAAACCAATTAAAAAAATTATAAAAGAACTTGAATCATGTTAGCTAAACTGAAAAATTATTTTCCATATCTCCTCCCCTTACTTTTAATATTTTCAAGGTCTATTGCAGATATCACTATTGTTTTAATAAGCATTTTATTTCTTTACTATTCTTTTAAAAAAATAGGATGGGGATGGTTGAAAGAAAAATGGTTTCTCTTTGCATTATTTTTTTCAGCATATGGAATTACACTTAATTCAGCAATGAGCATTGATGCAAAAGAAACGTTTGCATATTCATTATTCTTTATGCGATGGCCTATTTTTTCAATGGCACTAGCTTATTGGATTTTAAGTGATTTTAAATCACTAAAAAAATTTCTTATCTCACTTACTTTATTATTATTGTTTATAATTTTTGATACTTGGTGGCAATTCTTTTTTGAACAGGACCTTTTTGGCTTTGAAAAATATTCAGAAAATAGACTCACAGGTCCTTTTAAAGATAATCCTCATGTTGGTGCTTGGTTAGCTAAACTCGCATTATTACCTCCATTATTATTAATTTTATATGACAAATATAAATTACAAATTCATCAAAATTATTTAATCTATTCTTTTTTTATAATTTCTACCATAGTATTTCTCACAGTTTTTATTACTGGTGAAAGAATGGCCCTTTTATTGATAGTTGCAAGTATTTTAATTTTTTTCATTGGACTAATCTCAGAAAAAATATTCTCACTAAGGAAACTCTTTTTTTTAATGCTGCTTTCAATTACAGCAATTTCGATTTTTGCCCTCATCTTTCCAGAAACAACACAAAGAGCATTTTTTTCAACGATTGATAAAATTATAAATTGGAAATCATCCGACTATGGTCTTGTATGGCAAAGTGCTTATGACGTTTGGATGCAGTCTCCTGTATTTGGTGTTGGACTTCATAAGTACAGAGAGGCTTGTGAAAATCTTGGCATATATGGAACATCTTATTTAACAGCCATAGGATCAGGAGTTTGCTTTCACCCCCATAACATATCATTACAATTACTTTCTGAAACAGGTATATTCGGTTTTATAATATTTTTTTTAATGGTATTTTACTTAGCAACATCATCACTTAAAAAATATTTTAAAAACAGCTTATGGCTCCCTTTTGCGCTTATCTTTAATATCATTTTTACTTGTTTTCTTCCGATTGCCTCCAGCACCAGTTTCTTTTCAAATAAATATGGGGCAATTATCTGGCTATTAATTGGAGTTATGTTAGCAGTGAATAAACACTTTGAATCAAAAAAATAATTTTTTTTAATTTAAAACTTTCATTATTTTTTTTAAAACTTCATCAGCAGACAATAGCTTTAAGTCTTTAACTTCTAAAATTTCAAAATTACCTCTTTTTAATTCAGATCTTTTTGCAGAAGTTGAAGGTCCAAATAGTGCAAAGCCTTTTTTATTCAAACATGAAGCAATATGTGATGGTCCTGAATCATTTCCAACAATAAAACACGAATTTTCAATAACACCTGACAATTCATGCCAATCTAAATTTTTTAGAATATGCCCCACCATTAAATTTTCAATCTCTAATTCTTCTGGTCCCAAAATAGTGACTACTTCGTGACCTTTTAAGACAAGCAATTTCGCTAATTTACTAAAATAAGGCCATCTTTTTAAAGGATTGCTTTTTGATGAGCCAGGGAGCAATACAACATATTTTGATTGGATTTCATTTTTTTTTAATAGTTTTTCGATATCTCCTGATAACCAACTTAGATCTGGTTTAAAAATTTTACTACCAATTAAATTCTCTTTCATCATATCTTCCAATCCACGTAAACCGGATATTGGATGATCTTTTCTATTTGTAGATATCCACTTTGTATTGTTAAATAAGTATTTACGATAAATATAAGTTCTTTGAGAATTCTGTAAATCATAAATAACTTTGAAATTATATTTGATTATTTTTTTATATAGATTTATGTAAGAAATGATATTTAAAATAGAGGGTCTGTTATCAATCAATACATCATCAATGTGTGGACAAGTTTCCATTAAGCTAAAAAAACTATTCGTAGTTAAAAGAAAAATTTTTGTATTTTTATGATTTGCTCTAATTGATTTAAAAATTCCATCAGCCTGAATAAGATCACCTAATGCCCCATGTTTTATAATTAGAATATTTTCTTTATTTTTCATAAATTTAAATATTTTATTTTTTTAACTCCACATCAAGCATAAATTCATTTTAGAAAATCTAATATTTCTTGTCTTACATACTCAAATGAAGGCTGATCTCCCTCTTCATTAATTAATTTAACTCTTGTCGCTAGTGGGTTCCAGCTTCTTAAATATCGATAAGCAACACCGCCAAATCTTTTGGACCCATTATTGTTTGAAGTCCAAACTAAATGGGGCGTTTTACATAAACTTGCTAAATGCATTAATCCAGATGAGGGTCCTACACAACATTTTGAACTGGTTAAAATTGAACAAAGTTGTTCTGTACTTATACCTCTTAAATCATCTGTGCCTTTGGGTGCATATGAAAGCTCTTGTATTCCCACTGATGCAATTTTTAACTGAGGCAATGCGCTACATAGTTGATCCCATTCATTTATTGACCAGTTACGTAATGATTTTTTTTTATTCCCCTTGAGAAATGGAATATTTCTCGCATGAATTATTAAATCATATTCATTTGCTTTTTTCTTTGCTCCATAAGAAATAAAGTCTTGATGCATTATGCTTGAAAGCTCTTTACATCTATTATCTGCAATCAATATATCTTGACCTTTAAACTGGTTTGCCCATTTTAAATAATCAAAATCACGTAACAAATAAGCATCAGTATCCCAAGAAGAAACATCCATTGCTCTAAATTCAGAGGCAAAATCTTTATATAAATATGCCGATGTGCTCCTGCCGTAAACAATAACATGTTTATAAAATTTAGACATCTGCCTTAGATAACCCTGCCATTGCATTAATTCCCATCCAAATTCTCCTAGGAATGGTCCTGCAATCAGTTGATTGCTATCTCCTTTCAAATTGTCTAGTGATAAATAAGGTTTTTTTCTAAAAATTTTCCTTAAATGAGGTTTTAATCTACTTTTGTAATTTATCAAAAAATTTGGATTAATCTTATTCATATCATGTGATCCTTTTTTTCTCGATTGATTCTTTATATATATTGAAAGTATTGTTTAACATTTTTTCTAGAGTAAAAAAGTCATTCTGTTTTAAATCAGGCGCAGATCTTATCCATTTCATAGATAATTTTTTTGCATCATCAACTTTACCAACATCAATTAATCCTTTCGGCAATAACTTATTTAGTTGCTCCTTTACTCCTCCATGAGCGTATCCAATTACGGGTATTCCTATTGATAAACTCTCTAGCGAAACTCTTCCAAAAGCTTCAGGTTCTATAGATAATGAAAAAACTATTTTTGAAATAGACATAACTTCTCTTATATCACTTCGGTGACCTACAAATGTAATATTTTTATTAAGCTTTAGTTTACTAATTTTCTTTTCCAATTCCTTCTTAAATTTGTCTTTTTTCTTTACTTCTCCTACGATTAAACCATGAACATTTGGATATTTATGAGTGAGTTTTTCAATCAATTCAATAAAGTCTTCTTGTCCTTTCCAGCGTGATATTCTCGCTGGCAAGGTTAAAATTATTTGATTCTTGGTTTGAGGATATTTTTGATACCATGCTTTTAACCAATTTTTTGGTGCTTTAAAATTGAACGGAAAATCTTTATTAGACACTCCCCTATAGTTTAAAAAAATCTTCTTCCTATCTATTTTATAATTTTTTAAAACATAATCTTGGATCATTTTCGATACAACAATTACTTTGTCTCCTTTCGTCATGATGCTGCTATAAAAATTTACTGAGTAGGGTCCGTGAACTGTTGTAATAAAGATTGGCCTATGACCTTTTTTTATGAATCTAATTGCAAAATAACAGACCCAAGCCGGTAACCTAGACCTTGCATGAACAATATCAATCTTATTTTTTTTGATTAATTTGATTAATTTAAAAATAGTGAATATTGTCAAAATATTTTTTTTTCCTATTGCTAACTTATGGTGCTCTCCTTTATCTTTTAAAACTTGTCCTACCATACGTCCACCGTTAGAAACGATTATTGAACGATATCCCTTGCTTGCTAGATATTTATTCACTTCCAGAGTCCCTCGCTCAACACCCCCAGAATTTAAATCTGGAAGCGCCTGTAAAACAGAAAATTTTTTATTTATAACCATTTTTTTTGAATGAATTTAGCCACCCTTTTGGCTTCGTTTTGAATAGGTATTTTTTTTCTTATGTTTTGCTTAATCATGCTTATTTCACCAGATAATTTTGTATTTTTTTTAATTTTCAGGTCAATAATGTCTGTGTTGGCTCCTGAAGCAATAGCTTCAATAATCATCGAGTATGAATCATTTGTGACCCAGATATTTTTAACCTTACCGATATGCTTATCCAGCCAATTACTCTCTATTTTTGTGTATTCATATCCCTTAATATTTTTAAGTTTTAAATTATCTAGATCATTAATAAAATTTATCGGCGTCCTTCTTGAAGTTGTCAAAAAAAACTTACTGCATTTAAATTTTTTTGATATTTCCTTTACTTGATCTAAAACTAATTTTGTATTCCAATAATAGTGTTTTGAGGGACCACCTATCAAAAATAATCCTATATTTTCCTTTTTTTTTATTTTCGAATTTATACTTACCATAGGGGTATGAGTGGTAATAATATTTGAGCTATCTTTAAACTCATCATGTTTCGGAATTACGCATAAATCGAATAATTTTGTCGGAAGACTAGGTTTCATGATGACTATAATTTTTGCTTTAAAACATCTTTTTGTGGCCAACAAATGAAAATGTGTTTTATGTCCTGCCCCTATTGCAATATCAGGTTTAGGAATACCTGTCGCAATTTTATATTTTTTAAAAAATATTCCTAAGAAAGCATCTTTAAAGCTTTTTACATTTATATCAAACACTCTGCACTTAGTACAATTTTTTATGTTTTTTATAAGCGCAATAGACTGTTTGTCATGGCCTAACTTACCATCACTGAAACGCCAAATTATCTTTATTTTTTTCAATTTAATTGTTTTCAATTAATTGCAATAATTCATCAGCAGATTTTGGTGCCATAGTCAGTCCATATCTGTAATGTCCGGAATTTATGTAAACATTTTTATAAAAGTTGTCTTGCTTTATGAATGGAATATTTTCTTTTGCTCCCGGCCTTAAACCTGCCCATTGATTACATGGATCAAGTGCACCTAATTCTGGAATTAGGTCAACTGCCTTCTCATTAAGTTCTTTTACTGCTTCTAACGTAGTAGTTTTATCAAAACCTACATTTTCAACTGTGCTTCCTGCTAAAATTGATCCACATTTTCTTTGTAATAAATAAAAATCATCTTTATATAAAATTTTATCAAGTTTAATTTCAGATTTTGGATAGATAATAACTTGACCTCTTATTGGGTAGATTCTATTTCTAAGATCATCATTAATTTCTGAGCTCCAAGCTCCTAAGGTTGTTACAAAAAGATCGCCCTTTATAAATCCATTACTTTCTGTTGGCCATTCCTTCAAATAATTTGATTTATTTTCAATTTTAGACATACGTACATTCTCAATTAAATTAACGCCAAGCTCTAAAAGGTATTGCTTTATGGATATCATTAATTTTTTTGGATTAATTTGAGCTACCTTAAGGAGTTCGTATGCAGGTCTATTATGAAATAAATATTCATTTATTCTAAAATTATTTTTTTTAGCCCATTGCAAAATTTCTCTTTTATCCTCCGGTTCAATGCAGATCATTCCTGATTCAATAAATTCTGGATCTTCAAATCCATATTTGACAAGTTTTTTTGAGAAATTTTTATAAAAACTTAAAGCATCAAGGCATAACTCGTACACTCTTGATTTATAGTTCCATGGCATTAGTGGAAATATTATTCCTGCTCCGGCAGCTGATGATTCCTCCCCTATCACTGATCTATCAATCATAGTTACATCATATCCATTTTCTATAAGTTTAATTGCGGTTAAACAACCAACAATACCTCCACCAATAATAACGGCTCTTAAGGCCATCAATTAGTCTCCATTGATTACATATTTTTCAAACAAATTTAAATTTATTTGGGTACCTACAATAACTAAAATATCATCTGAAGATATCAGAATGTCTGGTCTTGGCTCAATATTTTCTAGCATATTAGGCCTTCTTATATATTGAAGTTCTATATCAAAACTCTTTATTATCAATTCAGAAATTGTTTTGTTATTAGCAAAAAAATATTCTTTTATTTCAATTGAGTGAAGTTGAAGTAAATCTTGATTAACACTTTCTGAGTCAACGTCTGTTGCCCCAGCAAAGTAGCCCCGAAACATTTTGTATCTATCACTTCTAAAAATTCTAATTTTTTTTATAACATTGCTTAGGGGTATACCGAGTAATACGAGAGCATGTGAAGCTAACATTAAACTTCCTTCTTGAACTTCTGGCACTACATCTGTCGCCCCAGCATTTTGTAATTTTTCTACAGAAGACTCGTCTTTCGTACGAACAATTACAGGTAAGATGGGATAGGATTCTCTTATTACGTTAAGCACTTTTTCTGTAGACCTATCATCTGTATATGCAACAATAATTGCTTTTGCTCTCTCTATTCCCGCTGCCTTAAGAACAATTCTTCTACTCGCATCTCCATACATTACGTTTTCGCCTGCAATAGATGCATCACTTACTCTGTTTAAATCCATATCAATGGCTATAAAATCTATATTTTCTTCTTTTAAAAACCTCCCAAGGTACTGTCCACTTCTTCCATAGCCGCACAAGATCACATGATCTGAATACTCATGGCCCACTCCTTCAATTTGTTTAACAAGTGTTTCTGATTTTTTTGAGTATCCTTTAGCGATCCATCTTGCAATTCGACCATTCAGTGGAATTAGTATTGGTGCGATTAACATGGACAACAAACAAACAGATAAAATTATTTGAAATATATCACCAGATATTATTCCATTTTTTTGTCCCAGGGCGAGAATAACAAAACCAAATTCACCCGCTTGAGACAAAATAATTCCAGTCCTAATTCCAACTCCCAACTCATATTTAAAAATCATTGTTAAAGCTGTTATTAGAACGATTTTAAAAATTGTAAAAGTAAAAAAAAGAAAAATAATAAGTGCGAAGTTACTTTTAAAAATATCTATATTAAGCATCATTCCCACACTTATAAAAAATAAGCCTAATAAAATATTTCTAAATGAAGTTATATCTGACTCAACTTGGTGTCTGTATCGAGTTTCAGAAATAATCATGCCAGCAAGAAAGGCTCCAAGCGCATAAGATAACCCTGCTAGTTTAGTGAAATATGAAAAAATAAGTGTAATCATCAAGACATTTAAAACAAATAGTTCTCTTGATTTATTTTTTGCAACAATATCAAACCAAAAGTTCATGACAGGTTTTCCAGCTTTAAACACAATAAATAACAAGAAAATAATTTTTAATAATGCAAATGATATGAGTTTAAATAAATCGGCATCTAAATTATTAAAAACAGGAATTAAAATTAAGATAAATATTACTGCGATATCTTGAAATAATAGAATGCCAATAGACAAACGCCCATGACGACTGTTTAAGTCAGATCTTTCAATTAAAATCTTTGAGACGATTGCCGTAGATGACATTGTTAGTGCTGCACCGATAATGAAAGCTGAGGGTAATTGCAAACCAAAAAAGAGACCAATTATTATTACGGCTATTAGCGTGATTAATACTTGTGAGCCACCTAACCCAAACAATATTTTTCTCATTGAATTTAGCTTAGGTAGACTAAATTCCAAACCAATCGTAAACATTAAAAAAACAATTCCAAATTCTACAAAATGTCGACTTGATTCAGAGTCTGGAAGAATTGCCAAAGCGTTAGGGCCAAGAACTAGGCCCACCACAAAATATGCAATCATAGGGGGCAGTGATAAATATTTAAAAAGAGCTACTAAACAAACAGAGCTGACAAGCAATAAAATTATTAACTGAAGGGATTCAAACATAAACTATTAAAACCTTTTTTATATCCTTTATTCTACTATCAAACCACACTATACTTATGGAATTATAAATATAATTTATATGAAAATATGTCATCCAAAAGAATCAAACTAGCCCAAGATGTTTTAAAAATTGAGGCAAATGAAATTACGATAGCTGCAAGTAGATTATCAAATGAATTTTCTCAAGCTGTCGACTATATTCTTCAATGTAAAGGCAGAGTCATACTAAGTGGGATCGGAAAGTCGGGTCATATTGCAGGCAAAATAGCGTCTACATTTTCAAGCACAGGAACCCCATCTTTCTTTATGCATCCAGGTGAAGCAAGTCATGGTGATCTGGGTATGATTACAGAAAGAGATATCGTAATTTTTCTTTCCAATTCAGGCGAAAGTGATGAATTAATGATATTGCTCCCTCATATCAAAAGAATAGGTGCAAAAATTATAAGTATCACAGGAAATAAAAACTCTAACTTATCTGCTGAAAGTAATATTCATATTGATTCTTCAGTAACAAAAGAAGCATGTCCTCTTAATCTTGCTCCAACTGCAAGTTCATCGCTCATGTTGGCATTAGGAGACGCACTTGCTGTTTGTGTGCTTGATGAAAGAAATTTTGGCACAGAGGACTTTGCAAGATCACACCCAGGTGGCTCTCTTGGTAAAATAGTCCATATTAATGAAATTATGATTGACTATGAATCTACTCCAAAAGTAAGATTAGAAGCAACTGTTAAAGATGCAATAGAAGAAATTACAAAAAAGAAACTGGGTTTTACAGCAATTATAGATAGCCAAAATATACCAAAAGGTATATTTACTGATGGAGACTTAAGAAGATCACTTTTAAATCACATATCACTTGAAACACCTATGTCTGAGGTAATGAAAAAAAATCCCGTTACATTAAGTAACTCACAAATGGCAATAGAAGCTCTTAAGATCATGGAAAAACAAAAAATTACATCCTTTTTAATAATTGAGAAAAATAACTCTTTAGTAGGTTCACTTACTCTTCAAAGCCTCTTCAAAGCAAGAATTTTATGAACTTTCTATCAACTTCATTTGCTTTAATTTTTATAGCTATTGTTGCGTTAGCCTCATTTTGGCTTAAAGAGGAAGTTATCAATGAATATAAAAACTTTACTATTAGTAAAAATAGTGGGCCATCATTTTTTCTAAAAAACTTTGACTCCACAAAAACTGATAAAGATGGTAATTTACAATCTTCCCTCAAAGCTAAATATATGAAACATTTTGAAGAACAAAATAAAACTACGTTAACCAAGCCTTTTTATACAAAATATAAAAATAAAAAAAAACATTCGACCATATATAGTGATATTGGCGAGGTAAGTGACAAAGGCGAGGAGATTGTTCTTAAAGAGAATGCCATTCTTGTTAGACTTCCAACAAAAACAAAAAAGGTTTTGAAGCTTTATACTAATGAACTAAATATCTACTCAAAATTAGATGTTGTTACAAGCCAAAAGGCAGTAAAGATGATTCAGGAACCAAATATTGAAATAGACGGTGTTGGAATGAAGTATGATAATAAAGATGGTGTTTTAAAACTTTTAAGCAATGTAAAAGTTCGTTATGAAAAACCAAAGGGCGATAAAAGATTCAAATATTGAATACATTAAATAAAAATATCTTTTTTACTTTCTTGCTAGTAATTTTAATCCCTGAGCTTGCTTTTTCAGAGGAAGCAGACAGTGATCAACCTATAGAAATTGAAGCTGATACGATGATGGTCGAAGAAACAAAAAATACTAGCACTTATGAAGGCGACGTTGTTCTAACTCAAGGCTCTCTAATTATAAACGCAGACAGATTGATTATTAGGGAGGATAGGCAAGGCTTTCAACATAGTACATCTATCGGTAACCCAACAACTTTCAAGCAAAAAATGAAAGATTCGGATGAGTACATTGAAGGTAAAGCACTCCGAATTGAGTATGACGGCCACATGGATAAAATTCATTTATATGAAGAGGCTTTTGTTAAAAGAGGAGATGATGAGGTATGGGGTGATTACATAATGTATGACGCTACAAGTGAATTTGCCCAGGCATTATCTAGAAAGGATAATGATGAGACCTCTAAGAAAAAAGGTCGGACAAAAGCAATTATTAAACCAAAAAAATAATGACTACCTTAACAATACAAAACTTAAGAAAAAGCTATAAAAAAAATGTTGTTGTGAAAAATGTTTCTCTTGAAATTACAAGTGGGCAAATCGTTGGTCTTCTTGGACCCAATGGAGCAGGCAAAACGACTACTTTTTATATGATAGTTGGTTTAATAGCTGCAGATCACGGCAATATTTTATTAGATAAAAAAAATCTGACTAAAACACCTATTCACATGCGAGCAAAACAAGGAATTTCATACTTACCTCAGGAGCCTTCAATTTTTCGAAAAATGGATGTGAGCGAAAATATTTTAAGCATATTAGAGCTAAAAAACTTAAATAAAAAACAAATCCAAGTTGAGCTTGAGCGCCTATTGCAAGAATTAAATATTCAACATATTAAAAAAAGCCCAGCAATTAGCCTCTCTGGAGGTGAAAGAAGAAGGGTTGAAATTGCAAGATGTCTAGCAAATAATCCAAAATTCATACTTCTTGATGAACCCTTTGCAGGTATTGATCCTATAGCTGTAATTGATATTCAAAAAATTATAAAACAACTTGCTTCTAATGGAATTGGCATTCTAATTACTGACCACAGTGTAAGGGAAACCTTAGGTATCTGTGATAAAGCTTATATTGTCAATCAAGGAGAAATTTTTGCTAAAGGATCTCCAAGAGTGATTGCTCAAAATCAAAATGTAAAAGACATCTATTTAGGCGAAAACTTTACTCTTTAAATGAAATTAGGTTTAAATTTTAGATTATCGCAATCCATAAAATTAACGCCGCTTCTTCAGCAATCAATTAAATTTCTAAATGCCTCCCAATCTGAATTAAATGATTTAATTGAGGATTACCTATCAGATAATGTTTTTCTCGCTGCAAAAGATGAATCATTACTATCTCAAAAAAAATTACCATACACTAATTCATCAAATGAAGATTATTATGATGTTTTCAACTCCGAAATAAAAAATCAAACTTTAAAGGAATATTTAATTGAAAATATCTCTATTTTTAATTTTAGCCCTGAAGATCAATTAATATTATCTTATCTTATTGATTCAATTGATGAAAATGGATATTTAATAAGTTCAATTGATGAAATAATAAGCTCTATATCATTAGAAAAAAAACCTCACGTAAATGAAATAGAAAAATTATTGAAGCTTATTCAAAATTCAACGCACCCTGGGATTGGCGCAAGAGATCTCTCAGAATGCTTAACAATCCAGTTAGAACTCATAGAGCCTCAAGATAATATTTGCAACTTGGCGAAAATATTGACCAAAAATTATTTAAATTTACTTGGCAACAAAAATTATGAAGAATTGATGAAGAATTTAAAATGCAATGATGTGGATTTAGAAAAAGTTATTGCTTTAATAAAAAAATTAAACCCAAAACCCGGGCTTATCTATCAAAAAATAAGCAAAACATCATTTATAAATGCAGATGTATTTATTCATAAGGAAAAGGGAGATTGGGTTACATCATTAAATGAGGAAAATAGTATTCAACTTAAAATAGTTAATAATGCTCAAAATATAATAAAAGGTGAGCATGATCAAGAATTAAAGGAAAAATTTCAGGAAGCTAAATGGTTAATTAAAAACTTAAGTGAAAGGTCAATTTCCATCTTAAGAGTAACCAAAGCAATTATGAAAAATCAAATTGATTTTTTAGAAAAAGGTGAATCGTATATTAAGCCACTATCATTAAAAAATATTGCATATGAACTTGAACTTCATGAATCCACAATTTCAAGAATCTCTTCAAATAAATTTATTTCTACTCCACATGGAATATACGAAATTAAATTTTTTTTCAACAATTCAATTAGTGGAGATAATAAAGATATTTCATCAAAATCAATTACTCATAAAATAAAAACCCTTATTGAAAATGAAGATGTAAATAAACCTTTTTCAGATGCTCAGATTTGCAATACGCTAAATAAACTTGGAATAAATATTTCTAGAAGGACTATTGCAAAATATCGCTTAAAATTAAAAATTTTGCCATCCAACCAAAGAAAAGTATAAAATTAAATTATGGAAATAAATATTACTGGTCATCAACTAGAGATTACTGACGGTCTAAAAGACCATATTGAAAAAAAAATAAGAAAATTAAAGGGACATTCGCAAAGTATTTTAGAAATTAAAATTATACTAAGTGTTGATAATATTACCCATAATGCTGAAGGGAATATTTATTTGCCTAAAACTGATCTTCATGCCAAGTGTTCAAGTCCTGATATGTATCAATCGATCGACTTATTAGTAAATAAGCTCGATAAACAAATAATAAAACATAACGAAAAAATGAAGGATCATAATTCTCAAAGTAATTTTAAAAGAACTAATTTTTCTGCTGAAAATTAATTTAATTGGAATTTTTTTTGCTTAATTTAGCCTTATCAATTTAAATATTTAAATTTCAATCCATATGAACCCATTTTTAGTAAGAGATAAGCTTCCAGATTTCAATGTAATAAAATCTCAACATGTCATTCCAGCTATTAATAAAGTCATTATTGATAATAGAAAGAGCATATTAAAAATAGAATCGATAAAAGAATTACCGAATTGGAATAACTTCATCATTCCATTGGAAAAATGTAATGAAAAGTTAGGAAGGGTTTGGTCCTACATTAATCATATAAATTCTGTGAGAAGCTCTGCCTCATACAGAAAAGCATATAACCAAGCACTTGCTATGGTCACTGAGTATTTTTCTGATCTTGGACAAAGCCATATCTTGTATAGCAAATATAAAAAATTACTTAAAAATAATTTAAATCTAACTGAGGCACAAAAGAAACTTGTAAAAAATGAAATTATATCTTTTGAACTATCTGGAGTTGCGCTACCAAAAAAAGAAAAGCTAAAATTTAAAAAAATACAAAGTCATTTATCAAAACTATCATCTTCATTTGATGAAAATATTTTAGATTCAATTAATAATTTTAAGTTAGTTGTTTCAAACAAAAGTTCCTTAAAAGGAATCCCTAATGATGTAGTTAAGTCTGCTCTCTCAAAAGCCAAGGCTAAAAAAATTAAAGGTTGGTTATTTACTATTGATTTTCCAAGCTATTTACCAATTATTCAATATGCGGATGATAGAAAGTTGAGGAAGGATATCTACTACGCATACTCCACAAAAGCTTCTGCTTTAATGAATAGTAAATTTGATAATACAAAAAATATAAATAATATTCTTAAGTTCAAATATGAATTATCAAAACTGTTAGGCTTCTCTGATATCTCATCTATGCTTTTAAAAACAAAAATGGCTAGGTCATCAAAAGAAGTTTCATCTTTTTTATCTAAACTAACAAGAAAAGCCAAAAAATCAGCATTAAGAGATATGAGTGATATTCATGAAATAGCGAGTGAATTTGGTTTTTCTAAAGTTGAACCCTGGGACATTCCATATTTGTCAGAAAAACTTAAAAAAAGAAAATTCAGTATAACCGATGAAGAAATTAAACAATACTTTCCGATCAATAACGTTTTAAATGGTCTTTTTAATATATGTAAAAAAATTTATGGTTTGAATATTCATGAAACAAATGCCTCAACCTGGCATAAAGATGTTAAATTTTTTGAGATACATAATAATAAAAAGCAACTAGTGGGCAAATTTTATTTAGATTTATATGCTAGACCAAATAAACGTGGTGGAGCTTGGATGGACGAGGCAATATCAAGGTTTAAATTTAAAAATGAGGAAGAAGAACCCGTTGCATACTTAACTTGTAATTTTACACCTCCACTAAATGGAAAGGCCTTTTTAACTCATGATGAGGTCATTACATTGTTTCATGAATTTGGTCACGGACTTCATCATCTCTTAACAGAAGTAACTGAATATTCTATCTCTGGAATTAAAGGAGTAGAGTGGGACGCGGTTGAACTCCCTAGTCAATTTATGGAAAATTATTGTTGGGAATGGTCAGTTATTAAAGATATGTCATTCAATAAGGCTACCAAAACTTGTATGCCTAAAAAACTTTTTAATAAACTTTTAGCATCAAAAAATTTCCAGTCAGGCATGCAAACATTAAGACAAGTTGAATTTGCATTGTTTGACATTAAACTTCACAGCGAATACTCTCCCAAAAATAGAAATTTTATGAAAATTCTTAAAAATGTAAGATCTGAAGTTTCAGTCATAAATACACCCACATGGAACAAATTTCCTCATAGTTTTAGTCATATTTTTTCAGGTGGTTATTCATCTGCCTACTACAGTTATAAATGGGCTGAAGTTCTTTCTGCAGATGCATATAGTCTATTTGAAGATATAGGAATTTTATCGAAGACTGCGGGTAATAAATTTAGGAAGGAGATTCTTTCACGAGGTGGATCTAGGTCTGCAATGGATTCTTTTATCGCCTTCAGGGGTAGAAAGCCAAAAATTGATGCCTTACTTTTTCATCATGGGCTTACGAATTAATGAAGATAGCTTCATGGAATGTTAATTCTTTAAAAGTTCGTCTCACTCAAGTCTTAGACTGGATAATTTTAAATCGACCCGATGTACTTTGTTTGCAAGAAACAAAGCAAAACAACGATAACTTTCCTCATGATATCTTCAAAAAAAATGGGCTATTTTCATATCATAATGGACAAAATACTTACAATGGAGTCGCCATAATTAGTAATAAAGAACTGACAGATGTTCAGTTAGATATACCTAAATTTCATGATGAGCAAAAAAGATTAATATCCGGTATATATACAAACAGTAATGGTTTTAATCAGAGAATCTTTTCTGCATATGTACCTAACGGCCAAGCTCTCAACTCAGAAAAATTTGAATATAAAATTAATTGGCTTAAGTCCTTTCTGGATTTTCTACAAACACAAAATTCTGATATTGCAAATATCATTACTGGAGATTTTAATATAGCTCCTTCAAAGTTAGATTGTTATGAATCTAAATCATGGGGTGAGAAAATTTTAACCTCACCCCAAGAACGTGACTACTTTAATAAATTTCTTGAAACAGGATTTATTGATACATTTAGAAAAATAAATCCAAATGAGATTCAATTTTCATGGTGGGATTATAGAATTCCATTTAAAAGAAACTTAGGAATGCGGATAGACCATATACTTCTATCAAACAAGCTATTGCCTTTTTTAAAAAAAGCATACATTGACAATTCTACACGCTCTCTTGAAAGACCATCCGATCATGTACCTATAGTTACGGAATTAGATCTTAATTCCTAACTGCTTTAATTTTCGATAAAGATGTGTTCTTTCAATTCCTGTTTTTTTTGATAATTCAGTTATAGATTTATTCTGACTAAGATGAAAATTTAGGTACATGGCTTCAAATAAATCTCTTGATTCTTTGAGAGGCTTTTCATATAAAAAATTAATGTCAGTGTTCAGATTTTTTTTAACATTATTATTTTCACTTAAAAGACTTTCAACATCTTCTTTTTTTATAAGTTCGTTGGTTGATTTTTTTATTAATGAAATAATAATTTCATCTAGTTGATCTATCTTTTCTATCTCAGGATAATTTCTTAATGAATTGAGTGCCGAACTATCTAAAACTTTAAATAATATATTAGGATTTTTGTTTAAATGAAATGTAAGTAATGCATTCGATAAATCAGGAATAATATCTTTATCATCTGATAATTTTGGAAATTTAAATATAGGAATATTTTTTTCATTTTTAAAAAATGTATCCAGACTAGATTTTTCTTTTTCCAAAATTAGAATCTTGATTTTTTTTGAAATTAATTCATTAAATATTTTTTTATAATCTTCATATTTCTTTGTTCCATCAAAGCAATTATCAATTAATACAAATCTTAACCCTGAAGTCTCAATTAAATTTAATAAGTTTTCATTTATATCTGAAGGTTTTTTTACTAAATAATAATTAGTGTTAAATACAATTGAAATAAAAATATCTGTAAGATTAGATTTTTCGCCAACCATAGAGATTAAGTCAGAAGACTTCAGCTGATTAATCTCAATTTCAATATCTTTTATATAGTTCAGCCTACATTCTTCAAAAAAAACTTTATCTATTTTTTTTATGATAGATGCGTTTTTTAAAGAGCTTGTAATAGTCTTAAGAAGTTTTTGCAAAGAGATTGGTTTTTCTAAAAAATCTGTAGCCCCTATTTTTGTTGCTTCTATAGCAGTATCTATAGTTCCATGTCCAGACATCATAATAACAGGGCAGTTAATTTCATTATTGCCTGCCCACTCTTTAAGTAAAGATAATCCATCTATATCTGGCATCCATATATCAAGCAAAATTAGGTCTATTTTTTCTGATAATTTTTTTTCTTTTGCTTCTGAGGCATTGGCAGCAAGGAAAATTTTATAACCCTCATCGGTAAGAATATCTTTTAAAGAGTCTCTGATATCCTTTTCATCATCAATAACCAGAATTTTAGTTTTTTGCTTATCCAATTTTATGATCCTCAACTGGAAGTGTTATTATTATGCATACGCCACTTGGTTTTGTATTTTTAATTTCTATTATCCCAGAATGTTCTTCAATTATTTTATAAACAATTGCTAGACCTAAACCTGTTCCTGCCTTCTTAGATGTAACATAAGGCTCATATATTTTATCAATAATTTCTTTTGGTATACCAATACCATTATCTTCAAATTTAAGTCTAATTAAATTTCTATCAAATTTTAATGTTATAGAAACTTTTGGGTTTTTAACATTTTTAAGAGCTGCTTTTGAATTATCAAAAATATTTATTAGGACTTGTCTAAATTTATTTTCATCTATTTTTATAGATCTTCTATTTTTTGGATAATTTTTTTTAATTTCAAAATGTTGATCTGAATACAGATAGGAAATTTCATCTAGAAGCTCAATAATATCAATTGTTTTTCTCACTATCTTTGGTGAGCGAGCATACTCTGCAAATTCATTAACCATTAACTTCAATGCATCCACTTGCTTTATTATTATACTGGTTGATTTATTTAATAAATCTTTATCCGTTTTGTTTAATTTATTTACTATCCTATTTTGAACTCTTTCTGCTGATAGCTGAATTGGCGTAAGCGGATTTTTAATCTCGTGTGCTAATCTTCTAGCTATTTCACCCCATGCAATTTGTCTCTGTGCTTTTGCAATAGTTGATATATCTTCTAAAACTAGAATATATGATTTTCCGGAGCTTTCTAACAAAGATGATAGTTTTAGAATTAAGGTTTTTTCTTCGTTTTGTAAGCCTATAGAAATTTCTTTTGTACTATATAGGGTTTTGTTATTTTTTTCTTGGGCTTCATCAATAAACCTTATGACAGCATCAAATTTTTTCAAATCTTTTATAGCATCTGTTAAGTTTTCATCAACCATATTTGATGCCTTGAAACCCAATAAATTTGCTGCGGATTTATTGTACAATTTTATTTTATTTTTTTTATCAATTACCACAATTGCTGTTGCTAAATTTGTTAGAGTGGCATCTAAAAATGCTCTAGCATCCTCCAATCTTTTCCTATTTTTTTTAGAATTTTTAGTAGCAGTATCTAGTTGATATGTCATCGTATTAAAGGATCTTACCAATGTTCCTAACTCGTCCTTACCTATCTCAGGTATGATTTTCTTATAATTTCCTTTGGCTATTTGATTTGTTGCTTCAGATAATAATGAGAGCGGTCTTGTAAATCTCCGACTAATTACAAAAGAAATTGCTACGGAAGTTAGAATTGCTAACATTAAAACTATTGTTAAAGTTAACGTATAAATAATTTTTAATGAATTTCTACTATACCTAAGTTGCTGATACTCCTCAAAGACTGACTCTACCGAAATTGCAATATTTGAAATTGATTCAGGTACAGGTTGAGACAGAACTAAAATCTCCTCAGCTACCGTTAAATCAGTCTTTTGAATTTTTTCATTATAAAAAACTGGAATAAATGCTTTCAGTATTAAATTTTTATCTTCAGTCTCTTCAATTCTACCGAAATATCCACTTTTAACTCTTTGTATATCTTCAAGATCGAGGGTAGATGAATTTATATTAGGGTTACTTTGTGATAATGCTGAAATGCTTCCGTCAGTTTTATATAATACTGCCCTTGAAATACTAAATTTTTCTCTAAGGTCAATTAGAATATTTTCTCTTTTTTCATAAGATTGATTTGAAATTGCATATGCAATACTTTTACCCTTGAGCTCTATATCATCAATTAAGATATCTATTGTCTTTTGCCCAAGAGTTAATCCGCCTTCCAGGGCCGATTCAACTCTTACGTCAAACCAGGACTCAATAGATTTTGTTAGAAAATTCACTGATACTAAATAAACAATTGAAACCGGAATCAATACCATCATTCCAAAAGCAATTACTAAACGCAGTGTTAGTTTACTTCCAGTAATTTCTTTTCTTACACTCTGAAGTAATTTGAAAACTTGAAAAATAATTAGAAGGAAAAGGCTTAAAACAAACGAACTAGATATTACCAATAAAATTATAAAAGTATCGTTTGATACGATATTTGTATTTGCTAAAGACTGAGCTAAGAGAATTAAAAATCCTAATCCTACAACAGCAAATGTGGTAATTAAATACTTCATAATCTACTCATATCATAAAAAATTATGTTTGATTGTATATCCCAAGATTTATTAAAAACATCCACTTGAATTGCTTTTGGTAATCTATTTTTATCTAGCTCAACCCATATTTTTAATATCGTATTTTTTAAAATATTATAATTATCAATTGTAATTTCTTTATTATCTAATAAAAATTTAATTGCCTCTTTTTTCTCTTCAAAATTCTTTTTATTTCCATGAATGTCTATAACTTCAAAAATTTTTATAAGAGAATGATATTTAATTTGATATATAAAACTATCTTGTTTTATAACTTTGTCAAACCAGAACTTATTTTCTTTTATCAATTTAATTTTTAAGTTAAAAGCAATTGGAATGCCTCTTTCAAGTAGCTCTATAATTTTTGGGGATAATACTGAACTTTGCTCAAGGTTGATAACAATTTTATCTTGTGCTTTTTCTAGTTTTATTTGCTTAATGCTTACATCTAATTTTGCAAAAGCTATGCTTATATTGGCTATAAAACTAAAAATAAGAAAAAAATATAAATTATTCTTTCTGAAGAAGAGCATAAAATAATCCATCATGAGCTAATGAAGGTAATAACTGATTATCTGCTACATTCACATTTTTTGGAAATTTAATTTTAATTTCATTAGCAGTTTTTTCCTCTTTTAGAAATCTATCTACCACCATCCTATTCTCAACGTTAAATATTGAACAGGTAACATAAAGCAATTTACCTTCTCCCTTTAATAATTTCCACGAGGCTTTTAATAAATCAAACTGTTTTTCATGAAAATATTTTAAATCACTAAATCTTCTAAGCCACTTTATATCTATGTGTCTTCTTACGATGCCAGACGCAGAACACGGAACATCCAGCAATACTCTATCGAAAGATTTTTTGTCATGCCAAGAATTTTTTACATTAACTGCATCATTAATGACTTTAAATGAATGTCCTAATCTATTTAAATTTTCATTTATCCTTTCAACTCTTTGTTTATCAACCTCGACTGCAGTAAGCTTAATATCCTGAATCTCTACCATATGACATGCTTTTCCACCAGGCGCCGAACAAGCATCTAAAACAGTATGATTTTTCTTTAAATCTAATAAATGAGCTGCAAGTTGCGCCCCATAATCTTGAATTGAAACCTCCCCCTCATTAAATCCTGGTAAAGAATCTATTTGCATTGGTTTTTTAATTAATATTGCCTCATATCCTAATAATAAATGTTCTACATTTTGTGTTTCTAATTTTTTTGCGTACTTATTAATACTTGTTTTTCTTAAATTTACTCTAATTATCAATGCTGGATGAGAGTTACCAACATCAAGAATATTTTGCCAGGCTTTTGGGTATTCTGTTTTGATTTGATTTATCCACCAAATCGGATAACTGTATTTTGCTTCTAGTACATTCTGTGATTCTTCAAGAAGGGTTTCTTTTTTTCTTAGAAAGGTTCTAAGTACGCCATTTATGAACCCTGTATGACTTTTACTTACCATATTAGATGCAGAAACAATTTGATCTACTACCGTGTATGAATTCGATCTATTAGAGATAAGCTGAAATAAAGCCACATGAAGCAAATTTAAAATAAGTAAGTTTGAAGGTGGCCTTTTGACTAACTTATTAATAATGAATTTTGTTTTTCCATATGAGCGAAGGGTTCCATATACTAAATCTTTTATTTGAGCCTTATTTTTTTGGTTTATTTTATTTTTTTTTGTATGCTTTTGAAAAATTTTGCTTAAGTTGCTCCCTTCTTGAACATCTTTAACTAGTCCTGCAGCAATAAGTTGGGCTTCCTTCACTAATCAACTGAACTAATTTTGAAAATTTTGTTACCTTTTACAAAATCTAAAGATTTCATTGTTTTTTTACCCTCTAATCTTACCTCATCAATTTTTAATATCCCTGAAGTAAGCTTTAATAATAGATTATCTCTATACAAGAATAATTTACCTGGTATTAAATTTTGGTTTATCTCTTTTTTATAAATCTCCGCTTTTATAATTTTTAATACTTTTTGTTGGAAGATCATATACATCATTGGAAACGGATTGAATGCTCTAATTTTTCGACATAAGACTTCAGGGGCATTAGAAAAATCAATTAAAGATTCATTTTTCTTTATTTTTTCTGCATAAGTTACCTCTTTTTCATTTTGCTCTTCAAGTTTAATTAATTTGCCACTTTCTATTTCCTTCAGTAATTTCACAATCATTTTGGCACCATCTTCTGATAATTTTTTTGACAAAATTTCAGTAGTATCAACTGATGTAATTGGGACTTTCTGTTTCATTAACATAGGACCTGCATCAAGCTGTTTAACAATCTTCATAATTGTTATGCCCGTCACTTTATCCCCCGCTTCTATCGCTCTATGAATTGGTGCAGCCCCTCTCCACCTTGGCAAGATCGAAGCATGAATATTATATATATGGCCATCAAATAAATTTAAAATTGCATCAGGAATGATTAACCCATACGCTACAACAATTAAGACATCTGCATTCATTGATATAATTTTCTCTAGTGCCTCTTTATTATTTTTTAAGGAGCTTGGTTGATAAACAGGGATTCCAAGATTTTTTGATTTTTCTTTTACGGGGCTACATTTCATATTCATACCTCTTCCAGATTTTCTATCTGGTTGAGTTAATACAAGCTTGATTTCATGGCCCGCTAAGTTTATTTCTTCCAGCGATGGTACTGCAAAATCTGGAGTCCCAGCAAAAATTACGCTTATTTTTTTTGAACTCATTTATCCATCTTAATTAATTTTTTCTTAATTCTATTTTTCTTTAAATTAGATAAGTAATCAACAAAAACCTTTCCCTCTAAATGATCCATTTCATGTTGAATACATACAGCAAGCAAACCATCAGCTTCTAGCTCAAATTTTTTACCATTTATATCTATAGCAGAAATTTTTATCCAATCAGCCCTTTTTACCTTCTCAAAAACCTCTGGAACAGATAAGCAACCCTCTTGGTTAATTTCTTCTCCTTTACTCTCTAGTAAAATTGGATTAATCATAACCAATAAATTGTTCTTGTCTTCTGATATATCAATGATTATGATTCTCTGATGAAAGTCGACTTGAGTAGCAGCTAAACCTATGCCAGGAGCCTCATACATAGTCTCAGCCATATCTGAAATTAAGGTTTTTATTTCGTTATTTACAACCTTTACTTCCCTTGCAACCTTATAAAGCCTTTGATCTGGATATTTTAGAATATTAAGTATTGTCATTTTAAAAAACTCAAAAAAAAATTTTTGAATTAATTTCTCGTTTTATATATCTGATATTATAACAATAGGATGCATTATTTCTTTAATCACATTTAGGCTATTCAAAATGTTAGATTTACTTATTTATTTGTTTGAAAATTATTTAAGCACAAAACCTAAATTAAATATGACTGATATAACACTTGAGCTTGAAGAAGCGGGTTTTAAAAATCAGGATATTTCTTCTGCATTTGAATGGTTTAATCATCTAGAAAAATTAAGTGAAGATTCAAAATTAACAGACAATGATAGCTTAAGGGTTTTATCTCCTAAAGAATATGAAAAAATTTCTGATGAAGCATTTGCCTTTCTTAAATTTCTTCTTGATGCAAAAATACTTAATTCAACTGAATTTGAAATAATTTTAGATCAAATCATGATTTTAAATCAGAAATCTATTAACATTGACGAAATGAGATGGATAGTCATGATGACACTTTGGAAAGGTGGAAAAGAAAATACCTATCTATTTGTTGAAGACGCAATCTATCAAAATAAAAGTGTAAATCTACATTAAATCTAAGAAATATTTTTTAATATCTTTGTCAAAGTTTTAGAATAATTTAATGAGTAAAAATGTATGCTTGGTACGCCATATTGAATGAGCGTTTCAACTAGCTCACTTATAAAATCTACACCAAAATCTCTTAGTGAGTCTAAGTCATCTGCATAGTCCTCCAATCTAAATTTTAACCATCTTGGAATTTCTGCACCACAATTATTTGCAAACCGAATAAGCTGTTTACTGTTATAAATTGGCATAATGCCTGGGACAATCGGAATATTTATTGAATTTTTCTGACATTCATCAACGAATTTGAAATAAGCATCAACATTATAAAAAAACTGAGTTATCGCTGAATCTGCACCTGCCTCAACTTTATTCTTAAAGTTTATAAAATCTTGTTTGGCAGTCTCTGATTCGGGATGAACCTCTGGATAAGCGCCCACATCAATTTTAAAAGTATCTCCCATTTCTGACTTTATGAAATTGACTAACTCATTTGCATAATTAAGCTCCCCAAAATTTATGCTCCCCGAAGGATTGTCACCTCGAAGTGCCACTAAATGATTTATTTTGTTCGACTTATATATATCAAGTAAATCTTTAATTTCTGCTTTTGATGATGAGATGCATGAGATATGTGGTGTTGCATTAAAACCTGACTTTTTGAGATCTAAAACAGTATCTAAAGTTTTTTCTTTAGTTGAGCCTCCTGCACCAAAAGTAACTGAGAAAAATTCAGGGTTATACTCATTAAGTTTTTTAGCTGTTTGCATTAGCTTAGTA
>ENA-OQVM01000332-OQVM01000332.1-marine-metagenome-genome-assembly--contig:-NODE-332-length-76875-cov-6.381703_pt1 | contig 76875 bp, 60 predicted proteins | sample MGYA00237776_ERZ505498 | MGnify/ENA primary metagenome ERZ505498 (study PRJEB26159, sample SAMN06265151) | marine metagenome | isolation source: Helgoland LTER site | place: Germany:Helgoland, sampling... | reverse complement strand
TCGGTCCCATGGGTGCCATTATTTTCAGCGTTCACACAACTCGCTGACGCTCAGACAAGTGCTCTCTTTTTCTGAAAATAATGGCACCCATAGACGGGCCCTGATTGATCGCAAGGGTAGGGTCAGGGTCTATCTGAGCTATCGCAGTAGGCGCGGGTACCTTTTCGGTTATCTGTTTACAGGCTCAGGGCTACCGACTGGCTCAGGGCTGCCTATGGGCTCAGGGCTGCCTATGGGCTCAGGGCTGCTGATTCCAACGAACACAGTCTTCAAGAGTTACGCCAGAGCCACCAAAGATATCCAAGGCGCTGCCAATGGTGAGGTCGACTTTGCCTTTGGAGAGTGATTTCACCAGGTCGAGGTCGACTAGGGAGCGTGCGCCACCAGCATAGGTGGTAGGCAGGGTGCAGCAGTTGCCCAGTAAGCTAACCAGTTCACTGTCGATTCCCGCCTGGAGTCCTTCCACGTCCGCGGCATGAATTAAAAACTCGGCGCAGTGGCTTTCTAGTTCGGTAATGGTTTGCTGATTGATCTGCATATTGGTGATGGTCTGCCAGCGGTCGGTGGCGATCATCCAGCCGTCTTGGGTTTTGCGGCAGCTTAGATCGAGGACTAATTTATCGGCGCCCACTTCAGCTTTTATTTTTTCCAAACGGGACCAGGAAAAGTCGCCGTTCTCAAATAAATAGGAGGTGATAATAATCTCTGAGGCGCCAGCTTCTAAATAGTTGGTGGCGTTTCCAAGGTTGACGCCACCGCCAAATTGCATACCGTTGGGGTAGGCAGCGAGGGCTTCGAGAACTTGCTGCTGATTATTGGGGCCCAGTGCTATGACATGGCCGCCGGTCAGACCCTGCTCTTGATAGAGTCTGGCATAGTAGGCTGCATTGTGGCTGCTAACGAAGTTGGTCTTGGCGCCGGAGTCGTTGAGGCTGCCGCCGACTATCTGTTTTACCTGACCCTGGTGAAGGTCGATACATGGACGAAACGCGGTCAAGGAGCCTACTCCAGGTGGGGTTGATAGGGCGCTAGTATAGCTTACTGGCCTACAGTGCCAAGGGGTTGGCGAGGCTGTAGGCCAAGTTTTTGGTTAGACCTCGGCTATTTCAAACCCGAGCAACTCTGCGCCGCCATCCACTAACTCTCCTGGCTGATAAAAGAATTCGCTGACTTTGCCGTCGCTGGGGGCGGCGATGCTGTGTTCCATTTTCATTGCTTCCATAACCATTAGTGTTTCGCCTTTGGCTACGGCTGTACCCACTTCTACTAGCAGGGTGACCACTGTGCCATTCATCGGGGCGGCGAGGTTGGCGCTGCTATCTTGATCTTGGTCGAGACCCAGATCAGGTTGGGTTGCTGCGCAGTGGAAAACACCTTTTGGGGTAAATAGATTGAAGCCATTTTCATTACTGACGGCTTTGATATTGGCGGGCAGTGTTGGGGCGGGTGAAATCACTTCAATCTGTTCTGTGCCTATTGTGACATTGAGTCTTTGCGGGCTGTTGTCACTGGCACGCCAGTGATTGACCAGGTGCCAGGGTGAGTTGGGTTCGTTGGATTGTTTGGCGAGCTCTTGGGCAGACCGTTTTTGTGCGGCCAAAATCGCCTGGGCAGCCAGAGGTGCGGCATAGTCGAGATCTTCTTGGCGGCGCTGGAATATCTCGTCCTCATGCTCTTCGATAAACCCGGTATCCACATCGCCGCGGCGGAAGGCTGCGCTGCTGGCGAGATTGTAGAGAAACGGGATGTTGGTGGTGACGCCGGCAATTTTATAGTCGCTCAGGGCTTCGGTGAGCCGTTGCAGGGCGCGCTCCCGGTCAATATCCCAGACCACTAGTTTGGTGATCATTGGATCGTAAAATACTGAGACCTCATCGCCTTCGACAATGCCGCTGTCGATGCGCACATGGGCAGTCTCTTTGGGCGGCTGCAGCAGGCGCAGGTTGCCGGTGGAGGGTAGGAAGTCATGTTCTGGATCTTCGGCATATATCCGCGCTTCAAAGGCGTGACCTTTAATTTTTAATTGATCCTGGGTGCAGGGCAGGGCTTCGCCATTGGCGACCCGCAGTTGCCATTCCACGAGGTCTTGGCCGCTGATCATTTCGGTGACGGGGTGCTCGACTTGGAGGCGGGTGTTCATCTCCATAAAGAAGAATTCGCCGTTGCTGTCGAGTAAAAATTCGACGGTGCCAGCACCCTGGTAATCGATCGCGGTGGCGGCGCGGATTGCCGCTTGGCCCATGCGCTGGCGCAGTGCTTCGGTCATGCCTGGGGCCGGTGCTTCTTCAATCACTTTTTGGTGTCGGCGCTGGAGGGAGCAGTCTCGTTCGAATAGGTGTACGGCGTTATTGTGTTGATCGCAGAACACTTGAATTTCAACATGGCGAGGTTTCTGGAGGTACTTTTCAACCAGCATAATTTCGTCGTTAAAGCTGTGTTTGGCTTCGCGCTTGGCGGCGGCTAAGGCCTGATCAAATTCATCGGCATGGTAGACCGCGCGCATGCCTTTGCCGCCACCACCGGCGGCGGCTTTCAGTAGCACTGGGTAGCCCATATCGTCGGCGGACTGTTTGAGGATGGCGGGGTTTTGGTCGTCGCCGTGATAGCCGGGGACTAGGGGTACATTGGCTTTTGCCATAATGTTTTTGGCGGCGGATTTGGAACCCATGGCCAAAATGGCGGCCACTGGGGGGCCGATAAAAATTAGCTTGTTGGCGTCGCACTGGCGGCAGAGGTCGGCGTTTTCTGAGAGGAAGCCATAGCCTGGGTGGATTGCCTGGGCGCCACTGCTGAGGGCGGCTTGGATAATATTGTCGATCACCAAGTAGGATTCGGTGGAGGGTGATGGACCTATATGAATCGCTTCGTCGGCCAGGGTCACGTGCAGGGCATTGCGATCTGCATCGCTGTAGACGGCGACGGTTTGGATACCCATTTTTTTCGCTGTCTTGATAATGCGACAGGCGATTTCACCGCGGTTGGCGATTAGTATTTTGCTAAACATTTTTTCAGTCCGTTTGTGGCTGGTTATGGTCTCAACTATTACTGTTATCCCGAGCGCATACTGTCATCCTGCCTGAGATCCTTCGGTTCGCTGTGCTCTCTCAGGATGAGATCCGCCGTCGGCGGATATCACATTCGAAACACCCCGAACTTCGTCTCGTCTATAACTCGATTATGACTAGCGGAAATCGACAGCCCCAATACCATCCTTGTATCCGCCGGATCGATCACGCCATCGTCCCAGAGCCTTGCTGAGGCGTAATAAGGATGCCCCTGATGTTCATAGTTTTCGATAATCGGTTTTTTAAAGTCGGCTTCTTCCTCGGCACTCCAGTCAACGCCGTCGCGCTCATACTTGTCACGGGTGACCTGGGCCAAGACGCCAGCGGCCTGTTCGCCACCCATCACTGAGATGCGCGCATTGGGCCACATAAACATAAACCTTGGATCATAGGCACGACCGCACATGCCGTAGTTACCGGCACCAAATGAGCCGCCAATCAGGACGGTGAATTTGGGCACATTGGCGGTGGCGACGGCGGTGACCATCTTGGCGCCATGTTTGGCGATGCCATTATTTTCATACTGCTTGCCGACCATAAAGCCGGTGATATTTTGCAGAAATACCAAGGGGATTTTGCGTTGCGCGCAGAGCTCAATAAAGTGCGCGCCTTTTTGTGCTGACTCGCCAAAGAGAATGCCGTTGTTGGCCACTATGCCGACTGGGTAACCAAATATTCTGGCGAAGCCGCAAACCAGGGTGGTGCCGTAAAGCGCTTTAAATTCATCAAAGTCGGAGCCGTCCACTATGCGGGCGATGATCTCGCGAACATCGTAGGATTTGCGGGAATCACTGGGCACTACGCCGCTGATTTCATCGCTGTTGTAGAGTGGTTCGACCGCGGCTTTAAGATCGCCATTACCCGGCTTCACTCGATTTAGTCGTGCCACGGCATTGCGCGCTAGCTCAAGGGCATGGTGATCATTGTTGGCCAGATGGTCCGCTACCCCTGAGGTGCGGCAGTGAACGTCGGCGCCGCCCAGTTCTTCTGCGCTGACCACTTCGCCGGTGGCGGCTTTAACCAGCGGCGGGCCGGCGAGAAAGATGGTGCCCTGCTCTTTAACGATAATGGATTCGTCGGCCATGGCCGGCACATAGGCGCCACCGGCGGTGCAGGAGCCCATTACCGCGGCTATTTGAGGGATATTCTGCGCTGACATATTGGCTTGGTTAAAGAAGATACGGCCGAAGTGCTCACGGTCCGGGAATACCTCATCTTGGCGTGGCAGGTTGGCGCCGCCGGAATCTACTAGGTAGATGCAGGGCAGGTTGTTTTCGGCGGCGATGGCTTGGGCGCGGAGATGTTTCTTGACTGTTAGGGGGTAGTAGCTACCGCCTTTTACTGTGGCATCGTTGGCGACGATTATGCATTCCTGGCCACTGACGCGACCTATGCCGGTGATGATGCCGGCGGCTGGGACGGATTCACCATACACCTCATGGGCGGCAAGGGCGGAGAATTCCAGAAACGGTGAGCCGGGATCAAGCAGTGCTTGGACCCGCTCTCGGGGAAGTAATTTACCTCGGGCGAGATGCCGTGCACAGGCCTTCTCGCCGCCCCCTTGGCGAATCGCTGCCAAGGTGCTGTTGAGGTCGTCGACCTGGGTCTGCATGGCTGCGGCATTGGCCGCAAAGTCGGCACTTTTGTGACTGATTTTACTTTTGATAATCGGCATAATTTTTTCTCTATCCGCTATTTTCTACGCGCTATTTTCTACCCGCTATTCTTTACTAGCTCTGGGCAAACAGTTCACGACCAATCAACATGCGTCGCACTTCAGAGGTGCCGGCGCCAATTTCATAGAGCTTGGCGTCTCGCAGTAGACGACCGGCAGGATACTCATTGGTGTAGCCATTGCCCCCCAGTGCCTGAATGGTTTGCAGGGCCATTTGGGTGGCTTTTTCGGCGGTAAATAAAATCACTGCGGCGGCATCTTTGCGCGAGTCCTGGGCCAGATCGCAGGCTCGGGCGACGGCATAGAGATAGGCGCGGGAGGCATTCAGATCGGCGTACATATCGGCGATCTTGCCTTGCATTAGCTGAAATTCACCTATGGCTTGGCCAAACTGAGTGCGCTCGTGAATATAGGGCAGCACCACATCGAGACAGGCTTGCATTATGCCCACCGGGCCGCCGGATAAAACGGTGCGCTCATAGTCGAGACCGGACATAAGGACGGCGACACCGCGGCCTTCACCGCCGAGAATATTTTCCGCTGGCACTTCACAGTCTTGAAAGACTAGCTCACAGGTATTGGAGCCGCGCATACCCAGCTTGTCGAGCTTTTGGTGGCGGGAAAAACCGGGGGAGTCGCGCTCAACAATAAAGGCAGTGATGCCCTTTGATCCGGCGCTGGTATCGGTTTTGGCGTAGATAATATAGGTGTGGGCATCGGGTCCATTGGTGATCCACATTTTGTTGCCATTGAGCAGGTACTTGTCTCCCTGTTGAGTGGCGCTGAGTTTCATGCTCACCACATCGGATCCGGCATTGGGCTCGCTCATGGCCAGGGCGCCTATGTGTTCACCGGAGCAGAGTTTCGGCAGATATTTTTGTTTCTGTTCTGGGCTGCCGTTTTTGGCTAGCTGATTAACACAGAGATTGGAGTGGGCGCCGTAGGACAGGCCGACTGATGCGGAGGCTCTGGAGATCTCTTCCATGGCCACAGAGTGAGCCAGATAGCCCATGCCGGAACCGCCGTACTCTTCGTCGACGGTAATGCCGAGCAGACCCATATCGCCAAACTTGCGCCACAGGTCCATGGGAAATTCATTGCTCTGATCGATCTCGGCGGCACGCGGGGCGATCTCGGCCTGACAGAATTGGAAGACGCTGTCGCGGAGCATATCGATGTCTTCGCCGAGATTAAAATTTAAGCTGGGATAGATAGTGTTCATAAATTATTGGCTTCCATTGGTTTTAAGCGCGTCGATGCAGTCTGCTTCGGCCTGGTTGAGGTCTTTGAGCAGCTTGCTGATATCGTCGAGCTGTTGATTGAGTTTGTGGCGCTGTAGCTGAATGGCGTCGATAAGTTTTTTCAGCTGGTCGATATTGGTTTTGCCCGGTTCGTACATATCGATAATTTCGCGGGAGTCTTCCAGAGAGAGGCCGAGGCGCTTGCCACGCAAGATAAGTCGCAGTCGGGTGCGGTCTGCCTGGCTGTAGATACGGGTTTGGCCGCGGCGATTGGGGGAGAGTAGGCCAATATCTTCGTAGTGACGAATACTGCGGGTGGTGACATCAAACTCCTGCGACAGCTGCGAGATGCTGTATTCGGTGCTGATGTCAGAACCGTTGTCTGGGGCTGTATGTGCTGCTTTTTTCGCCATTACAAAATCCGATCGAAGTGAATAACCGGTGGGCAGTATAGATAATATCTAACGTTTACGTCAACGTAAGCTTTATGGTGTTTTATCTGAGATGGGATGAGGGCTTTTTAATCGGGCTTTTTAATCGGGCTTCTTAATCGGGCTTTGCAGTGCAGTAGGGCTTAGTCCAGCTTGAGATCCATCTGATACTGAAACAGCTCGGTGTTATAGAGCGCCAGCAGATAGTCTACCAACTCTTCGTGGTCGCCATTTTGCTTGTAGGAGCGCCGCACTAAGCTGAGTAGCGGTGCCCCAGGTTCTATGTTGAGGTGTTTGGCGATAATCGGGCTGGCGGCGATGGCGCCGATGGTCTGCTTGATATGGCTGACATGCATGCCGCTCTCGCGAAAGTATTTGTGTCGCGACTCATGGATAAAGATATCGCTGTTTTCGGGCGCTTCGACACCGGCACTCCAGCTATCGAAGTAGCCGAATACTCCACCTGCGCGCTCACGGGTTCTGACCAGATGGAACAGGGTATGACTACGTTTGAGGGCAAACTCGGCAGCAATACTCTGGGGTGGTTTAATCAGTGCAGATTCCAAAACAGTGGCGGTTGAGCTTTCGGCAATGCTATCGATCTCTTCGAGAACGCCTATCATCGGTGCCTGCACGGGCTTCGGTGAATATTTGTAGATGATATGGGTGCCCTTGCCGCGAGCCCTTTCCACCAGCTGTTCTACAGCCAGTTCATTGACTGCGCGCTTGGCGGTAATTCGCGATACTTCAAATAGCTCTGCCAGCTCTTGCTCACTGGGCAGTTTGTCACCGTGGTGCAGAGAGCCGTCGAGAATAAAGCTTTTGATCAGGCTGTAGAGCTGGTGGTAGAGGGGCACAGGCAGGTCGGCAGAAACATGACGGCGCAGATTCTGACTGAAAAGAGTTGCGTTCAATGGATTGCTCATTGGGACTGCCTTGTTGGGTAGCTACTGCTGATATTAAGAAAAAGACTGTTGTGTGGTGAATGATTCTTTGGTATAACAATATACCATTAAGGTTCGATGATCCATTGCTCCAAGGTTATACGAGTATTTGCGGCGCGGGTCAATCGACAAATCACTGAAGTAACACCGGCTCGGGCGCGATTATGAAGCTGTATAGCCTAGATCACTCTCCTTATTCAACACGGATTCGCGCGCAAATTCGGCACAAGAATTTGCCAATTGTCTGTGTCAGCCCACCACAATTAAAGTCGGCGTTGTTACATAGTATTTTTCCTTTTGGTCAACTGCCAGTGTTATCTCTGGATGACGGTGAGCTGCTCGGTGAATCGACGGTGATTATGAATTACCTCGAGGAAGTCTATTCCCAGCGCGCTCTGCGCGGTGAATCGGCGATAGAAAAGGCCCGTGCCAATATGATGGTGCGCTGGTCTGATACTCATTTGGGCCCATTGATCCGCGATGTGCTGAGTGCTGATTGTGCTGATGTCATTGGCAGTGCCGAGCTACAGGTGGTGGCGGAGTTGCGCAAGATTGATGCCTTGGTTGAACGACAGCTTGATTATCGCGAGCGGGATATTCACATCGGTGATTTCTGTGCCGTGGTCTCAATTGCCTACACTCAGGCGCTGTTTGAACTCTGCGCCGCCACCTCACTGCTGGATCAGTTTCCCCGCCTGTTAGCCTGGTGGAAGTTCAGTTTAGAGCGAAATTCGTCGCTTAATGAGTCGGTTATTGAAATGCTCGAGGCGATGAAAATTTGGTTGCCTGTCGCGGATCATCGAGACAGCTACCTTAGTGGGGGACTGCTTGAGACGTTGTCGGCTCGCCAGGAGGCCTTATGAGTCAGCCTTTGGGTGGTGTCCGCGTCCTCGATTTGACCCATATGTTATCTGGCCCCTATGGCAGCATGATTTTGGCTGATCTGGGTGCCGAGACGATTAAGGTGGAACCCCTGGCTGGGGAGGGCACTCGCAAGCTCTTGGCCACCGATCCCAATAATTCTCTCGACGGTATGGGGGCTTATTACATTACCCTGAACCGCAATAAGAAGAGTGTTGCGGTGGATCTCAAGACTGAAGAGGGTTTGGCCCTGTTTAAAGATTTGGTGGTCAATGTGGATGTGGTGATCAGCAATTTTGGCGCCGGTGTTCCCGAGCGGCTGGGTATTGATTACGACTCTTTAAGTGCGGTTAATCCGCGAATTATAACCTGCACCGTGTCTGGCTTTGGTTCCGATGGCCCCGGCAGCAGGCGCCCGGCCTTTGATCAGGTGGCCCAGGCTATGGGTGGGGGTATGTCGATTACTGGGTCGGATTCAGAGCATAAGGTTCGCGCGGGTATTCCTATAGGGGATCTTGGCGGTGGCATGTTTGGGGTGATGGGAATTTTAGCGGCGCTCTATGAACGGGAGGGCAGCGGCCAGGGGCAGCATGTGGATATCTCTATGCTGGACTGTCAGATTTCTATGCTCAACTATATGGCGACCATGCATTTTCTCTCGGGGGAAGATCCCTATCCCATAGGCAATAGTCACTTTGTCCATGTGCCCTATGACACCTTCGCTTGCTCCGACGGGTCAATCGTTATTGCGGTGATTACGGATAACTTCTGGCACAACCTTAAGCAGGTCATCAGCTGTCCTGAGTTTGATAACGGCAAATATGATACTCAACCGGGTCGCTGGGAAGATCGCGAAATAATCAATGCCAAGCTCAATCAGTTGTTGGCGGTGAATAGCTGTGCCCATTGGTTGGCCCTATTTGAAGCTAAGCGCATTCCCTGTGCGCCGGTTAACAGTCTCAGTCAGGCTCTGGCAGACATTCAGGTGTTGCATCGGAATATGGTGATCGATTTAAAACACCCCAATGGCAATTCCACCAAGGGGCCAGGTAACCCGATTAAATTGTCTCGCAGCAGTGATCAGGTATTCACCGCAGCACCCACACTGGGGCAGCACACCGATGAAATAATGACCCAACTGCTCAATTTGAGCGTAGAGCAAATAGAGCAGATGAAAGTGCAGGGGATTATTAAATAATGCTAGAGCGCGTTGTTATTACCGATGTGGGACCACGGGATGGCCTACAGAACCAGCAAAAAACACTCTCGATAGCAGAGCGTATTGAGCTAGTGCGGGCAATTGCAGCCGCTGGCGTGCCGCAGATTGAGGTGGGCAGTTTTGTCTCGCCAAGAGCGGTTCCTGCCATGGCTGGCACCGATCAGGTTTTTGCCGCCTTAGAGGCCGCTAATTTTACCACGCCAACCATTGCCCTGATTCCAAATATGAAGGGCTATGAGTTAGCCCGTGCCGCTGGCGCCAAAACTGTCACCATGGTGCTCTATGCCAGTGATGGTATGGCGCAAAAGAATGCCGCCATGAGTATGGCTGAGGCGGAAGTGATCACCTTAGACATTCTTACATTAGCCAAGCATGATGGAATAGAGGTTATCGCCACTATAGCCGTGGCCTTTGAGTGCCCATTTGATGGGCCGACGGATCCCGCCGTTGTAGAAACTATAGCGGCGAAGTTCATTGCCGCTGGTGCTGATCAACTGGTATTGGCTGACACCATAGGGGCTGCCCATCCCCAGCAGGTGCGTGAATTAACCGCGGCACTGGTGGCTAGCCATGGTGCTGAACAGCTTGGCTGCCACTTTCACGATACTCGAGCCATGGGCTTGGCCAATGTCTATGCCGCAGTAGAGTCGGGTATTCGGCGCTTCGACAGTTCTATTGCCGGATTGGGAGGCTGTCCTTTTGCCCCTGGGGCATCGGGGAATGTGGCCACTGATGATATTGCCATGATGTTGCAGCAGATGGGGTTTGATACTGGAATTGATTTGGATAAACTGATGAATGCCTCAGATTTGGCGCAAAGCTTAACTGGCACAGCGCCCGGAGGTAGGGCAAAAGCTTGGTTGCAGGGGTATTTGGCAAAGCTTGTCAGTTAAAAGCTTTCTAGTTAAAAGCTTTCTAGCTAAAAGCTAGACAAGAAAAAAAATTAAAAAAAACAAAAAATGCTCGGAGAAGAAGATGAGTTATAGGTTAGGGGTAGATGTAGGGGGAACGTTCACAGACCTTCTTCTAATTAATGAAGGCACAGGGGAGACTCACACGGCCAAGGTGCCGTCCACGCCGGAGGATTCCTCCATCGGTGTACTCAATGGTATTGCCCGCATCTGCGACGAGTCTGGAGTCAATCCAGCGGATGTTAGCAGAGTGATGCACGGCACGACTGTCGCCACCAATGCGGTTTTAACCGGACGCGGTGCAAAAGTCGGTCTGGTGACTACGGCGGGCTATGAAGATACTTTGCAGGTGGCGCGATCTTTCTGCCCCGGCGGTTTGGGTGGCTGGGTTAGCTTTGTTAAGAAGCCCTTATTAGCCCCTCTCGAATTGACCATTGGTGCCCATGAACGAATGAGTGCTGATGGCGATGTGGTGAGAGAGTTGGATGAAGATCAGCTGCGTGCCGATCTGACAACACTGCATGCCACCGGTGAGGTGGAAGCTTTAACCATCTGCTTTATCAATGCCTATATCAATGGTACCAATGAACAGCGCGCCAGTGAAATTGCCGCTGAGATTTTTACCGATACGCCGATTTCTATCTCCAGTGATGTAGTGCCGGAGATGCAGGAGTATGAGCGCACCGAAACCACTGTAGTCAATTCCTATGTGCGTCCCGAAGTGGCCAGCTATGTGAGTAATTTGCAGGCGGCTCTGGACGACAAGATGGGTCCTGATACTCAGCTTTCGATTCTCCGTTCTGACGGCGGTCTGGCTTCAGCTCGAGCTTCCGCGGAGTCACCAGTGAACATGCTGATGTCTGGTCCTGCTGGGGGTGTCTCTGGAGCGATCTACTTCTGTAGCCGCGCCGGGTATGACAATATTTTGACCTGCGATATGGGTGGAACTTCCACCGATGTGGCGCTAATACAAAACTCCCGTGCCCGAGTGCGTCGCGAGACCATTGTTGCGGATGTGCGAGTGCGCGCACCCTCAGTAGATGTGCGCACAGTGGGTGCTGGCGGCGGTTCCATTGCCTTTGTTCCCGAGTTGACCAAAGCATTGCGTGTTGGCCCTGAGTCTGCCGGTGCAGTGCCCGGCCCTGCCTGTTATATGAAAGGCGGTGTTCAGCCTACTGTTTGCGATGCCAACGTGGTCTTGGGTTATCTGCCCTCGGATGTGCAGCTTGGCGGCAAGATGGAAATTAATCGCGAAGCCTCTGTGGCGGCAGTGCAGTCGGTTGCGGATGCTATGGGCATTGATCTGATGGCTGCGGCGGAAGGCATTATCAAAATTGCCAATGAATCGATGTTTGGCGCTCTGCGTCTGGTATCGGTTGAACAGGGCTACGATCCCCGTGACTTTGCTCTGGTAGGTTTCGGCGGTGCAGGTCCACTGCACGCTAATGCTCTGGGTGTTCTCACTGATGCCTGGCCGGTGATTATTCCACCTGGTCCCGGTGTGCTTTGTGCCTATGGTGATGCTACCACGCAGGTACAGGATGAAGCGGCACGAACCTATCTGACCATGGCCGGTGATCTCAGTGATGAGAAACTGACTGCGGATCTGATGGAGTTGCAGGTAAGGGCTGGTGACGCGCTGTTAAAAGACAATATTCCCGCCTCAGAACATGAGATCTCCTATCAGGCTGATCTGCGTTATGCGGGACAGGCTTTCCAAATCACTATCGACTTTACCGAAGCCGAACTGAAAGAGAAGGGCGTTGCGCTATTAACCGGTCAGTTTGATGCGGAGCACGAGCAGCTATTTACCTTTAAGTTGGATGATGGACACGAGATTTTGATGATTCGTGCTCTAGCTAAGGCCAAGGCCAAAGCCATTGCCGAGCGCAAGATCGGCCAGACCGGTATGAGTCTCGAAGAGTGCAAAATTGCCAATAGCCGTTTCTATTACGAAGGCGACTGGTACGACTCGACTATTTACGATCGCAATAAGCTCAGCACTGGGTTGGACGTTTCGGGTCCGGCGATTGTCGGTGAGATGGACTCTACTACCGTAGTGTTACCCGGCTATGTTGCCACGGTAGATAAGGTCGGCAATCTGCTTATTAATCCAGACACTACAGCCACGCACTCTTTAAACCAACAGGGGAGTAAATAATCATGACCGCAAGACTATTAGAAACTAACCATGATCCCCTAAAGCGTATTGATGTAGATGGTGTCACCGTCGATATTATTGAGAATGCTCTGCGCAATGCTCGTGAAGAGATGGACGCGGTGCTGTTTAGAACGGCCATGTCTCCGGGTATCCGCGAACAGGGTGACTGCTTCCCGATGATCGCCAATAAAGAAGGCAAGATGGTCGTGGGCCAGTTCGGTTCCTTTATCGGACCCTTTTTAGAAGCCTATGACGAAGAGATCGAAGAGGGGGATATTATCCTTACCAACGATCCCTATATGTGCAATGCCGCAGTCTCTCACCTGCCGGATTGGGTGGTGTTGGTGCCAATCTTTAAAGATGGCCGCCATATAGCCTGGTCGGCGATGTTTGGCCATATGTCGGATAACGGCGGTATGGTGCCGGGATCCATTCCTATTCAGGCGACGACAATCTTCCAGGAAGGTATTCGTATTCCCCCCACCAAGCTGTATAAAAAAGGGGTGTTGCAGAGCGATCTGCTGGAACTGATTCTGCATAACGTGCGCACGCCTCAGTGGAACCGTTTTGATCTGAACGCATTGGTTGCCGCCTGTAATACTGCTGCCAAGCGCTGCGTGGAACTAGCCGTTCGCTTTGGCGACGATGTGCTGTTCTCGACCATGGATATTATGTTACAGCGCAACTATGAAGCCATGAAACATATTATCGGTATGTTTATCCCTGAAGAGCCCCGCGAGTTTGAAGACTATATCTGCGATGACGGCATGGGCATGGGTCCCTACAAAATTAAGTGCACCATGTGGCGTGAGGGAGAGAAGGCAATCTTTGATTTTGCCGGCACCGATCCCCAGGCCCAGAGTTCAGTGAACTTCTTCCTCAACGAAGATATGTTCAAAATGTTCTTTGGCTCTTTCACCATTAACGTGGTGGATCCGCAGATCGTGTTTAACGATGGTTTCTATGATCTGGTGGATGTGCGCATTCCTCAGGGCACGCTGTTAAAGCCCAATTATCCTGCGGCACTGTCCGGCAGAACCCACGCTCTGGGTCGTATCTTTGATGTGCTCGGTGCTCTATTGGGTATGGGCGCACCAGAGATGATGCTGAACGCGGCGGGCTTCTCCGATTCGCCACACCTGTTCTTCTCGGGTTATGACAGCCGTGAAGGCAAGGGCAATGAGTGGTTCCAGCTGTTCCAAATTGGTTTCGGTGGGGTGCCCGGTCGCCCGGTGGGTGATGGGCCCGATGGACACAGTTTGTGGCCCGGGTTTACCAATGTGCCGAATGAATTTATTGAGTCCTATTTTCCGCTGCGTATCGAGCGCTATGAAACCATTGCCGATTCCGGCGGTGCCGGTTTGCACCGTGGCGGCAATGGTTTGAGTGTGGCCTATCGCTTCCTCTGTGACGGCGATATTGGTATTCACGACGATCGCTGGCTGACCTACCCCTGGGGTGTGCTCGGGGGTGAAACCGGACTCCGTTCGACCAAGAAGTTAGTCCGCGTGGATGGCTCTGAAGAGTCGCTGCCGGCGAAGGTGGAAGGCATCAAGGTGAAGACCGGCGATGTGCTCTATTTCAATACCTGGGGTGGCGGTGGCTGGGGCGATCCCTTTGCCCGGGATCCTGAATTGGTGCGCCAGGATGTTGTGCGACGACTGGTTTCTGTGGAAGGCGCCAAACGTTACGGAGTGGTTATAGCGACAGATGCGACAGTTGATCAGGCGGCCACAGAAACCCTGCGTGCTGAGTTGATTGCAGCGCGCGGCGAGAACAGCGCGCTATTTAACTTTGGTGGCGATCTAGAAGATATTCGCAGTCGGTGTGAGGCGGAGACTAATCTGTCAGCGCCGGTGAAGCCGACGTTTGTGGGGGCAAATTAATTAATCTAAATGCAGTAAAAATACAATTAATAAAATAATAGCAATAAAACTAAAAAATGGATGAGGGGAAATATTATGAAAGCAATTAACAGTAGAAATGTTATGGCAATGGCGATATTGGCCAGCATAGCAACCACCTCGGTGGCAGAAATCACTATCGAAGAAGTTGTGGTTTCGGCGCGAAAGCGTGCGGAAAATCTTCAGGAAGTGCCTATTGCAGTAACCGCCTTTACCGCATCTCAAATTGAGAGTGCCGGTATCCAGCGTCCAGCTGACTTTATTAGCCTGATGCCCAATGTGACCATGGTTGACTCCGCTAATGTGGGTGATACGCAGGTCAGTATTCGCGGTATTGTTTCAACCCGTGATGCGGAATCCACCTTTGCCTATGTGGTCGATGGCGTGCTGGTTACCAACCCCAACGGCTTTAACGAAGAGCTGATGGATGTGAGTCAGATCGAAGTGCTTAAAGGCCCTCAGGGTGCGCTCTATGGACGCAACGCAGTGGCTGGTGCCATTATTGTCACCACTAACCGCCCCGACGAAGAGTTTGAAGGCAAGGTTAAAGTGGGTGCCGGTAATAATGGCTCTAAGAATGCCAGTTTAACCCTAAGCGGTGGTTTGGCTGAGGGTGTGCTGGGTCGTGTCAGTGTCAGTCAGCGTGAGACCGATGGTCACTACAGCAATGCGCTGACTGGTGCCAAGTCTGTTGATTTTATGGAAGATACCACGGTTCGCGGGCGTCTGATCTGGGATGTTAATGAGGAGTTGTCCTTGGATTTCCGTGCCGGAATGAGTGAAGTCAGTGGCGGTGCAATCAACTTTAATGCGGTATTTGCGATTCCAGCATTTGCGGCAGGTTTCGGACCTTCGTTCTTCAAAGATGTTAACGATCATGAGTTTATCTTTTCGAACAATGTTCCCGGTGAAAATGAGCAGGAAACCACTGAGTTTTCTATGAAAGCAGATTGGGATCGAGATGGTGTTGATGTCACCGCAATCCTCAGCTACAGCGATCTGGAAGAGTATTTGCTGTCCGATGGTACCAGTGCAACGTTCTACGGTTATGAATTAACCGATGCCTGTCAGTCAGATCGCGCGACATTGAATAATACTCCGGCCGGTCTCGGTGGTGCAGATCGCACTGATTTGTTCGGCGATTTCTTTGGTCCATTCGGTGTATTCCCTGGAAATAGTGGTGCTGATCCCGACTTTACCGGTATCTATGGCCCCTACACTCCCACTGCCTGTGACGGTTATCAGTATCAGGAACGCAATCAGTCAGATACCAGTCTGGAAATTCGTCTGACTTCAGATGATGATTCAGATATTAGCTGGATCGCCGGTGTCTATGCCGCTGAGATTGAGCGTGAAGTTGTGGTCGCCTATGGTGCCGATACAGGTAATGGCTTCTTGCGCCAGGGTTATGTTGCCCCAACTGGGCCCAACCCAACGGACCTAATGTTCAGTGATCAGTTTGATACCTCAGTTGTGGCGATATTTGGTCAGCTTGAGTTTGATATTAGCGATGATATGGAAATAGCCGTCGCTGGACGCTATGACCGTGAAGAGCGCGATGTCAGAAATCAGGTGCCAAATGAAGCTGGGTCAGGTCTGAATATCAATTCCTCTGGTTCAATTAATCCCGCGTTTGCTGGCAATCCAAATGGTATTCCCAAGCGAAGTGCGACCTTTAGTCAATTTCAGCCCAAGGTTACCTGGAGTTGGAATGCTGCCGAAGATCTCAATCTCTATGCTAGTTGGGGTGTTGGTTTCCGCAGTGGTGGCTTTAACTCTATAGGCAGTGAAGCGCTGTTAGATCTCTGGTATGGCGACACCTGCCCATCATTCGTTCCTACTTGCGGCGATCCAGGTGTAGCTGTGGATGCCAATTTGAGTGTCAGCGATGAGTACAAGAAAGAAGTCTCTACGAGCTTTGAGTTCGGTAGCAAGATGGAATTCTTCGACAACCGTTTGCGGGTTAATGCCGCAGTGTTCCAAACTGAAGTTGAAGACAACCAGTTCTTTGAATTCTATGCCGGTCCCTTTGGTTTGATGCGAGTTGTGACAACCATTGATGAGCTAGAGATCCAAGGTTTTGAAATGGACTTTAACGCAGTGATTACCGAAAATCTGTCGTTGTTTGGTGGTGCAGGATTCTTGGATAGTGAAATTATCCAGAATGATCACCGTCCGCTCTCAGAAGGTAATGAAGCGCCACAGGCACCAGATCGTACTTACAACCTGGGTGCACAGTTCGAGATGGCGGTGAGTAATACTGTCGAGATGACTGCACGTTTGGATTGGCAGTATGTTGGTGAGATGGCGTTCCACACCTTGCAGGGCGAAGCTACTCCGACCATTTGGCAGGTGTTTAACGGTCCTGGTTTGACTCAGGATATGAGCAAAGCCAAGCGTGATGCCTATGACACGCTCAATGCGCGTATCTCCTTTGATGCGGAAAACTGGGGCGTGACTATCTGGGGTCGCAATGTCACTGACGAAAAGTATCTGGAAGAGATTATTCCAGCGCCTGAATTTGGTGGTTCATTTGTCCACCCAGGTGCCAAGGATTCTTACGGCATTGACTTTAACTACCGTTTCTAAAATAGCGTAGTATCAATAGCGGGCTCTGCTTCTTGTTATGAGAAGCAGAGCCCGCTTTTTTACGATTAAAAAACACTGATGAGAATGGCTATGACCTCGAATGATCTGCTGCAAAATGCTCTCGGCCTAACCGCCAGCCCGGCTCTGCTATTGGTGGATATGATCAATGGGTTTACCGATTCAGCTTGCGCTCTGGGAAGTGACTGTCCCGAGGTGGTGGCGGCCAATGTACAGCTGCTCGAGGCTTTTCGGGCTCTGGGTCTACCGGTATTTTTCACCACAGTGGTTTACCGCAATGATCAGCAGGCCAAAGTGTTTCGTCAGAAAGTACCGGCGCTAAACGTTTTGCAGCCCGACAGTCACTGGGTAAAAGTTGATTCGGCATTAGAGCCGCTGGATGGCGAGCCGGTGATAGAGAAACAGTGGGCCAGTGCTTTTTTTGCTACGGATCTCGACCAGCAGCTCTCGGTTCTGGGAGTCGATTCGATAGTTGTGACAGGTTTGACCACCAGTGGCTGTGTGCGTGCCTCGGCGGTGGATGCTTTACAGAATGATTATCAGGTAGTGATTGCGGAAGAGGCTGTGGGGGATAGAAACCCTGAGGCCCACCGTGCCAATCTATTTGACTTGAATGCTAAATATACCGATGTGTTACCGGTTGCGCAGGTGCTGAGTCAATTGACAGCACTCTGCGGTGGCAAGGGTTAGGCCGAGAGGGAAAAGTGTGTAATTAAGGGCGTCTATTTAAGAGCTGCGTATTTACCGCGATTAAAGATCAGTGGCTCTAGACCATTGTCTCTAAACTCAATCACGCGGCCGACCAAAATAATATGGTCGCCGCCTTCATATTGGTTCTCAATCTGACATTCAAAGCAGGCACTGTAGTGGGGCAGAATGGGCACGCCCGCTAAGCCTTCAGTACATTCCAGATCAGCAAACTTATCCGCACCGCTTTTAGCAAAACGATTGGACATAGCTTCTTGGTCGGCCGCGAGCACGTGAATGGCAAAAGACTTTGCACCGATAAAATCATCAAAACAGTTGGCGTCCCGAGCGACACTCCAGAGCACCAGTGCTGGGTCCAGAGACACTGAGTTAAAGCTGTTGGCGGTCATGCCGACCTTCTGACCATCTTTGCCCAGTGCGGTGATCACGGTGATACCGGTGGCGAAACTGCCCAGTGCATTGCGGAAGTCGAGGGTTTGCTGTTTTTTATCAGACATAGTTTTCTATTAAGTTCTTCTAGTAAGTTCTTCTATTAGGCTATTCGTTGAAAGCTGCTGGTTGCTGATTGTGGCGTTAGAAGTCAGCAACGGTGCGCCGTTTAAATTAGCGCGCATGATCCGTTGCTTGACTCTTTGTTGCAAGGACTATTCCCAGTTAGTTACATTGCGGCAGCGAGACGCGTGCCTTGATTGATTGCGCGCTTGGCATCGAGTTCAGAAGCCAGATCGGCGCCGCCGATCAGGTGGTGAGGAATATTTAGCCCCTCGACCAGTTCACGCAATGGGTCCTGTCCGGCACAGATAATAATGGTATCTACATCCAAAACCTTTGGCTCATCGCCGACAGTGAGGTGCAGGCCCTGATCATCAATTTTCTGATAGTCACAGCTGGGCATCAAACGCACCCCTTTCATTTGCAGGCCGGCACGGTGAATCCAACCGGTGGTTTTACCCAGACCTGAACCAACTCTGGTGCTCTTGCGCTGAAGCAGGTAAACCTCGCGAGGAGAGGGCTCTGGCGCCGCAGTGACACCTTCAATTCCCGATCGTGAGCCAAAGCTCATATCAATTCCCCACTCCTTCATGAAGGCAGGAATATTTTGGCTGGTGGCTTCACCGCTGTGAGTAATGTACTCGGCGGTATCAAAGCCAATGCCGCCGGCGCCGATTATCGCAACCTTGTTGCCAACGTGTTTCTTGGCGCCAATGACGTCTAGATAGTTGAGTACCTTGGGATGATCTATACCTTCGATATTGGGCATTCTGGGTGAGATACCGGTGGCGATAACCACTTCATCAAAGCCGCCGCTGTTAAGTTGCTCTGCTGTTACCCGTGAATTTAACTTCAGTTCGACCCCGGTCAGCTCAATCTGCTTGCCGTAGTAGCGCAGGGTTTCATAAAACTCTTCTTTGCCAGGAATCTGCTTGGCAATATTAAACTGGCCGCCAATCTCGCTGGCAGAGTCAAACAATGTCACGCTGTGGCCACGGGATGCCGCGATGGTCGCTGCCGAAAGTCCAGCTGGGCCAGCACCTACAACAGCAATGCTTTTCACTGCGGTGGTGGGATTGATATGCAGCTCAGTTTCGTGACAGGCGCGAGGGTTGACCAGGCAGCTGGTCATCTGACCGCCAAAGACATGGTCGAGACAGGCTTGGTTACAGCCGATACAGGTATTGATCTCATCAGGGCGGTTTTCCATGGCCTTGATAACAAAATCCGGGTCAGCCAAAAACGGTCGCGCCATGGAAATCATGTCGGCGTCGCCGCGCTCAAGCACTTCTTCAGCCATTTCCGGGGTGTTGATACGGTTGGAGGTGATCACCGGTACCGAAAGCTCTTTTCTAAAGTGTGCCGTAACCCAGGTAAAGGCTGCCCGGGGGACTTTAGTGGCAATGGTGGGTATTTTGGCTTCGTGCCAGCCGATGCCGGTGTTGATAATTGTGGCGCCTGCTTCTTCTACGGCTTTTCCGAGCTGGATCACTTCGTCGGAGGTACTGCCACCCTCGACCAGATCGAGCATCGACAGGCGGAAAATAATAATAAAGTGCTCACCCACGGCCTCGCGTACACGACGCACTACTTCAATAGGTAGGCGAATGCGGTTCTCATAGCTGCCACCCCAGTCGTCGTCGCGCTGGTTGGTTCGTGCAGCGATAAACTGGTTCAGAAAGTAGCCTTCCGAACCCATAATCTCAACGCCGTCATAACCGGCTTTCTGGGCCTGTACCGAGGTAAAGACAAAGTCATCGATCTGCTTGTGAATGCCTTCTTCATCAAGAGCACGAGGAGTGAAGGGATTGATCGCAGATTTGATCGCCGAGGGTGCAACCTGATCCGGGGAGTAGGCGTAGCGACCGGTGTGCAGAATCTGCATGCAGATTTTACCATCGTGGTCGTGTACTGCATCGGTGATCAGCTTGTGGCCGGCAATATCTTCGTCAGTTTCGAGCTTCTTAGTGTTGGGGTGGGTACCGCCCTCAGCATTGGGGCCGATACCGCCGGTAACGATCAGGCCAACACCGCCTTTGGCACGCTCGCCAAAGTAGGCTGCCATGCGCTCATAACCATCTGATGCTTCTTCCAGTCCGGTGTGCATGGAGCCCATCAGGACGCGGTTTTTTAATCTGGTAAAGCCCAGATCCAATGGTTCAAGAAGCTTGGGGTAGGTGCTGTGGGACATGATTAACTCCGGTTTTTCATTATTATTTATAATTTTTATGGGCGCTGCCGATGCTCTAAAGAAGGTTGCGGGGCAGTCAATTTTTATCTAATAGCGGATATACGAAAGTTTTTGCACTTTGGTTGATCTGTGTAAAGAGATTAATGATGCATTTTGACACTGTCAAGATGTATTGCTACATTGGCCCCATGAATCCAACTGCATCACAGAGCACGGCTCGTCCAAGTTACCATCACGGTGACCTCCGCCAGGTGTTACTGCGCTCGGCAAAGCAGCTGATAGCCGAGGCTGGAATAGAGAATTTGTCCCTGCGTCGATTGGCTGAAAGGGCAGGGGTTTCACGCACTGCGCCCTATCACCACTTCTCAGATAAAAATGATTTGCTCTGCGCCATTGCTGCGGCAGGCTTTCGTCGTCGCCATCAGACTGCTGCGGCGGAGTTTGATGATGCAGGCAAGACAATGCTGGAAAAATTTCACGCCTATATCAATGGCTATATGCAGTTTGCCGTGGATAATCCTGAAGAGTATGAGCTGATGTTTGGGCGCAGTATCTGGAAACAGCAGAACAGCACCGAAGAGCTCCGTGATGTCGCCTACCCCTGTTTTCAGCATCAGGTGGATATGATGCGCTGCTGGCAGGATTGCGGGGTAATCTCTGGTGATAATCCCCTGCGTACGGCTCAGGTTATCTGGGGCGCGCTGCACGGCATTGCCAAGTTATTTATTGATGGTATCTACACTGACACCGCGCAAATTGAAGAAGTTACTCACTGTGCGATCAATATGTTCGTTATCAGCAAGATCTAGTAGATAGCTTTATAAAATCGCCCTAACTATCTGATTTAATTGGCATCTAGTTCCCAATCCCTTGACACATTTCCAGCGTTCCGCTGCCTTGCTATTCGACTTTGAATTCGATAGATAAAAAGCTTAACAAAAGAAAGCTTTATTTTTTGACTTTCCAAAAAATGAGAACTACGTTTACTTAGCCTGTTAAGCAGTTTCCAATTAAGTTTCAAAATGTGGACTTGGTCGCATTCACCCCTAAGTACTTTGTTTCTGGATATGGGGTCGTTATGCGAGGTTTTATTAGGAGTTATTAGGAGTTATTAGGAGTTTTAGCTATGAATAAGAGTTTTATTAAATTACTGCAGTCATGCGCAGGCGTCTTACTGTTATCCACCGCTGGTTTTTCAATGGCGGCGACTTACGATTATGATTTTGATGCAGACGAAAATGAGCGAGGGGGACAGCCATTAAACTTTGGTGACCTCAATGTTAAGGGTTATCACAATGGTGCTAATTATGATGCTGGCGAGGCTTACTTGGATGCCGGTTATCTGTCGGGCTTGGGTGTTTGTAAAGGGCCGGTAGCTTCAGGCACTACAGGAACCAATAACAAGTGTAATACACCTGGTACTGGCTCTAGTGACGACAATTTGCAAGTGGGTGAAATGCTTGAGTTTGTCTTTGACACTGCAAAGCAGATTGAAGTGGGTATTAATGGTCCTCACACTTCCGCGAATGGCCAGAACGTTTTGATCTGGACTGATGCGGGTAACTGGGATCTGCTAACTGTAGTTGCGGGTAAAATCACCTTGGGCGTTCAGCACATCGGCTTGATGACGCTGAAGATCTTTGGTCAGGGCGACTTTGGTCAGCAAAATGGTAGAACCACGACTGATCTCTATGTGGCTGGTATCAACGAAGTGCCTCTTCCAGCAGCAGTTTGGTTGTTTGGTTCGGCTCTTCTCGGTCTTGCTGGATTGCGTCGTCGCAAGCTAGCAGCCTAACTCGGGACGTTAAAGCCTGGCTTTATGTGTCGAGTTTGATACATGCAATAGCGCCGTAATTCTTGTCTGTTAGGATTAGGGTGCAAATAAAAACCCCGGTTTTCACCGGGGTTTTTAGTTTCTGGCTTTTTCCTTTTTTCCTTTGTTGCGCTTCTTTCTCTTGCTGCTTTTACGTAGTTCTAGTGCCAATGGCCTGAGGCGGCAATTACTTGTCCATTTTCCCCATTGCGTCAGAAAGGTCTTCTTCAGCATCATCCATCATTTTATCCACGCCGTCGGATGCTTCGTCCACGGTATCCTCTATGATATTTATCGCATCATCCGCCGCGCTTTCAAATGTGCTAGACATTGTAGATTCTGCTGGGGCTGTGCCTTCTTCTGGAGAGCCTCCTTTATCACATGCACTCAGTCCCAAGGTAGCCAGTGTGGCAATTAGCAAAACATGGTAATTTTTCATATCTCTACTCCTTCCTAGGTTATTGTCATAATGTGTTTTTTCTCCTCAAGCATAGTTCAAGGGGGCTCAGGTGGAGCTAGATAGGGCGAAAATATTTTTACCTGGGTCAATCAGTTAGTTATTTAGGCCTTCTTGCAAAATAAGACTGTTATTTCGACTTATATAGCCGCTAATCGGTTGCTGATTGCGAAACGCTGTGGCAAACTTCACGCCGCTTTTAGAGGGGCTTTGAGAAACAAAAAAGTTCCTAAAACTACCTAATACTAAGAGCGAGTTTTTATGCGAGAGTGGCGGAATTGGTAGACGCGCTGGATTTAGGTTCCAGTGGGGCAACCCGTGCGAGTTCGAGTCTCGCCTTTCGTACCAAATTTACTGAGTATCATCGTGAGGAAAATCCATGCAGGTTTCCATCGAGTCTAGCACTGGTCTTGAGCGTCAACTTAAGATTGGTGTCCCTGCCGACCGTATTGAGAGTGAAGTTGCTCAGCGTCTTCAAAAAGCCACTAAAACCGTTAACATTAAAGGTTTTCGTAAGGGCAAAGTGCCTCTCAAAGTGGTCAAGCAGCAGTTTGGCAAGGGCGTGCGTCAGGAAGTGGTTGGCGAAATCGTCAACTCCAGCTTCTACGAAGCCATTGCTCAAGAAAAACTGCAGCCAGTAGGGCAGCCGCGAATCGATGATATTAAGGACACTGAAGGTCAGGACCTAGAGTTTCTGGCGGTTTTTGAAGTGTACCCAGAGGTTGAGCTAGCCGATCTGAGTAAAGTGTCGATTACCCGTCCGGTAACCGAGCTCAATGACGCCGATGTCGCCAAGATGATCGATGTGCTGCGTGATCAGCAAGCGACCTTTGAAGCCTCAGACAAGCCTGCTGTAGACGGCGATCAGCTCAATATCGACTACGTCGGTACCAAAGGCGGAGAAGAGTTCGCTGGCGGCAAAGCTGAAGGTCAGGATCTAGTGCTGGGTTCAAACAGCATGATCCCCGGCTTTGAAGACGCTCTTGTTGGCGCCAGCGCTAGCGACGAGAAAGTCTTGAAGCTGAAGTTCCCCAAAGATTACCACGCAGAAGAGCTGAAAGGCGCGAAAGTCGAATTCGCCGTTGTGGTTAACTCTGTGTCGTCAAAGCAACTGCCAGAGATGAACGATGAGTTCTTTAAACTCTATGGTGTTGATGAAGGCGGCGAAGAGAAGTTCCGCGAAGATGTTATGAATAACATGGAACGCGAGCTGCGCAATGCAATGCGCGCGAAAATTAAGAACCGCGTTATGAATCAGTTGTTTGACCTGAATAAGGTCGAGTTGCCAGCAATGCTGGTAGACAATGAGATCACTCAGCTCAAACAGCAGATGGTTCAGCAGTTTGGTGGCGGTCAGCAGATCGACCTAAGCATGCTGCCCGATGATATGTTCCGCGAGAAAGCCGAACGCCGTGCTGCATTAGGTGTGATTGTCTCTGAAATTGTTAAAGTTGAAGAGCTTACTCCCGATGAAGATAGTGTCCGCGAAAGAATTAACGAAATCGCTTCAACTTATGAGCAGCCGAAGGAAGTCGTCGACTACTATTATAGCCAGCAGCAGCTACTGAGCTCTGTAGAGGCCGTGGTATTAGAAGACCAGGTAACGGAGTTAGTATTGTCTAAGGCGACTGTTGCTGACGAAGTATGCTCTTATGAAGATGCTGTAAAGCCTGATCCAGAGCCGGGTGCATAAACGGCTCGCTGCACGGAAACAGACTATAGTTATATTAATCTCGGGCATTGGGATCTGAGTGCCCGATTTGGTGCGTATAGTTCACCACAAGCACTGAAGAATGATAACGAAAATAGCGAGGAAGCGATGAATTTTCAGCAACCCAATGCCGGGCAGATGCAAGACGTTCAAGCCAGTGGTCTAGTGCCAATGGTAGTAGAGCAAACCTCACGCGGTGAGAGAGCCTATGATATTTACTCTAGGCTGTTAAAAGAGCGTGTGATCTTCTTGGTCGGCCAGGTCGAAGACCATATGGCCAACCTGATTGTTGCTCAGATGTTATTTCTGGAATCTGAAAATCCCGATAAAGATATTCATCTCTATATCAATTCTCCCGGTGGCTCCGTCACTGCGGGAATGTCTATCTACGACACCATGCAATTTATCAAACCAGATGTCAGCACTATGTGTATTGGCCAGGCTGCCAGCATGGGCGCGTTTTTGCTCGCCGCCGGTGCCGAGGGCAAGCGCTACTGCCTGCCAAACTCGCGCACCATGATTCACCAGCCAAGTGGCGGTGCTCAGGGTCAGGCGACGGATATTCATATCCAGTCTCAGGAAATTCTCAAGATCAAGGCGCGCCTTAATGACTTGATGGCCAAGCACACCGGGCAGCCGGTTAAAAAGGTCACTGAAGATACTGAGCGTGACAACTTTATGAGTGCAGAAGAATCCAAGTCCTACGGCCTGGTTGATGATGTGCTGGACAAGCGTGCACAGAGTAGCTAGGTTGTTATAACGTCGTAGGCATAGACGTTAGCCAGCTGTTCTACATTAGTTTTGATGATTTTATTGGAGGTGTACCATGAGCGATGATGACACTTTAGGAGAAGGCGGAAAGCTGCTCTTCTGTTCATTCTGCGGCAAGAACCAGAATGAAGTGCGACGTCTTATTGCAGGACCCTCAGTCTATGTCTGTGACGAGTGTGTTGACCTCTGCAACGACATCATCTCTGAAGAGGCGATAGTTGCCGAATCCAGTGATGAGAGCCACGAGCTGCCAATCCCCTCTGATATCAAAGGCAATCTCGATGCCTATGTTATCGGCCAAGAGCGCGCTAAGCGTATTCTATCGGTCGCCGTCTACAACCACTATAAACGCCTGCAAGTGCGTGAGGCTGGCACCAGTGACTCCGAAGTTGAGTTGGGCAAGAGTAATATCCTGCTGATCGGTCCTACCGGTAGTGGTAAAACACTACTCGCTGAAACTCTGGCACGCATGCTTGATGTTCCCTTCACGATCGCCGATGCGACCACCCTCACAGAAGCCGGTTACGTGGGTGAAGATGTTGAAAACATTATTCAGAAGCTGTTGCAGAAATGCGATTATGATGTCGAAAAAGCCCAGCGTGGTATTGTCTATATTGATGAGATCGACAAGATTTCGCGCAAGTCTGACAATCCCTCAATAACGCGAGATGTCTCCGGTGAAGGCGTGCAGCAAGCACTGCTCAAGCTGATTGAAGGCACAGTTGCCTCAGTGCCACCTCAGGGTGGGCGCAAGCATCCGCAGCAGGAGTTCCTGCAAGTTGATACCTCTAACATCCTATTTATCTGTGGCGGTGCATTCGCAGGACTTGAAAAGGTCATCAGAGATCGCTCTGAAAAGGGTGGAATAGGTTTTAGTGCAGAGGTCAGTAGCAAAGACAGTCAGAAGTCCATCGGCGAAACACTGCTCGATGTGCAGCCAAGTGATCTGATTGGCTATGGTTTGATTCCCGAGTTTATCGGTCGCCTACCGGTAGTGGCGACACTCCAGGAACTTGATCGCGATGCGCTGGTTAATATTCTGGTGGAACCAAAGAATGCGCTGTTTAAGCAGTATCAAGCGCTGTTCTCCATGGAAGGGGTTGAACTGGATCTCCGACGTGACGCACTGGATGCCATCGCTGAGAAAGCGATTGAGAGAAAGACCGGTGCCCGTGGTCTGCGTTCAATTCTAGAGAATGTTCTGCTGGATACCATGTATCGCATTCCCTCTGAACCCAGTGTGGTGAAAGTTGTGGTGGATGCCGCAGTGATCAATGGCGAAAATGAGCCACTTCTAGTTCATGAACAAGTTGATCAAAAACTGGCAACCGACGAAGCCTAAGTTCCACTCCGCTAATCGGCGAAGCAGAAGAGATCTAAAAAAAGGCGACGCGAGTCGCTTTTTTTACGCCTGTAAAACTAGCCTATAGAAATTGCCGCTAAATCGAGGGGTTGATTGAAAAGTGAATTTTAATCAATTAAGCGTCGGGCTGAGGTTGTTTTTCTGTCGCGAGTCCCAATATAAAAGACTAATCTGATAATAATGCCGTTTTATCTGATTGCCGTTGTTTAAGCCGTTGCCAAGTGATCGTTTACACTTAGCAGAGCAGGCTCAATCGATAGAATAGAACTGGGGCATTTAGCCTCACTCCAGACAATCTGAGGTACCCATGACCGCCACACCAACTGAAATTAACGACATGACTTATCCGCTACTACCGCTGCGTGATGTTGTCGTCTATCCGCATATGGTCGTCCCACTATTTGTCGGTCGCGAGAAGTCGATTACCGCCCTGGAAGATGCCATGGAGAATGACAAGCAAGTTGTCTTGCTGGCTCAGCGCAATCCCGCAGATGACAATCCTGGACTCAAAGACCTCTACTCTGTGGGCACCCTTGCCACCATTCTGCAAATGCTTAAGTTGCCGGATGGCACGCTCAAGGTGTTGGTGGAAGGCGCTTCCCGGGTCAACTTAGTTGATGCGTTAGATGGCGAAGCCTTTATGCAGACCAAAATTGAAGAGCTACCCGATGGCGATCTCGATGAGCGCGAGGCCGAGGTGTTGACTCGCTCGGCAATGTCGCTGTTTGAGCAGTATGTTAATTTAAGCAAGAAGATCCCCGCCGAAGTGATTGCCACGGTCAGCGGCATAGAAGACGCCAATCGCCTGGCCGATACTATTGCCTCGCATATGAGCCTGAGTATTGAGCAGAAGCAGGATGTATTGGAAGTAGCCGATCTCACTGAGCGCTTCGAGCATTTGATGGGGCTGATGGAGTCTGAGATTGATCTGTTCCAGATTGAGCAGCGGATTCGTGGCCGCGTTAAAAAGCAGATGGAAAAGAGCCAGCGTGAGTACTATCTCAACGAACAGATGAAAGCCATCCAGAAAGAACTGGGTGATATCGATGACGGTGGCTCAGAGATCGATCAGCTTGAGACAAAAGTTGAAGAGGCCGGTATGCCAAAAGCGGCTCTCGAGAAAGCCAAGTCTGAGTTGAGCAAACTGAAGATGATGTCGCCCATGTCAGCCGAAGCCTCGGTTCTACGCAACTATATCGATTGGATGATCGGTGTGCCTTGGAAAAAGCGCAGCCGGGTCAAACACAATCTGGTGGAGGCGAAGCAGACTCTTGATCAAGACCATCATGGTTTAGACGAAGTCAAAGAGCGCATACTCGAGTTTTTGGCAGTTCAACAGCGGGTTAAAAAGCTCAAGGGTCCGGTGCTCTGTTTAGTCGGGCCTCCTGGTGTGGGTAAAACCTCCCTCGGTGAATCTATCGCCCGAGCCACTGGTAGACAGTTTGTCCGTATGAGCCTCGGTGGAGTGCGTGATGAAGCAGAAATTCGCGGCCATCGTCGAACCTATATTGGCTCGCTGCCGGGCAAGGTGATTCAGAAACTCTCCAAGGTGAAAGTTAAGAATCCCCTGTTCCTGCTCGACGAAATCGACAAGATGGGTATGGACCAGCGTGGTGATCCGGCCTCGGCGCTGTTAGAGGTGCTAGATCCAGAGCAAAACCATACCTTTAACGACCATTATCTCGAGGTGGACTTCGATCTCTCTGATGTGATGTTTATCTGTACCGCTAACTCGATGAATATTCCGGGGCCGCTGCTCGATCGCATGGAAGTGATTCGTATTCCCGGTTATACCGAAGGGGAGAAGGTCGCCATTGCTGAAAAGTATCTGGTACCCAAACAGCGCAAAGCCAATGGCTTAAAAGAGTCCGAGCTGGAGATTACCGAAGGGGCACTGCAAGACGCTATCAGGTATTACACCCGTGAAGCTGGCGTCCGTGGGCTGGATCGAGATATCGCCAAGATCTGCCGCAAAATTGTCACTGAGCACGTGCGTGACGGGGCTGCCTCAACCGACAGTGTTGGCTCCGAGCAATTAGAGACACTGCTGGGTGTTCGACGCTTTGACTACGGTCGCGCCGAAGCTGAAAATCAGATCGGGCAGGTGACGGGTCTGGCCTGGACCTCAGTGGGTGGCGAGTTGCTTACCATTGAATCCGCAGCAATCCCCGGTAAAGGCCGTGTAATCAAAACCGGCTCTCTGGGTGATGTGATGCAGGAATCCATTCAAGCGGCGCTTACAGTCGTTAGAAGTCGCGCTAAGGCGCTCGGGATTCGCAAGGACTTTTATCAAGAGAACGATCTGCATATTCACGTTCCTGAGGGCGCAACGCCAAAAGACGGTCCTTCGGCTGGTGTTGGCATGTGTACGGCGCTGGTCTCGGTTTTAAGCGGTATTCCGGTGAAAGCGAACGTCGCCATGACCGGTGAAATAACCCTGCGTGGTCAGGTGTTGAAGATTGGCGGACTCAAGGAAAAGCTACTTGCAGCCCATCGCGGAGGTATCACCACAGTGATCATCCCCGACGATAATGGTAGTGATTTGAAGGAGATACCGGACAATATTAAAGCAGACCTTACCATCTGTCAGGTGAAATGGATCGATGAAGTGTTGGCCATTGCACTGGAGCATAATCCGGAATCTTTGAGTGACGAAGAATTTAATCGTAGCAGTGGTGCGAAGGATCAGGGGCAGCAGTCCTCTAGGCCAAGTACTCACTAGGGATAAAGAAATTAGCCATTTCGGCAAACGGGGCTTGACCCGCGAAATGGCTATTGGTATAACGTATCCACGATTGAGCTTGAGACCCGATGTGTAGTGAGTTTGGACTCATAAAGCCTTTCTATTTGACTACGCAATACTAATTCCAAAAAAGGGGAATACCGTGAATAAATCTGAACTTATCGACGCAATTGCTGCTGGTGCAGACATCTCTAAAGCTTCAGCAGGACGTGCTCTTGACTCAGCACTCGAAGCAGTAACAGGATCATTGAAGAATGGCGACCAGGTTTCATTGGTTGGCTTTGGTACTTTTGCTGTTAAGCACCGTGCAGCTCGTGCGGGCCGCAACCCGCAGACTGGTCAAGAAATCCAGATTAAAGCAGCTAACGTGCCTAGCTTTAAAGCTGGTAAAGCGTTGAAAGACGCCGTTAACTAAGATACAGCCAAAGGTTTGTTAATTTGGTAAAAAAGGCGCATCGGTGATGCGCCTTTTTTAATGAACACTTTAAGAGCAGCATAAGAAACGTTTAAGCAGCACCTCAATAAAAATTACACATTGTATTAACCGCATTAAAGGGACAGACAAATGTTAGACAGTTTTAGAAGCAACATGAAAGGCATCGCCTTCGGTATCGTTATCTTGATTGCCATTGTCTTCGCTTTTTCTGGTATAGGTTCACTGTCTATGTCCGGTAGTGGGGCTGATACAGCAGTCACCGTCAATGGTGAGAAGGTTACTGAGTTGAGTGTGCAGCGAGCCATCAATGGCGAGAAGCGACGCATCCTCAGCGAAAATGAAGGCCTCGATGCCGCGATAGTCACCGACGAGCTTATTCGCCCGCAGGTGTTGGAACAAATAATTGGCCGCAAACTGCTTACCCAGGCGGCAAAATCTGCTGGTATGGGCGTCTCATCGCGCAGCACCAGCAAATTACTTCTAGCTACCCCGGCTTTTCAATCAGATGATGGCCGTTTTGATCAGGATCTCTATCTCTACACCATTCGCAATCAGGGCTACACCAGTGGCACCTTTCTGGAAATGCTGAAAGGGGATATGTTGATTGAACAGTATGTTCGCGGCTTTATGGCATCGGGTTTTACCACTGATAATGAAGTTGATCTGTTGGCCAGCATCACCGAACAGCAGCGCGATTATTACTACCTGACTCTGCCACTACAGTCTTCGGTTAACGCTATCGAGCTGAGTGATGAGCAGGTTGAAACCTACTACCAAGCGAACAAGCAGAGCTATCAGGCAGCGGAACAGGTTGTCATTGATTATATTGAGCTCAACCCGGCCCTGTTTAGCGCGACTCAAACGATTCCGGAAGAGCAGTCGAGAGCTCGCTATGAAGAGCAGCTTGAAACGCTCGACGCAACCACATCCCGTCAGGCGGCGCATATCCTTTTGGCAGATCCCAGCGACGAGACGCTAAACGAAATAAATCAAAAGTTGGCTGCCGGTGAGAGCTTTGAAGCCTTGGCCAAAGAGTACTCAGAAGATGTTGGCTCAGCAGACTTTGGTGGCGACCTCGGTTACACCTCTGGCGACACTTTCCCCGAGTCCTTTGAAGCGGCACTAGAAGCTCTTCAGCTGGGAGAAGTCTCGGCACCGGTATCGACCGATAGTGGCACGCACTTAATCAAGCTGCTGGACATACAGGAGCAGACCATTGATTTTGATACTGAGCGCGGGCGCATTGAACAAGAGCTGATTGCCGAGCTGACCGATGTCTGGTTAGTTGAGAAGTTAGCCAATTTGAAAGAGCTTAGCTACAACGCAGAGAGCCTTGCTGAGATTGCCGATGACCTCGAGTTGACTGCACAGGTCTCAGAGCCCTTTTCACGAGCCGGCGCCGCGGGCATCAGTTCTAATAAGACCGTAGTCAATGCGGCCTTTAGTGCTGAAGTGCTAGAGGATAGCTATGCCAGCGAAGTGCTGGAGTTAGGGGGCGATCGCTACGTCGTACTGAAGCTGAACAAAGCCATTCCCGCGCGTCAGAAAGAATTGACTGAAGTGAAGGACACTGTAGTCGCAGCCCTGACTAATCAAATGGCTCGCGCCAATCTCGCCGCACAGGGCGCAGAATTGTTGGCCAGAGTTAGCTCCGGTGAGCAGATTGAAGCAGTAGCCAAAGCTGAAGAGCTAGACTGGCAAGTGGTTTTGGATGCCAAGCGCAGCACCGGTGGCGTCAATGCAGAGATCAAGCGTTTTGCTTTTCAGTTACCGGCCACCGCCACTGATGACATGATCGAGAGTTTTTACACCCGCAGCGGCGACTTTGTTGTAGTGGCTTTAACCGATGTTGAAGCGGGAGATAGCCGCAAGCTAAGCAATGAGCAAAAAGCCAGTCTTAGTTATGCTGGCATATCAGCTACAGGTGGTCGCGAGTTGCAGGCAGTGCAGGTGAGCTTGCTCGAGAGTGCTGATATAGAGCGTTAGAGTGGGGCAGAGTCCTAAGGTTGAGAGCTCTGGAGTGCAGAGCTCTAGGGCTAAGAATTCTGCAGTTAAGAGCTTTCTAACTCAGACGTTTTAACAGGGGCTTTCTAACAGGGGCTTTCTATTAAAGACTTTAACCCCTTGCAGGCTATCTGCCTGCAAGTCATTACCAAATTCCATTAGCTACATTAGCCATTAGCGCTAGAGAGACAAACAAAGGCTTTGCTGAAAGGTTCAGATTTTCAGCGCGTTGATAAACAGTGTCAGGCGCTGACCCGGCTGCAACAGCGCGCTGCGACCAATCTTATTCCACCCTGTAATATCCGATATTGCAACATCAAAGCGGCTCGCGATAAGCGACAGTGAATCTCCGCGTCTTACCCGGTAAGACAGCTTGCGCACATGCTTCGACTTCACTTCGGCGTTCTTGCTGCCCACCACTAATCGCTCATTGAGCTGTAAGGTATTGCTGGATAATTTATTGGTCTCACGCAGACGTTTAATACTGGTATTAAACTGCTTAGCGATAGACCAGAGTGAATCGCCGCGGCTGACAGTATGGTAGCGAGGCTCTTGAGCGCCACTCTTCGGGGCACTGCTTGCATAGCTACCATTGTCTCCGGCATGGGGAATCAGCAATACCTGCCGAATCCGCAGACGGTCATTTTTTAGATTGTTGCGCTCGCGCAACCAAGAGACTGGGATATCAAAGCGCAGCGCTATTTCAGAGAGGGTATCACCGTTGACCACTGCGTACTCGGTGTGCGGCACCCAGGTTTTGGGGTCAGTTGTCGCCATCATGTCCCGCAGAGGCTGTGCACTACCCACAGGTAACAATAGACTATGGGTGTTTTGCGGCGGCGTTAGAGCACGGCGATAGGCCGGGTTAAGTCGTGTGAAGTCGGCGATTTCAATATCACTGAGCTGAATAACTTTGCCCAGATCGATCTGCGAGCTAATCTCGACAATCTCAAAATAGGGCTGGTTAGCGATGCTCGGTAGCTCCAGGTCGTACTTGTCGGGGTCGCGGATCAGGGTCGCCAGAGCCAGTAGCTGTGGCACATAGTTGCGGGTTTCTCGGGGCAGCGAGATGGACCAAAAATCCGTGCCTTTCTGCGCTTTGCGATTGCGTCGAATGGATTTGGCGACATTTCCCTGGCCTGAGTTATAGGCCGCCAGCGCCAACAGCCAATCCTTGTCAAAGCGTCGGTGCAGGCGGGTCAGGTAGGTAATGGCCGCATCAGTGGAGGCGACAACATCCCGTCGTCCGTCGTACCAGCGATCGCGACGCAGCCCCAGAGAGGCGCCTGTCGAGGGCATAAACTGCCAGAGACCCACGGCATGACTGTGGGAATAGGCGAGGGGATCATAGGTGCTCTCAACAATGGGCAGCAGAGCCAATTCCAATGGCAGCCCGGCTTCAGCCAGTTGCTCGGTGACATAGTAAATAAAGGGTTTGGCACGGCCAAAAACTGTCTCCAGGTAGCTTGGATTACGCAGATACCAATCTCGCTGTTTGGCCACGCTTGCCGGCATAGTTTCCGGTGTTAAGGCAAAGCCGTCACGCAGGCGTTGCCACAAATCAATAGACACATTTTCAGAGGTTGGCAGATTTACAGTGCTGGCAATAGCCTCACTACTTTCAGCGGACCCTCTTACCAAGGCCTCTTCTGTTGTTGTCGATACTGGGACTGCGTCTATAGCCTCTGAGCTGTTATCGGCATTGACTGGAACTGCTGTCTCCAGGAGCAGGGTATCGGGGCTTGACTCTGGCTCTAGCTCTGGCAGTAGTACACAGCTGGCTGTTATCAGCGCCAGCAGGCTGAGGATTAGGCCCGAGTGCAGAGGTCGCTCGCGGGATACAGATAGGGCTTTTGGCACATCAGGCAACAAAGTGAATACTCTTAATCTTTATGTTGGGCGGGATTGTAACGATCAGCCGCAGACGAAACAATCATCGGTTTCACAGGCCTCTGAATGGCAATGGGTTATGTCTCAACTTGATGATCTCAGAACAGGTCATCATCCACTGGCCTTTATCCGACTCAGAGAACATAATATGCCATATGAAAACTACCTTGTTTTTGACGCCTTTTTCGGGGCTTTTTATTCCATGCTTTTAAAGCGTCTACGCCGCGCCGGCGAGCGCCTGCTCAATCGGCTCAAGGTCAATGAGCTGGCCAGCGCATCTGCGGATCTGCGGTGCTGGCTCGAGAGTGATTTTGGCCGTTATCTGCTCCGCCATGAACGCCATATGCTGCGTCAGACCTTATCCAAACTGCCTGGTTATCGGCTATTGCGCTTAGGCCTTAGCGAAGACACCGACACTCTCGACTGCTTTGATCATATTCATCGCTTCAGCATGCATCCTTCGGAATTTAAAGCCGGTCATGGGGCCATTTCAAGTTATACGGAATTGCCCTTGATGTCGGAAACCGTCGATGGGATGTTGCTGCATCACGCGCTGGAGTTCTCCACTTCACCGCGAGCGGTGTTGGCCGAAGCCAGCAGGGTGGTGATGCCCGGCGGCCATCTGGTGCTCTGCATGCTCAATCCCTACGGCCCCATGGGCATACTTAAATTTCCCATGCAGCTGTTCTCAAAACAGGCCCAGTACCGTTTTCACAACCTGCGTATGAGCCGGGTGATCGACTGGCTGTCGCTGCTCAATTTTCATGTCGTAGAAATTGAACATGGCGCCTATAATCCCCCGCTCAATTCACCTCGCTGGGTCGAACATGAGAGTCCCTGGGAGCGAGCCTGCCAAAAGATTCGCTTTCCATTGGGCAATATCTATATGATCCACGCGGTCAAACGAGTTCCGCGAGGTATCAAGACCACCGCGCCGGTATGGAAGCGTGCAGCCAATAATGGTTTCCGCACCTCGAGTGGGGTTAAACAGGCTCGCCATAGTGCAAACAGCAGCACTAACAGTAGCCGCAATAGCAACCGCAATAGACCAAACAATCAAGCATTTACCAGCAAGACCCTAAGGGCCGATCATGAAAGCAGTTGAATTATTTACCGATGGCGCTTGTCGCGGCAACCCGGGCCCAGGTGGCTGGGGCGTATTGATGCGCTACGGTGACAAGGAGAAAAGCCTCTGCGGCGGTGAGGCGGATACCACCAATAACCGTATGGAGTTAACCGCGGTTATTGAGGGCATAGCCGCCCTCAGTCAGCCCTGCAAAATATCTGTTACCTCGGACTCCACCTATGTGCTCAAAGGGGTTCAGGAATGGATGCCGGCATGGAAAAAGCGCAATTGGAAAACCGCCAGCAAAAAGCCGGTAAAGAATGTTGATCTGTGGCAGAAACTCGATGCCGTGATTACGCAACATGATATTGATTGGCACTGGGTAAAAGGGCACAGTGGACACGCTGAAAATGAAATTGCCGATCAGCTGGCCAACCGCGGTATCGACGAGCTTTAACCGCCTAATAAACACAAAAATATAAGCAGCAGAAACCATGAGACAGATCGTCCTCGACACAGAGACTACCGGCCTAGAAACCTCACAGGACCACCGTATTATTGAAATCGGCTGTGTCGAGCTGGTGGGGCGCAAGCTCACCGGCAGGCACTACCATCAATACGTCAATCCCCAGCGCAAAGTCGATGCCGGCGCCATGGAAGTTCATGGTATTAGCGATCAATTTCTCGAGGACAAACCGCTGTTTGAAACCGTCGCCCGGGAGTTTCTTGAATTTGTCGACGGCGCCGATCTAATTATTCATAACGCCCCCTTTGATGTCGGCTTTATCAACCATGAAATCGCCAAGCTAAAAGGTGCCTATCAGGTCATCGAGAGCGGCTGTCGCATCATCGATACCTTGGCCCTGGCACGACAAAAGCACCCGGGACAGAAAAACAATCTCGACGCCCTGTGTAAGCGCTATGGCGTCGATAACTCCCAGCGCGATCTCCACGGCGCACTCTTGGATGCCGAAATTCTCGCCGACGTCTATCTGCTGATGACCGGCGGACAGGTGAACCTCAATATCAGTGGCCAGCAATCTGCCGATGGCGGTCAAGACGGCAGCCGCGGTGGTATTCGTCGTCTAACTCAAGATCGCCAGCCGCTGCCTGTTGTCACCGCCAGTCAGGAAGAGGTAGAACTCCACCAACAGAAGCTCGATGCGATTCATAAAAGCAGCGGCAACTGTGTCTGGATGAATGGCGGCGACTGATACCTAACCATGACCATGCCGCCAGCGCCTGACCTACCCAGCGGTCAGCAAGACTTTCAGCGCCTCCAGCTGTTGGTCGATGAGACCGCCAGTACTCGAGATAGCTTTAGACTTAGCCGCCAGCTGAGGGAACTGGCACAGCAGTTTAAACGCGGTCGCGATATCAGCAGCAGCTGGCAACAGTGGCATACAGGGCTGTTAAAAACCCAAGCCTTGACCGATAGCCGCCGTCAGACAATTCCCAACTTCACCTATCCCGAACTGCCAGTCAGCGCCAGAGCCGATGAAATTGCCGAACTGCTGAGCAAGCACCAGGTGATCGTGGTCGCCGGTGAAACCGGGTCCGGTAAAACCACCCAGATACCGAAGATTTGCCTGCAAGCCGGGCGCGGAGTCAGAGGCCTTATTGGTCATACCCAGCCGCGACGAATCGCCGCACGGACCGTCGCCACCCGCATCGCCGAAGAGCTCAAGGTCAAAATGGGTGAAGCGGTAGGCTATCAGGTGCGCTTCTCCGACCAGAGTTCCCCCAACAGTCTGATCAAGTTGATGACCGACGGTATATTGCTGGCAGAGATTCAGCGGGATCGTTTTCTCAGTGCCTATGACACATTGATTATTGACGAAGCCCACGAGCGCAGCCTGAATATTGATTTTCTGCTCGGCTATCTGAAAAATCTATTGCCCCAGCGTCCCGATCTCAAAATCATCATCACCTCGGCGACCATTGATGTCGCCAAGTTTTCTAAACATTTTAACGACGCACCAGTGGTTGAAGTCTCGGGTCGCAGTTTTCCGGTAGAGGTTATCTACAACCACCCGGATACAGTGGAGACTGATCGCGATCAGATGATTGTCGACTGTCTGCAAGATATTCACAGCAATCAAAAGGCTGGCGATGTACTAATTTTCCTTAGCGGCGAACGTGAAATCCGCGAAGCGAATCTGGCAATTAAACGGGCGCAACTACCCCATACAGAAGTGGTGCCTCTCTATGCTCGGCTCAGCCTAGCGGAACAGAGCAGAATCTTCTCAGCCCATCGGGGGAGGCGTATTGTACTCAGTACCAATGTCGCGGAAACCTCACTCACGGTGCCCGGTATTCGCTATGTTATCGATACCGGCAGGGCGCGAGTCTCGCGTTATAGTTTCCGTACCAAGGTGCAGCGCCTGCCTATCGAGGCGATCTCACAGGCCAGTGCCAATCAGCGCGCGGGGCGCTGTGGTCGGGTTGCCGATGGTGTCTGTTATCGACTCTATTCCGAAGAAGACTTTCAGGGCCGACCCGCCTTTACCGACCCAGAAATAATACGCACCAATCTCGCCGCGGTGATATTGCAGATGCTGCATCTAAGAATCGGCGATATCCGCAACTTCCCCTTTGTCGATCCCCCAGATCACCGCATGATCAGCGATGGCTTTAAGCTGTTGGAAGAATTGCAGGCGGTGACCGAAGGCGGCAAATTGAGCAGTCTTGGCAAACGTTTGGTGAATATTCCCCTGGACCCGCGGTTTGCACGGATGCTTTTAGAGAGCGCCAACAATGGTTGTCTCGCCGAAGTGATGATTATCACCACCGGCTTAAGTATTCAGGATCCCCGTGAGCGTCCCGCCGATAAACAGCAGGCCGCGGATCAGAGCCATAAAAAATGGCAGGAGCCGAACTCGGATTTTGTCTCGTTGCTAAATTTGTGGCGTCACTTTGAAGAGCAGCGTCAGCAGCTCTCAGGCAATCAATACAGCCGCTACTGCAAGAGCAATCATGTCTCCTATCTACGTATGCGCGAATGGCGTGACCTCCATCATCAGGTACACACAGCCTGTCGCGGACTTAAGCTGACGTCCAATACTGAGCCCGCAGAGCAGGATGCCATTCATCGCTCAATTCTCTCTGGACTGCTGGGACAGGTGGGTATTCTTCAGGACAAGTGGGAATACCTCGGCACCCGCAATCGCAAGTTCTTTATCTTTCCCGGCTCCGGTTTAAGTAAAAAGCCACCGAAGTGGCTGATGGCTGGCTCATTGATGGAGACCACCAAACAGTTCGCCTTGACCGTTGCCAAAATCGACTCTGACTGGCTCGAGCCCCTGGCCGCGCACCTGGTGAAAAAGAGTTACAGCGAGCCCTTCTACAATAAAAAGTCCGGCCAGGTGATGGCCAAAGAGCGCCAGACATTGTTTGGCCTGAGTATTGTCGAAAACAAAAATCGCGTCTATGGACAGGTTGCACCCCAAGAAGCGCGCAAAGTCTTTGTTCAGCAGGCTTTGGTGGAAGAGGGCTATCGCGGCAAGGGCGAGTTTTACGCTCACAACCACAAGCTGGTGGAAGAGCTACAGGCTCTGGAAGATCGCTTTCGCCGCCGCGACTTACTAGTAGAACAGCAGGCGATATTCGACTTCTATGATCAGCTGGTTCCCGAAGGTATCTACAATCTCGCCGCCTTTGAAAAATGGCGCAAGCAAGCCGAGGCCAAAAATCCCAAGCTGTTGATGCTGGAAAAAGAGTACCTGTTGCTGCGCGGGCTGTCTCAGGATGAGCAGGCGCAGTTCCCGGAAAGCATCAGCTGTGATGGTATTCCCTTCCAGCTGCGCTATCACTTTCAGCCTGGCCATGTGGAAGACGGCGTCAGTGCCGTGCTGCCACTGGCACTGTTACATCAGCTGCCGAGGTACTTTTTTGAATGGCTGGTGCCGGGCATGCTACGGGACAAATGTATCGCCCTAGTGAAGAGTTTGCCGAAACAGACAAGGCGACATTTTGTGCCGGTGCCCGACCATGTGGATGTGTTTCTGCGCAAGGCCAAACCCCAGGACCGACCTCTTACTGAGGTACTGGCCGAGCATTTGCGTACCGTTAGCGGGGTGATCATTGATCCGGAGCAGTGGCGCCAGGAAAGTCTGGATAACTGGTATCAGATGAATTTTGTGCTCGAGGACGAGCATGGTGCTACCATCGCCATGGCCCGCAGTCTTGAGCAATTACAGCGGGACTTTAAACAGCAGATTAGTCAAGGTTTGGAGAAAGCTGCGGATCAGAGCTCGTCGCGACAGGGCATTACTGAATGGGACTTTGACGAACTGCCAGAAGAAGTGGCACTGCAACACGGCAAGATCAGTATTAAAGCCTGGCCAGCGCTGCGTGACTGTGGTGATTCGGTGGCCCTCGAAGTGATGGACAACCCCTTACAGGCAGAAAAGATAAGTCGCCAAGGGCAGCTGCGTCTGGCACTGCTGCGGGGGCGCGAGCAGGTCAAATACTTAGACAAGAACCTGTTGCGGGGCAAAGACCTTGCCCTCAAAGCAGCAAATATTGGTTCCCGTCAGGTTTTGATTGACGCGCTGATTAGCGCCAGCTTTCAGCAGGCTATTTTTAGGACTCAAGCTGTTTTTGGGGCTCAGGCTGTTTTTGGGGCTCAGGCTGTTCTTTCAGGTCAGGGAATTGTCAGAGATCAACAACAGTTTGATCAGGCCTATGAACAGGGCATTGGCCAGGTGGTCGGTCTTGCTCAGGACTATACTGCGTCCATTGAGTCACTGTTGCCGGGACTGCATGGTCTACAGAAGCAACTGCGCAGTTTGGGCTTGCCGGCCATTTATGCCGCCGAGGATATTCGCCATCAGCTCGACTGGCTGTTTGCCACAGAGACCTTAACCACCGTCACCGACGGCATTATTGGCCAGTACCCACGCTATATTAAAGCGATTCAGGTGCGTATCGACAAGCTCACTACACAGCAGGGTAAAGACCGTGAGCATATAGCTGAGATCAGTGATTTGTTAACCCCCTGTCGGCAAGCCCTGGTTGAAGACCAGCCTCTCTCAAGTGACCTGGAAGCCGCTTTACTCGACTACTGTTGGCTGGTTGAAGAATACCGAGTGTCGCTTTTTGCCCAGCAATTAAAGACTCGGGTACCAGTGTCACTGAAGCGTTTAAACAAGCGCTGGGCCGAGATTGAAGAGCAGTTGCGGCGCTTTAGAGTGCAGGCTGGCTAGAGGCCGCCAACTAAATAGTTTCTCAGTAGTGAAACTTCTTTGCTACTGTTAGGTCAGAATAGCATCTCAATTCGGTCTTGGATTGGGAGCCAAGGAAAAAACGATCTGGCATCATTGCCATCATAAGGAGAAAGTCGAATGAATAATCACAAAACCAATCCACTTGTCACTGCCATTGGCTCAGCTTTTGTCGCCGCCACAGCGCTCTCAGCTATTGCACTATCCTCAACAGCTTTTGCTGCGGAAAACCCTTTCCAGGCAGATCAACTGCGATCTGGCTACAATCTTGCTGCTGGCCATGCCGAAGGTAAATGCGGCGAAGGCAAGTGCGGTGAAGGTAAGGCCAAGGCCCATTCTGAAGGTAAATGCGGTGAAGGCAAGTGCGGCGAAGGCAAAGGTAAAGCCAAAGCTGAAGGCAAATGCGGTGAAGGCAAGTGCGGCGAAGGCAAAGGTAAAGCCAAAGCTGAAGGTAAGTGCGGTGAAGGCAAATGTGGCGGAGCCGCTTAATGCTCTTGTCCCCCGCGTTATTAGTCTGCTCGAATAATCCTATCGCTAGGATCGTTTAACTGATGACGCATCAGTACCCTGTTCAGGGGGCAGGCCTTGGGTTGCGGCGCTCGCTTTGCGAGCCTCTCTCCTCAGTGTCTCTTGAGCAGGTACAGTTTATGGAGGTGGCTCCAGAAAACTGGATTAATGTCGGTGGTCGCTATGGCGCAGCTCTGCGTCGTTACACCGAAAAGTTTCCCTTTGTCATCCATGGACTCTCACTCTCAATCGGTTCCCCTTCAGGCCTCGACTGGGATCTGCTGCGCTCGATTAAAAGCTTTATGTCTGAGCACTCAATACGCTGCTACAGCGAGCACCTGAGTTATTGCAGCGACAGCGGTCATCTCTATGATCTGATGCCAATTCCGTTTACCGAAGAAGCCGTGGACTATGTGGCCCAGCGAATTATCCAGATTCAGGATTTTCTCGGCGAGCGTATCGCCATGGAAAACGTCTCCTATTACGCTGCGCCGCAACAGGAAATGTCCGAGATTGAATTCCTTAATGCCGTCTTAGCCAAGGCCGACTGCAATCTGCTGCTCGATGTGAATAATATTTTCGTCAACAGCATTAATCACAGCTACGACCCCTATGAGTTTTTAACGGCGCTGCCAGGGGAGCGTATCGCCTACGGGCATATTGCCGGTCACTACGAAGAGGCCGAAGATCTACGTGTGGACACCCACGGTGCAGATGTGATCGATCCCGTGTGGCATCTGTTGGATGCTGCCTATGCCGAGTTTGGTGTTTTCCCAACGTTGCTGGAGAGAGATTTCAATATTCCCTCAGTCGATGAGCTACTCGTGGAAGTCGACCAGATAAGGGCTTATCAGCGCAAGTACGATAAGCAACAGCAGGGCGATCAAAATACAGCGCCTACAGTCAGCCAGTTGGAAAAGGTATGAGAAGAGAGCTTCAAGTTGCTTCCCAGCCAGCCTTTCAACGGGCTCAGTTTGAGCTTGCCGCGCATATCCGAAACCCAGAGTCCAATCCGGCTCCTGAAGGCATCGAAGATCGCCGTTTAGAAATCTATAGAAGCCTGTTTTTCAATAATATCGAAGCCTTTATTGCCAATGGTTTCCCGATCCTTAAATCGATCACCGATCCGGAGCGTTGGACCGCCATGGCCCGAGACTTCGTCCACCGCCACCAGAGTCACAGCCCCTACTTTTTAGACATAGGTAGCGAGTTTTTGCACTATCTCCAGAGCGAGCGTATACCTCAGCCGCAAGATCCGCTATTTATGTTGCAGCTAGCCCATTACGAGTGGGTGGAGCTAGCACTGGATGTGTCCGTTTTAGAGTTTCCAGAGGTCATCACTGAGGGCGACCTACTTGAGGATCGACCTGTAGTCTCGCCACTGGCCTGGGCGATGAGCTATAACTATCCAGTCCACCTAATTGGACCTGATTTTCAGCCCACGGAAGAGTCGGCGGATGCCACCCATATCATTATTTACCGTGATCGTCAGATGCAGGTGGGCTTTATGGAAATCAATCAGACGACTCAGCGACTGCTGGAGATTTTGGATAAAGATAAGCTTACAGGCAGGGCTGCATTGCTTCAATTGACCGCTGAACTTGAGTATTCCAATCCTGATGCCATACTTGAATTTGGAGCCGGTCTTCTTTCACAATTGCGCAGCAAAGATATAATCTGCGGATTCTACTGATTTTTATTGTTGAGGGTGATTCGGCAGTGTACGGCAAGCAATTTGGGCAGTAAGATAGCGCTATTTGCAAACGGATACTTTACGAGCAGCTCATGACGATTTTCTCTTTCTCAAGTCCCTCAAAGTTGGCCATAAAATTACTGGCGGCAAGTATATTTTCACTGGCATTTTTTGCGTCTTCGCTTCAGGCCGAAGAGCAGGATACCTTTGAAGGCTTCAACCGCAGCATGTTTTATTTCAATGATACTCTTGATCACTATGCCTTGAGGCCCGTCGCCGTTGTCTACACAAACGTTATGCCCAATCCATTGGAGCGTGGCATTGCTAACATCTTTAGTAATCTCGATGAAATTTCCAATGTGGTCAATGATCTGTTGCAGGGCAAATTCAAACAGGCGGGTCACGATGGTGGTCGTTTTTTGATTAACTCAACCATTGGTGTGGGCGGCTTATTTGATGTGGCTGAACGCGCTGGCATCAGCAAGAGCGACGGTGAAGATTTTGGTCAGACCTTGGCGGTCTGGGGAGTAGGGGAAGGACCCTACCTAATGCTGCCCTTAATTGGCCCCTCCACCTTGCGCGATGCGCCGAGTAAATACATTGATAGCTTTACCAATCCACTCTCTTACAGCGACGATGTCAGATTGCGAAACTCTGCCAGAGGGTTGGATCTTCTAACCACTAGAGTCGAGCTGTTAAGCGTCGATCAGATTGCGACGGGAGATCGCTATCTGTTTGTGAGAGATGTTTATTTGCAACGCAATCGGTATCTGGTCAATGATGGTGTAATAGAAGACGATTTTGGCGATTTCGACGAATACTAATAGACAGTTGGCTTACTCTTAAATTTTAACGATGAGCCTTAAACTACCACCTGCGAAAGCCGTATTAGCAATGAAAACACCGTTAGACCTGATTTTTTTTCTAGGGGAAAAAGAGTCCAGTGTTCAGGGCTCAAGTCAAAGTCTTCAGCGTCTTGTTGCTGTATCGACAGCTGTGCAGAGTGTCGAGATTATGCGTGCACAGTGTGATGATCCACTGCTGCAACCGGTATTGATTAGTTCGAGCTACGCTGCCATTGAAACTGAGGCTCAGCGGGAATTTCTAGAGGCGCTGGCGGCTGAGTTTTTGGTCATCCTAGTACTTAGTTCAGAGCAGAATCACCGGGTTGCCGAATACTTCCGTCTCGGTGTCGCCGATGTAGCCTTTCCTCAAAGTAACGATGCAGAGCTCGACTCCATTCTTCACCGGGTCAGTAATCTTGCACAATCCCGTGAGCAAAAAAGACTCTATCGCAGCGAGCTGGAACAGACCAATCAGAATTTGCAAAATAGCCTGCAACTGTTAAAACAGGATCAGCTTGCCGGTCTTGAAGTACAGAAAAGTTTGATGCCGGAGAGCCCGCTCAAGTTCGGCGACTACGAAATATCCCATTCCATAACGCCCTCACTCTATTTGAGCGGTGACTTTGTCGGTTACAACTTTGTCCTTGGTCGCTACCTGTTGTTTTATTTTGCCGATGTCTCAGGGCATGGTGCCTCCTCTGCATTTGTTACCGTTCTTCTGCGCTTTATGATCGGTCGAGTGATTCGCAAGCACCAGGTGCAGCAGGACTATGCAGCACTGGCTCAGGCTCCTGAGGGGCTTGTTGAGTCGATCAACAGCCAGCTGTTGGCCACCGGTTTAGGCAAGCACCTGACGATTGTTGCGGGATCATTGGATACCGAGACCCGGCAGTTGCGCTATGTGGTGGGTGCTCAACAACCTGCGCCGATCCTAATCAGCGATGGCCAGGCGCGCTTTCTTCCGGGAAAGGGCAAGCCAGCGGGAATCTTTGAAGATGCAAAGTGGGTGGTTGAAGAGATTAGACTGCCGGAGTCCTTCGCCTTAGTGCTGTTGTCCGATGGCGTTTTTGATCTGGTGGCAGATAAAGAAATTGCCGACAAAGAGCAGACCTTATTGAGCTATCTTACGGCTAGCGCCGGGAGTATTGATAAACTTAAAGATGCAGTCTTTATCGATGATATTCAGGATCCGCAAGACGACATATCCGTTCTACTATTGACCCGAGGAATGTAGGGTGAGCACTGGGAAAATTTTCGTTGCCGATGAGCAGGGCAGCTATCTGATCAAGTTTATCGGCGATGTGCGCGTGACCCTCTGCGGTTCACTCAATCGCTATATAGACCGTGTATTTGGCAGCAGTGATGTCAAGAAGGTCGTGGTCGATCTACTCGAAGCCGATGGCCTCGACAGCACGACCCTGGGGCTGATGGCCAAGCTCGGCCTGCACTGCCGCAAAGAATATGCCATTGACGTGCAGGTTTTTTGTCAAAACCCCAGCATCTTACGCACCCTCGATTGCATGGGCTTTGACGAACTGTTTGATATCTATCAGGAAGTGCCGAATATCACCGCCAAGCTCCAGAGCATCACCTCGGTGAATCCAGAGGTGGATGAAATCCGCAAGCAGGTTTTGGAGGCGCACAAATTGCTGGTTCAGCTCAATCCGAAAAATAGCTCGGAATTTACCGACCTTATCCGTGCTCTGGAATCAGATCAGTAGGAACTCCTAGAGCTTTTCTTAACTGTCTCTTGTTAGCTATCCCTGGCCAATAATTTACACTGAATAAACTCGCTGTGACGTAGATGCAGCAGGTCAGCCACCCGGCGAATAATCCCTTCCTCGTGCTTGTCCAAATGTCCATCGGCAAAGGCCACAGACCACATGGCAGTCATTAAGTTGAGTTTTTTCTCATGACTGAAGTGGGCATTGATCTCCTTGGTAAACTGATACAGGGATGTCGCCTCAGAGACCTCATCCCGAGACAGCAATACCAACTCATCGACCTGATCAGAACTCAGCTCTAGCATCTGGGCAAGTGTCGCGCTAATCGACTGTAGCTCATCTTCTGCCAGATTGCCGTCGATCACCATTACCTCAATCAACAGCGCCGCTGTTGCCAGCTTTTCGGCGCTGACGGAGTTGTCCTCAGCATCCACCACATTCTTGGCAAAAAATGCCTTAATTTTAGTGATCATTAGTTTAAGTCTTTTAACCAGGTCTCAAGTTTAATCTGATCCGCAACAAATCCACGGATACCCTCAGCCAGCTTCTCGGTAGCCATAGCATCCTGATTCAGCTCAAAGCGGAAGCCGCTTTCGCCGCCAAGCTTGTAGTGAATCTTCGAGCCAGTGTCAGACGGATCCAATCTGCGCTCCAGCGTGCCGTAGTCATCGCCTAGGGCTTGTAAAAGCTGTGGACTAATAGTCAGGCGGTCACAACCGGCCAACTCGGTAATTTCATCGGTATTTCTAAAGCTCGCGCCCATAACAACCGTGTTATAGCCAGTCTGCTTGTAGTAATTATAGATACGCGTCACCGATTGAACACCGGGGTCATCTGCGGGTTCATATTCTGTGAGACCGGTAGACTGCTTGTACCAGTCGAGGATACGGCCGACAAAAGGCGAGATCAAAAAGGCGCCAGCATCTGCCGCAGCCACTGCCTGGGTAAAGTTAAACAGCAGTGTCAGATTGCAATTAATGCCTTCTTTTTCCAGAGTTTCCGCAGCGCGAATACCTTCCCATGTGGAAGCCATCTTGATCAGCACACGCTCGCGACCAACCCCGGCCTGCTCATAGAGATTAATCAGGTGACGGGCTTTGGTTATAGAGGCATCAGTATCAAAAGAAAGGCGCGCATCCACTTCAGTGGAAACACGGCCGGGAATCTGTTCGAGAATCTTTTCACCAAAACCCACGGCCAGTCTGTCCATACAATCGGCTAGCTGCTCATTACTCGACTGTCGGCCATTCATGGTGGTGGCAACAATGGAGTCAACTAGACCTCGGTAGGCGGGCATCTGTGCGGCTTTTAGCAGCAGTGACGGGTTGGTTGTTGCATCTTCAGGAGAGTACTGAGCAATGGCATCAAAATCGCCAGTGTCGGCAACCACCGTGGTCATCTCTTTAAGTTGGGCCAGCTTGCTTTTAGTGTTGCTCATTAATCTTCTGCTCCAGATGTTTTTTGTAGTGCGCTACTTAAAACCTCAATTGTCGCTGAGGGCTTATGGGCGTTCTCGCTAATATGGCGTCGGTATTGACGGGCGCCCGGCATACCGTGAAATAGACCCAATATATGCCGGGTCATGGCGTTTAATTTAGTGCCTTTACTGAGCTCATTATCCGCGTATTGTAGAAACTCTTCAGCGATTTGTCGCCGGGTTTTTACCGCGTGAGTAGCGCCATAGATGTCTTGATCTACGCTAGCCAACAAGTATGGATTGGTATAGGCCTCACGCCCAACCATTACTCCATCAAGATACTGTAAATGGGCTTGAGACTGTTCAAGAGTAGTAACACCACCATTGATAATAATCTCTAAATGGGGAAAATCTTTTTTCAACTGATAGACACGATCATAGTTCAGTTCAGGGATCTCTCGATTCTGTTTCGGACTCAATCCCTTCAGCCAGGCCTTGCGGGCATGAACCAAAAACACCTCGCAGCCACTCTCGGCAACTCGGCCGACAAAGTCGCGCAAAAAATCATAGGAATCATAGTCATCGACGCCGATACGGTGCTTGACCGTTATCGGTAAATCCACCGCCTCAGCCATTGCGGCGATACAGTTAGCAGTGATTTCCGCGTCTTTCATCATCACCGCGCCAAACATGCCATTTTGCACACGGTCGCTAGGGCAGCCACAGTTTAGATTGATCTCAGCGTAGTCATACTGCGCGGCCATTTTACAGGCCAGGGCCAAATCTTTGGGATTGCTGCCGCCCAATTGCAGTGCCACCGGATGTTCGAAAGCATCCATATGCAGATGGTAGTCGCTGTCGCCATGGATGATCGCACCGGTGGTGAGCATCTCGGTATAGAGCATCGCGTGCTGGCTGATCAGGCGCAAAAAATAGCGGCAATGACGATCAGTCCAGTCGAGCATAGGGGCAACACAGAATTTGCGGTCAATCATTATTGTTAGTCATTAGGTGGGTGGCTGACATTAGAGTCAGTTTGCTAGTTGGGTGCTTTATTAATTAACGGCCCCGATTTTACACACTTTTAGGCTGCAGTGCTCTGTTCTGGATAAGCCTTTATTGGGGCTTTTGCCGTGCAGGCCGACGCTTAAGTGGGGCAATGGGACTGCTAGGGAGTGCGCGGATATAGGGTTGCAGCTGATACTCTTATTAAAAGATCATATATAATATTAAAATGGCTTTTTAGGTTTAAATTCGCTCATATATGATTGCTTTATGTTGCAATTTTTTGTTGTTGCTATACTCTATAGTCAGTATCATATGTGATAGTAAATTGACTATATTTTATAAAAAATGATCATTGGTGATAGTATGAAAGTCGATTATTTAACCCCGGACGGGACAATCCTCACTGAAATGGGCCGTAGGCTGGCACGGGTGCGCAAGCAACAGGGCTTCTCGCAAACTCGTCTTGCCGAAGAGGCGGGTCTTGGCGTCGCCACTCTGAGACGTATCGAATCTGGTCAAGACGGCCAGATGGCTTCATGGCTCAAGCTGCTAAAAGCGCTGCGCATGACCGCGTCCATCGATGCCTTGCTGCCAGAAACCTTTGATTCGCCTATGGCTGAAGTCCTTGCGGAGGCCAAGACAGGCAAGAAGCCGAAGGTGGCTGAGGTGAGTGTGCGCTGGGGTGATGAAAGGGAATGACTACCGCGACGGTAAAACTCTGGGGCACCACTATTGGCTACATTGCTATGGACAGCGGCGAGCGCTTCGCCCGTTTTGAGTATGCTCCAGATTTTGAAGCTTTTGGCATTGAGCCCGCGCCATTGATGATGCCGGTGCAGAGCAGGCGTATCTATCAGTTTCCCGATCTGCATCCGCGGTCATTTCACGGCATGCCAGGGCTGATTGCTGACAGCTTGCCGGACAAATATGGTCAGCGACTGATCGATGTGTGGCTGGCGCAAACTGGGCGCAAGCCAGCTGACTTTAATGCGGTGGATCGTCTCTGTTATACCGGCAGTCGGGGAATGGGCGCCCTGGAGTTTGAACCCTCCGCAGGGCCAGATAAAAGTGAAGGCAAGTTACTGGCAATCGAAGATTTGACTGAGCTTGCTTCAATGGCCTTTGCCAGTAAAGAGGCACTGAATACGAAATTTACCGAAGCCAGTTCCAGTAAAAAAGTGGGCAAAGAGGCCTTGCTGGATATATTAAAGGTCGGCACCTCGGCCGGTGGCGCACGGGCTAAGGCGGTTATCGCCTTTAACCCAGAGACCAAGCAGGTGCGTTCTGGACAGTTACATTTACCCGCAGGCTTCGAGCACTGGTTGATCAAATTTGACGGCGTAAAATTTAGCGGTGATTGGGGTGTGGCCGACCCTTCAGGCTATGGTCTTCTGGAATATAGCTATCATCTGATGGCGAAAGAGTGCGGCATCCATATGATGCAGAGTCGCATCTTCTCAGAGAATGGTCGCAATCATTTTATGACCCGGCGCTTTGATCGCGATGCCGATGGCGGCAAGCAATTTATGCAGACCTTAGGGGCATTGGCTCACTACGATTATTATGAAAGCGGCTATCACTCCTACGAACAGCTGTTTATGGTTATGAAACGCTTGAACCTTCCCAAGCGCGCCTTTGAGGAACAGTTCCGCCGCGTGGTGTTCAATATTGTTGGCTGCAACCAAGATGACCATGTTAAAAACTTTGCCTTCATGATGAACCGCAGCGGCAACTGGGATCTGTCTCCCGCCTATGATCTCTGCCATGCCGAGGGCAGTGAATTTACCCGCAATCATCAACTCAGTATCAATGGTAAAACCAACGGTTTTGAACGCAGCGATTTAAAACATCTGGCGCAATATACTGGCCTGCCTCAGGGCCGTGAAAAACAGATTATTCAACGTACAGTGGAGGCATTTACGCAGTGGAAAGCGGTGGCGATTGAGCTGGGTATTCCAACCAACTTGCAGCAGCATGTTCTGCGTACCCTGCGGTTAAAAATATAACGCTCTGACATGATACTGATTGCTAGAAGGGCAGCGTTGCTTTAGGTTACACCTATTAACCTAACCTAGGAGCCGGACCTTAATAAGAGCTCTGTATAAAAGCATAAGAAACCTTCATCGGGTGATCAAGTGCATAAACAGTTACCCAAGGTGTCGCAATGAAGCTTATTACCGGTCAGAGAATTCTCAGCAAACTTAGCAATCTGGGCCCAGGACTGAGCCGCTCACCGCTGGGGTCTTTTCGCTTCGTCTATGACGGCTTTGATCAGTTATTTGGCAGCGGTTCTAGAGCTGATGTCACCACAGAGGAGCGCTCAATCAATGTCGGTGAGCGCGAGCTAGATATTAGAATTTATCGGCCCAGCAAAGCAGAGCCAAAGCTGACCATGGTCTACTTTCATGGCGGCGGCTATGTGATTGGTGGTTTTAAAAGCCATCATGGTTTCTGTAGCCTGTTAGCGAGTCAGGCCAATATAAATCTCATTTCGGTAGATTATCGACTAGCACCTGAGAGCCCCTTTCCGGGGCCACTACAGGATGGTTTGGATGCCTGGAACTGGGTGATAGATCATGCCGCTGAACTGGGTATTGAGCAGACCAAAATCGGTATGGGTGGTGATAGTGCCGGGGGCAATTTAACGGCGGTATTATCCATGCAGACTTTCGGTGACCTATTGGATGGCGATCTAAAGGTGCTGCCAGCCTTTCAGTTTTTGCTCTATCCCTGGGTCGACTTGAGTGGTGAATCTGATTCCATTCGGCGTTTCGGTAAGGGGTTGATCTTAACCGAGGAAACCATGACATTTTTCCGCGACGCGTACCTGCCCAAAGAGCTGGAAGCGCTGGCGGCCAAGACTAGCCCAATCCGCTGTGAGGATATGAGTTCGACGCCAGATACATTGATTGTGACTGCGGAATACGATGTCTTGAGAGATGAGGGGCTGGCCTTTGTCGACAAGTTACAGCAGGCACGGGTAGCTGTATCACACCTACATTTACCGGATTGCACTCACGGATTTATTTCAACGGGAAAATTTAGCCCAGCAACGCGCAAGCGCTTAAATGAAGTCGCGGCTATGTTGGATAAATATGCTGCCAGTACTTAATTGTTAAGGCATTTGGGCTAAGGGATTAGGGGTTGAGGGGATTAAGTATTCCCCAATCTTGGCGAACGATAAGCCATGGTTTGATTGAGAATAATCGTCGACTCTATATCTTCCACCTGCTCAACAGTGGCCAGCTTGTCCTTTAAAAAGGATTCAAATGTCTGTAAGTTTTTCGTCACTATACGCAGTGCATAATCATGCACACCGGCCAGCACACAGCACTCCAATACCTCACTAAATTCCCCGATCGCCGCTTCAAATGATGCTGCATTAGTGGAGGTGTTTTTATTCAATTTGATAAACACAAAAGCCGAGACACCAATGCCGAGCATGCTGTGATTCAGTCGAGCGGTGTACTGCTCGATCAGGCCACTCCGTTCCAGTTTGCGCAGTCGTCTCAGGCAGGGTGTTTGTGAAAGATTAACCAGGGCAGAGAGCTCGGCATTGCTGATTCGCGCATTGGCTTGCAGGGCATTGAGAATCTTGATATCGGTGTTGTCGAGGTTGATGTTATCTGTCTTATGATGATTCACGGGCATAATCAACTCAATAGAAGTTAAAAAAGAGTCTGATTATACCTATAAATCACTTATAAGGAGGTTATTTGGCCGAAAGCGTTACAAGGCTTTTGTTACCATCTACGCACATAGGAACTATTAAAAAATCAGGTAGAGCAGCAGATGACCGAGAAAGCCAAAGCCCTTGATGCTTGGATCCGCAAGGACTTCAGAGAGATCAATACGGCTCTTGAACAGCTCCATTTTAGCCAACCCAATCGACTGCCGGACCCAGCCTTGGGTGAGGTCTTAAAGCAGCGTTTGGTGGCAGAGGGCACCACCCTAATCAGCGATTTGCTCCATGAGGGCAATACCGATGAAGGCTTTGATAGTGGCTTTGACCTACTAGGTAACGTGGGTTTTTATATGGCCGCCTGCCGCCGCCATGAAATCACCGAACCCTCTAGAGAAACCCGCTCACCACTTCAAGAAGCCTCGGCACTAGCCATGCAGTTAGGCGCCTCTCTGGGCGTGATCCCACGCTTTGCCTCCAGTCATTTAGAAACTCATAACCGAGCTGTTAGTGGCGTCTACAAAACCTTTACCGACCTGGATGATGAGAGGCTATTTCTCGATTACAACACCCGCAGTGTCTTTGCCTTTATCCGCGCCTCAGAAGCATTGCGCCAGATACTGCCGCTAGGGGTTTCCCATCCGGTGACCTACGACCTCTTACTCAGCGCCAAACAGTCTCTGGAAGAAGTTTACGCCTACAACCAAGAGTTATTCGAAAAGCTCGATGTGGATCGCTTCTTTTACTGCGTTAGACCCTATTACCGACCTCATCGGGTGGGATTGCACGAATACCGCGGCGCCAATGCCGGGGATTTTTCCGGGATCAATGTGATCGATCTATTGCTCGGTTTATGCCGTGCCGATGACCCCTATTATTCTCAGCTGTTGGTGGATAAATTTCTGTTTATGCGCCCAGACGATCAGCTGGTGCTGCGCGACTGTATGCGTCGCACAAGCTTGCTGGATAGCTTTTTAGCCACAGCAGATGCGGACAGGGAGCAGCCTTGGGTGCAAAAAAATCTCGAGCTATTTTTACAAGTTTGCCATGCCCATGGCCAAACCGCACTGCAACACCATGAGCAGTTGGTGAATAAGTTTATTGAGCGGCCCGCAGATGATGGGGCGCTGACTGAGACTAAAGGCATCACCGCCAGCGGACCACCGCTGCCAGTATTATTAAAAAGCCTGCGCAAACTCTGCGATATGCGCTGTGCCACGGATGTGGGAGGCGAGTTTAAAACCCGCCATCTGGATATAAAACATCTTAAAGGCCTGTTGCTATGAACCAGTTTATTGACCATCAGGGAATCTATTTGCTCAGCCATTCCGTGGGACTGCCGTTGGTCGGCGCGGAGAAAGCGGCGAGCAGCGCCTTTTGGCAGCCATGGCAGCGCGGTGATGGAGATATATGGAATCACTGGCTGGCTGAGATTGCCGCCTTTCGGCAACAGTTAGCTGTGCTGATGAATACGGAGATGGCCAATATCTGTCCTCAGACCAGTCTCTCCAGTGCGGTATCGAAGGTTATTTACTCTCTGCCAACTCGTCGAGAGCGGCCGGTTATTTTATTGAGTGAAGAAGACTTTCCTTCTATCGCTTTTGCATTGCAAAAAACCGCCAGTCTGGGCTATCAGCTAAAGTTTATTCCGGCAGATACGGATACCTCAGATCTGGCCCAGTGGGATCAGCAGATGAACGCCGAGGTGGGCATGGTGCTGGTGACCCATGTGCAGTCCAATAATGGTCGTCAGCTGCCGGTGCAACAGATCACCGAACTGGCGCGCCAGAAAGGTATCTTATCTCTGGTGGATGTGGCCCAGTCAGCGGGCATTATCCCCATTGACCTGCAACAGTGGCAGGCAGACTTTGTTGTTGGCTCCTCAGTTAAATGGATTGGCGGTGGCCCCGGCGCCGCGTTTCTCTGGGTTGATTCTGAGATTATTGAGCAGTGTCAGCCGAGTAATGTCGGTTGGTTCTCCCATGAGAACCCCTTTGAGTTTGATATCCATCATTTTCGCTATGCCCCGGATGCCCTGCGGTTTTGGGGCGGCACGCCCTCAGTCTATCCCTATGCTGTTGCGGCCAATAGTCTCAGCCAAATAAATGCTACGGGCGTGGATAAAATTCGAGCAAATAATATCGCTCTCAGCGAGATGATTATTCAGGCGATAGCGACTTCGGCATTGATCTCACCGCATTTAGAGCCAGAGCGGAGCGGCACTTTAATTCTCAATTTTGGGCAAGATCAACAGCGGGTTGTCAGTCGTTTAAATGCGTCTCAGATACACTTTGACACCCGAGCCAAGGGCATTCGGCTGTCGCCTCACAGCTGTAATACAGTGGCGCAAATCGAGAGTGTAATAAGCTGTTTTTAATTAGAATTTTGCCGTACGGAGAGGGCAGGAATAGGTTAGTCTAGGGATATAAACTCTCGTATATAAGAAGAGCACGTCCTATGAATCAGAACCCGTCTAATCGGGCTGCGTTGAACCGCCGTCAATTACTTAAAGGTATGAGTGCCAGTCTCGGTCTCTTAGCGCTACGCGGTTTTGAAGTACAGGCAGCAGCCACATCCCATTTTACTCACGGTGTTGCCAGCGGCGATCCCTTGTCGGATCGAGTGATTCTGTGGACGCGCCTGATTCCCGGCAGCGGTGAACACAGTACTATTAGCTGCCAGTGGCAGGTGGCTAAAGATCGCGAATTTAAGCAGATGGTTAGCGCTGGCATGACATCAACCAACTCTGCACGAGACTACACCGTTAAAGTTGATGCTCCAGGACTAGATCCCAACAGCTCCTATTACTATCGATTTTTGGCCGATAACCAGATGGCCAGCCCCATCGGCATAACCCGCACCTTGCCGGTTGGCGATATAGACCAGATCCGCCTCGGCATCACCTCCTGCTCCAACTATCCCCAGGGCTATTTTAATGTCTACCGCCATATGGCTGAGACCGATATAGATCTAGTACTGCACCTGGGTGACTATATCTATGAATACGCCGAAGGGGTCTATTCCAATGAGGTGGCCACCGACAAGCTCGGGCGCAAGGTTGAGCCGACCAATGAAATTCTCAGTCTCGAAGACTATCGCATGCGTTACGGCCTCTATCGCACCGACGAAGATTTACAGCTGGTTCATGCCCGCCATCCCTTTGTCTGTGTCTGGGACGATCATGAGCTGGCCAATGATTCCTGGAAAGAGGGCGCTGAAAACCACAGTGCCGATGAGGGGGATTTTCAGGCGCGTATGCGCAGCGCCCGTCAGGCCTATCATGAGTGGATGCCGATTCGCACTAGCTCGATGGGAGATCAGAGCGCCATTTTTCGTAGCTTTAAACTGGGTAATCTAGCCGATCTAATCATGTTAGATACGCGTCTCCACGGGCGCGATCGACCTTTGAATTACGCCAGTGATCTGCCTATGCACTCAGCCTTATTTAAGCTGTCAGCCTCAGGGGAGGGCAGTTTGATCGCTGAGGAGGATTCTGCTCAGGTAATTAAGAGTCTGCCAGCGGAGCAGCTTGTGCGTCTCACCATGCCCTTTGATTTCACTTCGGGAACACCAACTCCAGTGAATGACTATGCCGCCATTAAAGATCTTACCGCCGAGACTTTGCCTCAGGGTTGGTATTACCTGCCGGACAGTCAGAGCTTTAAACAGAAGGCTCTGGTTGAGCCAGATAGAACCATTCTCGGTGCTGATCAAGAGCAGTGGCTCGATAGTCAATTACAGGCCAGTACAGCGCGCGGCGCTACCTGGCAGGTGATCGGCCAGCAGGTCTTAATGGGTAAGTTACGGCTCCCAGTGCTAACCAACAAGCAACTCAAGATCGATCAGGCCGAACCTTATATCCGTGAAATTCTGGAGATGATGCAGGTGCTGGCGCCAGATCAATTACCGTTTAATCTCGATGCTTGGGATGGCTATGCCGCCTGTCGTGATCGCGTATTTAGCAGCTTTGCCGAGCAGGGCACTAATCCAGTGGTCTTGGGCGGTGATACCCACAACGCCTGGGCGTTTAATCTTGCGGACAGCAATGGTCAGGCCGTGGCGGTTGAAATTGGCACGCCGGCAGTCAATAGCCCGGGGCTGGAAACCTATCTGCCCACAGATCCCAGGGTACTAGCCCAAGCAATGCAAGACGCCAGTGCTGAGTTGTTTGCCGTGGACACCTCTCGCCGCGGCTGGTCAGAGATAACCCTGACTCCAGAGGCGATGACCAATCAATGGCATTTTGTCAGTACCGTGCTAGATCGGGATTATGCGGTTGAGCGCGGAGCAATACAGTACTGTAAAGCTGGTAATAAGCGCTTTTCGTAAGTGCTTTTTATAAGCGCCCTTTATAAGCGCTTATAGCTCCATTATTGGGTAAAAACCGCTACAATCGCGCCATGGCATTTGACCCCCCAACATTTCTAAAATCATTGACCCAGCGGCCGGGCATCTATCAGATGTTCAATGCCGAGGGGGAGATACTCTATGTGGGTAAAGCCAAAAACCTGAAAAATCGGGTTAGCAGTTATTTCCGTAAGACGGGCCTAAGCCCAAAAACCGCGGCTCTGGTCAAGCGCATCGAACAGATCGATGTGACTGTTACTGAGACTGAAACCGAAGCCCTGATCCTCGAGCACAATCTGATCAAGCAGCGCCGTCCGCCGTTTAATATTTTGATGCGCGACGACAAAAGCTATCCCTATATTCTGCTCACCGACAAAGATAAATGGCCGCGTCTGGCCTTTCACCGCGGCGCAAAAAAAGCTAAGGGCACTTACTTTGGACCCTTTCCCAGTGTCTATGCGGTTCGCGAAACCATGAGTTTCCTGCAAAAGACCTTTAAGGTGCGCCAGTGCGAAGACAGTTTCTTCAGTAATCGTTCGCGCCCTTGCCTGCAATATCAAATTAAACGCTGTACTGCTCCCTGCGTGGAGTTTGTCAGCCCCGAAGACTATGCCGCGGATGTGAATGTCACGCGTCTCTACCTGGATGGCAAAGGCGATAAAATCCTCAAGCAGTTAGAGGGGGATATGGTCAAAGCCGCCGAGGCTCTAGCCTTTGAAAAGGCCGCTGAGACCCGCGATCAAATTGCCGCACTGCGTCAGATTCAAACTCAGCAGGTCATTGAAAAGGGCAAGGGCACCATTGATGTGGTAGCCGGCGCTATCAGTAATGGTCAGGCCTGTGTGCATATGCTCTATATTCGTCAGGGGCGTATCCTCGGTAGCCGCAGCTATTATCCGAAAGCGCCGCTGGCCCAGACCGTCGGCGAACTCTTAGATGATTTTCTGCCGCTACTCTATTTGGCTGGCGGTGGGCGTCCAGATCTGCCCAAAGAAATTTTGCTTAACGCCGAAATCGACAGCGCCGAGACCCTTACCGAAGCCCTTGAGTTACAGGTTCAGCGCAAACTCGAAATTCGTCATTCAGTGCGTGGCTTCCGTGCCAAATGGATCGAGCTGGCCGAGCGCACCGCCGAACAGAACCTGTCCGGCAAATTGGCCTCGAAGCAGAGCCAAGAAAAACGCATGGAGTCATTGCGCGAAACTCTCGAGCTCGAGAGCCTGCCCGAGCGCATTGAATGTTTTGATATCAGCCACAGCAGCGGTGAGGCGGTGGTCGCCTCCTGCGTGGTCTTCGACGGCAGTGGTGCTGTTAAGAGCGACTATCGACGCTTTAATATCGAAGGCATTACCGGCGGCGATGATTACGCTGCCATGGAGCAAGCTATTAGACGACGCTACACCCGACTGATGAAAGGCGAGGGCAAGTTACCCGAGATTCTGTTGATTGACGGCGGTAAAGGGCAGATTGGTATCGCCAAAGAAGTGCTCGCCGATTTGGGTGTGGTGGGCGTAATGATTCTAGGTGTTGCCAAAGGCACCACCCGCAAAGCCGGCTTTGAAACCCTGATCTTGGCGGACCAGAACAACCGCGTAATCGCCCGACCTCAGCAGGCCGCGCTGCATCTGATTCAGCAGATCCGCGATGAAGCCCACCGTTTTGCCATCACCGGACACAAGGCCCGTCGCGACAAAAAGCGCCGCACCTCGCCGCTGGAAGGCATCCCCGGAGTGGGGCCTACTCGACGTCGCGATTTACTGAAACACTTCGGCGGTATCCGTGAAGTGCAAAAAGCCAGCGTCGCTGATTTGATGAAAGTGCCTAATATCAGCAAAAAGGTTGCTGATGAGATTTACAGCGCACTGTACAATGACTAACTTTTAGATTCGCCGCACCATCAATACTATCAAGCCGCGAACCCATTATCGCCAACAGAAGACAATTACATGTGGAATCTGCCTAACATACTGACCCTGCTGCGCATTGGTTTAATACCGGTGTTCATCGCTATCTATTACAGCTCCTGGGAGTGGCATAACCTGATCGCCGCCGCTGTGTTTGGTGTTGCCGCAGCCACTGATTGGGTCGATGGCTATATGGCGCGCAAATATGATCAGGTCACGCCTTTTGGCGCTTTTCTAGACCCGGTTGCTGACAAGCTGATTGTGGTAGCCGCCATGGTGATGCTGCTTGAGGTGCACTCCAGCCCCTGGTTCTCGGTTGCCTCGATTATTATTATTGGCCGCGAAATTGTTATCTCCGCACTGCGCGAGTGGATGGCCGAGATGGGTTACAGCGGCACCGTAGCCGTAGCCATGATCGGCAAAGTGAAGACCTGGGTGCAGATGGTCGCCATCGCCGTCCTGCTCGCCGCCAAGCCAGAAAATGAACTGCTTACCAATCTCGGATTTATCGCCATTTATATCGCCGCAGCGTTAACTCTCTGGTCAATGATCCACTATCTGCGCGCCGCTTGGCCGCAATTGAGTGGCACAACGACAAGTAAGTGAGATCAGGGCGATAATCAGTTGATTTATTGCTGGTAATGCCTAGAATAGCGGCCTCTTAAGGGGTACTGGGTTCAGCACTGTTTAAGTTTGAAGTTGAAATGTTTTTATAGGCGCCGTAGCAAAGTGGTAATGCAGTGGACTGCAACTCCGCGATCGTCGGTTTGACCAATTGCGAAGCAATTAGCAACGAGCGCAGCGAAGCCCGCAGGGGATTAACAGCCACAGGCTGTTAAGATTCTTCCGACCTTCAAGAATTACGCTAGAAAGGTAGTAGAGTAGAAAGTAGTAAAGAGAAAGTAGTAAAGAGAAAGTAGTAAAGAGAAAGTTTAGGGCGCCGTAGCAAAGTGGTAATGCAGTGGACTGCAACTCCGCGATCGTCGGTTCGATTCCGACCGGCGCCTCCATTTCTCAGCTTCACAACAATTAGCCCAGCTAATGCCAATAGTTCCCCCAAACCCTCAGTACATCTGCTAAAATCTCGATCACTTTCATAATTACAATAATAAGCAGAGAATATCCCCATGGCAGAAATCACATTAGTAGGCTGGTTCCACACAATCCTGGGCATCCTGTCCATCGGCTCAGTCATCTACACCATCGCAAAACACAAAATCATTAAATCGACCACCAAATCCGGCCAGATCTATCTGATAGCGACTCTAATAACCGCCATCTCCGCATTGACCATATTCCAAAACGGCGGCTTCAATATCGCCCATGCCCTAGCTATCGCCACATTGTTGGCCGTAGTAGTAGGCTGGCTCGCCGAGAAAAAGCGAATTGTCGGCGGACTATCCCCATACCTCCAGGCAGCTAGCTACTCAGCCACCTTCCTATTCCATATGATTCCAGCAATCACCGATGGCTTGAGGCGCTTGCCGGTCAACGATCCCGTGGTAACCGATGTCGCAGACCCCTTGCTGCTAGGCTTCTATATGGCCTTTGCGGCCACCTACGTGGTAGGAGTGATTGTTCAAGCAATCTGGTTGCGCAGGTCCAGCGCCAACGCTTAAAAATCACGGGCTAAAAAAGCCCTTAAAAAGCGCGTTATTGTTTCCCATTTGAGATTTTGATCAGGTATACTTCTGCCGCTTAGCCAGCGGCGGTCGATTGTTTGGTTTGAGCTGAAAGCCCACCAAGCCCATGCCGTGTGGCGAAATTGGTAGACGATGAGCAGGATGCTCGAGTGTCGCGTTAGGCAGGACGCCGGTAGCGACCGCAAGTCCAGTCTGAAAGACTGGTAGAACTATCAGCAAACAGAGATGGTTCAAAGCCCACCTAGTTACACGCCCGGGTGGCGAAATTGGTAGACGCAAGGGACTTAAAATCCCTCGGTGGCAACACCGTGTCGGTTCAAGTCCGACCCCGGGCACCATATATCAAGGACTGTAGTCATACAGTCCTTTTTTATCGCCTGTCAAAAAACAATATTGTAGAATTGTCTAACAATAACTACAGGCTTCGTATATGTGCCTCTCCCGCCTTTACAGAGTTGCACTACTGACAATTCTAGCCAGCTCTAACTCAGCTGCAAGCTCACCTCCAGATACTAATAAGTCGGTGATTTCCATTTCACGTGCAGAGTACAGCGAAAAACTGCAGGGCTTTTGGTTGGGGCAAAACATCGCCAACTGGACTGGTTTGATTACCGAAATGGATAAGGTGGGTACGCCGGAGACCATGCCGTTTTACACCGATGAGGATTGGGGTAAGCCTGACTTAAAAGCAATGTGGGGTGAATATGTTCCCCATGCTAGTCACATTGCTTTTTACTTTGAGGAACAAGGCCAACCCTGGGGCTCGGATGACGACACCGATATCGAATACATATATTCCTTTCTCCATGACCAGCATCAAGTGAGCAAGCTCAGCGCCGATCAAATACGCAGGGGTTGGTTAAAACATATTTACTCCGAGACCGATGCACCGCTGTTTCAAAAATTCCCTGATTCCACGCCGCAAACAGAAAATTTCCTGTGGGTCTCAAATGAGCGGGCGCGGATCTTGATGGAGCAGGGCATGGTTCCACCAGAGACCAGCGATCTGGCTAATAACTCCAAGTCCCTAATGATAGATGCCCAGCTCACCACGGAAATATTTGGTCTTTTAGCGCCGGCAAGAGTCGATGTTGCTGTGGATATTTCATGGTTGCCGATTCGCACTACAGCTGTTTTGGACGCCCAGTGGATCTCTCAGTTTTATGTGGCTATGCATGCATTAGCCTCCAAGGTGGATCCGTCGCTGAGTTTAAAGCAGCAGACCCAATGGTTAGCTGAGCAGGCGACAGCGCAACTTCCTAAAGATTCTAGCGCAGCGAAAATATATGCCTTTGTCAAAACCCAGTATCTGAATAATCCAGATAAAGAGGATTGGGAAAGTACCAGAGATGCGGTGTATCAACGCTATCAGCTGTCGGCAATGGACGGCTACATCTATGATCAGCCCTTTGATGCGGGAATTAATTTTGCCGCAAGTTTGGTCAGTCTCTTTTATGGAGAAGGGGATATTAAACGGACGCTTCAGATTGGCACTTTGGCGGGTTGGGACTCAGATAATCCTACTGCCACCTGGGGTGGTTTGCTCGGCTTTATGCTTGGCAAGCAGGGTGTAAAGAAAGCCTTTAATAAAAAGAATCTTTCGGACACCTATTCGATCCATCGGACCAGACGGAATTTCCCCGACCAGACGCCGGATCAATTGGGAGAAGATAGCTTTGCCACTATGGCTGCTCGGGATTTGCGTACCATCGACAGGGTGGTGGTGGAGTTGATGCAGGGGTCAATTAACACCGAGACCAATCAATGGATAATTCCTATCTTGTAGCACGGGGTAACAGAGATAGTAGGCTTAAGAGGCCCCGATTGGTCGGTGGCCTCAAAGTCTGGGAGCTGCAAATATTTTAAGGCTTAAATACTCAAATCCATAAGATTATAATTCTTAAGTGACGCCTTAACGTCCTCATTCCACACAGGCTTTTCAGCGTCCTTGGCTATTGGTGCATAGTCATAGGGTGCTTCGTCCGGGAACCGCTGCTTGCGTGCCGCAATGGCTATGCCAATTAGTCTAGAACGATGTTTGATAAAGGCTTCATCAAAGGTTGCGGCTTCCGCATGCAGGCCAGCACCTCGCACATTTAGCACTGATGCCATTGGGTGGAAACCAAAGTTAACCGTCACCCTTTTTTCCAGGCCGGTATTGGCGAATGATCCATGGAGTATTTGGCGGCTATTGATAACCACATCACCTGGGTTACAAATAATAGGTATGGCTTCCGGCAGACGCTCAGTGCCTGCCTTAGAAACCAGTTCGACAATATCCACTCTGCTGTTCTTGTGGCTGCCGGGCACAACCCAGACGCCGTTCACTGCAGTACTGCCGTAGACTTGGCCCATAAAGTTAAAGCCATGAATATTCTCGTCAAACACCGGGCTGTCCCAGTGAGTGTCGCCATCCTGATGCCAAGACACTGAGGCCCCGAGACCGGCATCTTTAATAAACAAACCCTCATGAAAGGGCACAAAATCCTTGCCGTTGACCGCTTCAGCCATTTTTAAAAGCCCTGGATGTGCGTATGTCCGCAGACAAGCATCTGAATACTGTAATGAGCCGCCCAGGTATAGCGGCGTCGCCTGTGGGGCACCTTCGCCGGGCTTAGGCTCAAATAATTTAACCTGATGACGGCCATTCAGCATCGCTGTGCCGCCCAATGGATCTGAGAGTGGCTTTGCCCATTGCAAGGCAAAACCTTCTCTATCAGAACCCAGAGCAGGTCTTCCCTTGGCGTCTAGAGTTGCACCCATCTCAGTGGGGAAATTTTCACGCATCTGCTCTAAGTCGTTTTTTAAGTCATTGAGTTCCTCTTCACCAAGAGCAGCCTCAAAAATATAGAAGCCATATTTTGAATAGGTTTTCAGGATATCAGGGTGAATATCGCCGTTCTTATCAAAGCGAATCGGGCCACGGTTTGGCAGGGCTAGGGCTTTCTCCTGACCCTGAATCAGATATTGCTTCATTTTCTCGGCTTCGTCACCGTAGTAGGCAGCGCAAGCTTCGATTGATTGGCTGATGTCTTTGAACATGGGAGTCGCCACCTTGGAAGTTTTGTTATTATTTTCAGTGAGTATATTTCATGGGAGCAATAACACCAAGCCTCAGGAGAGGGCACTAGTGAAATGGTCTGCATTCTCTTGGGAGGTCTTTTCTGTCATGATACCGATCTCGTTTAGTCTTATATATAAGCGAAAATCAGATAATCAATAATAACGATTTCAGCGGCATTGTTGTCCAGCTGGAGCAGCTTCTAAGGGTTTAGACCCCTCAGCAGCCCGGGGGATTAGTATGGTCGAAATACTGTCGATAGCGATTGTCGTTACTCTGGTGACGTCGGTCTTTATCTGCTTGAAGTGGCGCAACCTCCGCTGTGTTGGCCAAACACCTCTGTCCCTAGTAGCCTTTTCCGCAATCTTGTTTACCTCTGGCCTAGATGTGGGCCTGATTATGTTTCCCCTAGTGGAGTTCCCTGTTTATGCTACGGAGGAAGCCTACAGCTTCACCAACCCACTGGCGATTGAGTTTGGATTTTGGGGTTTCCTGGTCTGGGCTTTCTATTTTTTGACCACCTTTTATTTTTGTATTGTCGAACCCAAAGTAGGGTTGTTTCAACTCAGACCTATTCGCTGGATTAACAATCTCGTTATCATCGCCACCTGCGCCTTTACCGCCTTTCTGTTTCTCAGTTATGCGCCCAACTATATCAATGGCATAACGCCATTACAGAAGTACAGTTTGGTCGGCTTTATTATATTGATGGCGGTTTGGTCGAGCACTGAGATTCGCTATCTAAAAATTCTCAGTATCGCCTCCAGTGGCTTGTTTGCGCTGCTCAATATTGTGATGCTATTCGCCTCCGGCGCTCCTATCACTGAGTATCTTGGAACCCTAAGCCATATAGCGGGGTACTTTGAAAACATTCATCGCTTTGTTAGCCCAATCAGTGAGTATCATGGCTGGTATCTATTCTGGTGGTTTGCCTGGAGCATTATGATTGGCCAGTTTGTAGCGCGATTTGTCGGCGGTCTCAAAGTTTGGCAGCTAATGTTGGCACTACTGGTAATTCCTTCCATTGCCATCGCCCTGTGGTTTGCCACGCTCTATTATTATTTTGCCAATGGTATTCCGGTGAGCTGGGTGTTAAATGCCGCAATGGTTATTGTCGGGGTGATCTTTGTGATTAACTCCCTGGATTCATTGATTAGGTTGTATACGGATAATTTAGCTCTCGGAGTGAAGCAGGTAGGTCGAGGCAAGTATGTTCTTGGCAACTGGTTGTTAATCGCCTCACTGGTGCTGTTGTATCAGTTTACGCTCTTTGAAATTGAGTGGGTGGGCCTGATTGTTATCGGATTGTATCTGGTCATCTATATACTGCTATTTAAGGGTCGTAGAGAGTTGGCCGAGAATTTTTCTATCGAACAAAAAGCTGATTAAGTCAGTTTTAAGAGAATGAACATAATGCCAAAGCAAAAGAACATTGATTACATCGTTGTGGGTGCCGGCTCTGCAGGAGCCATTGTGGCTTCGCGTCTCAGCGAAGACCCCAACTGTGAAGTGCTACTGGTGGAATATGGCGGCGGCGATGGCAGTATCTTCGTGCGCATGCCCTCGGCACTGGGTATTCCCATGAACAGCAAAAAATATAACTGGGGCTTTGAGACCGCTCCGGAACCCTTTCTAGACAACCGCCGAATGAACTGCCCGCGAGGGAAAGTGCTCGGTGGCACCTCGTCGATTAATGGCATGGTCTATGTGCGCGGCAATGCGGCAGATTTTGATCAGTGGGAAGAGCAGGGTGCCAGTGGTTGGAATTACCAAAACTGCCTGCCGTACTTTAAAAAATTTGAAAACCATCAATGTCGCGACACAGACTACACGGGCAATGAAGGCCCAGTGGCGATCAGCAATGGCAACAATATGCGCAATCCACTATATCGCGCCTTTATTGATGCAGGTGTGGAAGCGGGCTATGGGGAAACCGAAGACTACAACGGTTTTCGTCAGGAAGGCTTCGGGCAAAAGTTTATGAATGTGGATCGCGGTATCCGTGCTTCCACAGGCTACTCCTATTTAAAAGCCGCTAAAAAGCGCCCTAATTTAACTATTCTCAAGCGTGCCCTAGTGACGCGGATTGTCTTTGAGGGCAAAACCGCCACCGGCATTGAATGCAAAATAGGCGATAAAACCAGTGTATACAGCGCCAAGAAGGAAGTGATTCTCAGCGCCGGTGCCATTGGTTCACCGCAGCTGCTCCAGGTCTCTGGCGTAGGTCCACGGAAAATTCTCGAGGCTGCGGGCATTGACCTGCTGCATGAACTGCCGGGTGTGGGTGAAAACCTCCAGGACCATTTGGAGTTTAATTTTCAATATTTCTGCAAGCAGCCGATCAGCCTTAACTCAGAGTTGGGTCTGTTTAAAAAGGGCTTGATTGGCGTTCGCTGGCTGTTATTCAAAACTGGCTTGGGGCGCACCAATCACTTTGAGGCCTGCGCATTTATTCGCTCAAAAGCGGGGGTTAAATCCCCCGATATTCAGTATCACTTTTTGCCGGGCGCGATTACCTATGACGGTTCGGTTGCGGTTAAAGGCCATGGCTTTCAAGTCCATGTGGGGCATAACAAACCAACCAGTCGCGGCCATGTGCGTGCGCAGTCTGGGGATCTGAGTCAGCACCCAGAGATACTGTTTAACTACCTAGAGACAGAAGCCGATCGCGAGGGTTTTCGTGACTGTGTTCACCTCACTCGAGAGGTTATGCGTCAGCCCGCTATGGATGCTTTTCGTGGCGAGGTGATTCAGCCGACGGAGCAGGTGCAGAGCAATGAGCAAATCGATGCCTTTGTTAGAGCCTCTGTGGACAGTGCCTATCATCCCTGTGGTACCTGCAAGATAGGGGTTGATGAGATGGCGGTGGTGGACTCAGAGCTGCGTGTGCGCGGTATTCAAAACCTACGTGTTATTGATGCCTCAGTGTTCCCGACGATCCCCAATGGCAATCTCAATGCACCAACCATGATGTTGGCCGAGCGCGGCGCGGATATGGTTAAGGGTGTAGCGCTGCTGCCTTCTTTAGACGTTCCGGTCTATCTGGATCAAAGCTGGCAAGAACGGCAGCGAGAAGGTATTGCTAGCAGCAGAGGGCCGTGTTGAGGTTGCAGGCTAATGCTCTTAAGACGTTTCTGATGTGTTGGTTTTTGCTGTCTCTTGAATATTAGGTGGAACTAAATACTCTTTAATAATAGACTAACGGCGTTTCTTTTCGTCCTGTTGATGACAGTCTTGAAGACTGTTGGACAGCTGTAGGCCTATTGCTGATGGCGTCTTGGCTTTTTAACTCTTAATTTAGTTCCTAATATAAATCCTAATACATAAAGACGGTAATTGATGAACATTCTAACCAGACTCCTGAAAAGCCCACTATTAAACTTACTTGGCGGTTTAACGCTGATAGTGACATCCGGGTATGAGATTTTTGATGTTGTTGAAGAGTTAGGCGAAATTGCCATTAACCCTGATGTGGGTGCTGCTCATGGTGTGTTTGTATTTTCGATTATTCATCTTCTCAAGGTTATTCCGGAAGTTATAGATGGACTCGAAGATTTGAATACTGCTAAGAATGAAAGCGCTTAATTTTCTGAGCTGAGCATTCAAGCTGCCTTAAACTATTAACTTATTTGGTTTTGGTTCTGCGCCCTTGAACCCTGAGTCTCTAGATCACCATTGACACAAACTCGCATCAAAATACCACTGGCCATTAAATAGCCAAGCCCCCAACTGAACCAGTCCGAACTGATTAACTCTGCTGAGTAGCTTATCCACAGCATCGACGATAAGCCTAGTAGACGAGTGTATTCAAAGGGCCGGGCATAGGCTTTACCCTCCAGCACGGCACCAATCACAATCAATACAGCCACCTGAGCAATCACCACAGCCCACATCAGAGCCGATGAGAGTACTGTGCTTTGCCCCGCACTCCAAAAATGGAGTACCGCGAGCAGCAAGTACTGCACGATAATCGCGCCATTGATCCTGCTACTGCGCTGAGGATTGTATTTTTCAAACTGCTCTAAATCGGATTTCTGTTGAGGAAAACGTTCGACCATATCTTCTGGATGCCAACCGGTTTTCGACCAGAGCACGCGGAATTTGTCTGACCAGCGATTGGTATGCCATATATCCCGAAGCATTCCTGCAAAGATATGCAGGTTGGCCCAGATGGGGTTCCAGCTTTGCAGTGGCACGCGGATGCCGTAAATGGCTTGCTGCTTTTCGTCTTCGGCTTTATAAGTGCCAAACAATCGATCCCAAATGATCAGCAGGCCGCCATAATTTTTATCGATATAGTCGGCATTTTGCGCATGGTGGACTCGGTGATTGGAGGGGCTAACCATAAACCATTCAAAGACACCCAGTTTGGGGATATGTTGGCTGTGCACCCAGAACTGATAGATCAGGTGGGCGCTGGCGATACTGACAAACATACTGATCGGCATGCCCAAAAAGAAGCAGGGAATATAAAATACCCAGGTAGTTAAAAAGCTAGTACTGGTTTGGCGCAGAGCGGTGCTGAGGTTGTAGTCTTCACTCTGGTGGTGAACCACATGGGAACCCCAGAAAAACTGGCGCTCATGGCTAATGCGGTGAAACCAATAGTAGAGAAAATCATAGAGTAGTATGGCCAACAGCCAGTGGCCGATAGCGTTTATATCGAAAGCCCAGATGGCATATTCTTGGGAAATTTTGGTAAAAATCAGTGCACCAATATTGAGAAAAACAAATTTCGTCACGGTGCTCAACAGGCCCATGCTGAGGCTGTTAATGCTGTCATTGACCCTGTAGGTGTTGTTGCCTTTGAACAGGCCCCAGCCGAGTTCCATGACAATCATCAGCAGGAAAATCGGAATAGCGTAGGGAACAAAGTTCATGTCGATTCCTTCTTCTTTTAAGTGCTCTTTTTTAAGTACTCTTTTTTAAGTGCTCTTTTTTGAGTGTTTTTTAGAGCGGATTATCAGCCAGGGCACAATCAATGGCGTCGACAATATCATCTATATCACGACGCGATGCGATCAGTGCGGGACTCAGGCAGAGGTTATTGTTGAGCTCGGTAAAGCTTCTATTCGTCCGGCCAACCAAGACACCCTGAGCCATACAGTGGGCGACAATTTTCATTGCGTAGCTTTCGTGCATGGGCTGTTTGGTGCTGCGGTCAGAGACTAATTCGACACCGGCAAAGAAACCTTTGCCACGCACATCGCCGATCACTGGGTATTTTTCCTGTAAGCCGAAGAGGCGATCTTTTAGGTGTTCACCCATCTGCACCACATTATCCAGCAGGTTTTCCTCTTCGATAATATCCATATTGGCGAGGCCCGCGGCGGGGCCGCCAGTACAACCACCAAAGGTACTGATATCTCTAAAGTAATCCAAGGTGCCGGCATCTTCAGCGGCAAACTGATTGAAGACTTGGTCGGTGGCCACGGTGCAGGAGATGGCGGCATAGCCACTGGCGAGACCTTTTGCCATGGTCACTAGGTCCGGTTTGACGTCGTAGTGCTGATAGCCAAACCATTTTCCGGTGCGGCCGAGACCACAGACCACTTCATCTATATGCAGTAGCACCGAGTATTTTTTGCAGATCGCCTGAATGATCGGGAAATACTCAGGGACGGGGGGAATAATCCCGCCACCCGCAGTAATCGGTTCTAGTACCACTGCACCCACTTGATCTTGGCCTTCGCGCAAAATCGCAGTCTCCAGATCTTTGGCGCATTCTATATCGCAGCTGCCATAGGTTTTGCCAAAGGGGCAGCGGTAACAGCAGCAGTGGGCAAACTCAGAAAAGCCTGGGGCAAAGGGTCCGTACTGTTCTTTGCGCTGCTGATGACCGGTGGAGCTGAGGGCGCCGATGGTTGAACCGTGATAATCGCGGTCGCGGAAGATGATTTTATGACGGCGGCCATCGCCATTAATGTGGGCTAACTGGCGCACCATTTTGTAAACTTTTTCATTGGCTTCGGAGCCAGAATTGGAATAGTAGACTTTGCCTTTATTGTTACCGTCAGCGTCTTGCATTTCCGGCATTTTTTGCAGCAGTCGCTCGGCAAATTTTGCCCCGGGAATGCTGCCAGCACTGTTGGCGAAATAACACATTTCCAACAGCTGATCGCGCACTGCATTGGCAATGGACTCGCGGCCATAACCTACATTGACAGACCAGACTCCGCCGGAGGTGGCATCGAGATATTCAGTGCCTTTGATATCGGTGACGCGCATGCCTATACCACTTTTAATAATCAGCGGATCGCTATTTTTAAACGCGTTGTGAGGGGTTAGGTGATGCCAGATATGCTCTCTGTCGGAGCTAATGATCTCTGCAGCCTGAGCTGAAATATCGTCGTTTTTCATGGTGCTTCCCCTGGCAACTGGGTTGCCGAGACGTTTATTATTATCTTCTTATCTAGTTAACGATAGGCCTAAGGAAGAGTCCTTTTAGGATGGGCTATCTAACAGAGCCATTTTAGTAGAGCTATTTTAGTAGAGCTATTTTAGTAGAGCTATTTTAGTAGAGCTATTTTAATAGGTCTAATGCTAGTGCTTCAGCCACTTTAATGCCATCAATTCCTGCGGACAAAATTCCCCCGGCATACCCGGCTCCTTCCCCTGCGGGATAGAGTCCTCTGGTATTCACGCTTTGATAGACCGCGTTACGTTTAATGCTCACCGGTGCTGAGGTGCGGGTTTCTACCCCAGTCATAATGGCATCGGCCATGGCATAGCCTTTGACCTGTTTGTCGAACTGAGGAATTGCTTCACGAATCGCAGCGACGGCAAAAGCGGGCATGGCTTTCGAAAGGTCGCCGAGAGTGATGCCCGGCTTATAGGAGGGCTCCACGAAACCCAGTTCAGTGGACGGCCGATTTTTTAAAAAGTCGCCAACCAGCTGTGCCGGGGCATTGTAGTTTTCGCCGCCAAGCTGGTATGCCAGTGTTTCTAGCTCACGCTGCAAATCAATCCCAGCAAGCGGGTGGTCTGGGAAATCCTCTTCCGGGGAAATGCCCACCACAATGGCAGCGTTGGCATTGCGCTCATTGCGCGAGTACTGAGACATGCCATTGGTTACCACGCGACCTTCTTCGGACGTTGCAGCCACTACAGTGCCGCCGGGGCACATGCAAAAGCTGTAAACCGTGCGGCCATTTTTACAGTGGTGCACCAGCTTATATTCTGCTGCGCCCAGTATGGGATGTCCGGCCTGATCGCCAAAGCGCGCTTTATCTATGGTTGACTGAGGGTGTTCGATACGAAAGCCGATAGAGAAGGGCTTGGCTTCAATATAGACGCCGTGATCGAGCAACATCTGAAAGCTATCCCGGGCGCTGTGGCCGATGGCGATGACTATATGGCGACTGTGGAGAATTTCACCTGTGGCCAATGTCAGGCCGGTAATCTGGCCTTGGCCCTCTGCGTTGTCTGGATCACGCAATAGACCTTCGACCTTCTGCTCAAAGCGTATTTCGCCACCCAGACGGATAATCTCGGCGCGCATATTCTCCACCATACTGACCAGCTTAAAGGTGCCAATATGGGGTCTGCTGTCGGTGAGGATTTCTTCAGGCGCTCCGGCAATCACAAATTCACGCAACACCTTGCGTCCAAGATGACGGCGATCTTTGACCTGACTCCAGAGCTTGCCATCGGAAAAGGTGCCGGCACCGCCTTCACCAAACTGCACATTGGACTCGGTGTTGAGTTTACGTTTGCGCCAGAATCCCCAGGTTTCTTTGGTGCGCTGACGCACTTCCTGGCCACGCTCAAGCACTATAGGTTTGAGTCCCATCTGGGCCAGTACCAATGCGGCGAGAATACCGCAGGGACCAAAGCCCACCACAATGGGGCGCTGCTGATTGGCCTGTGGGAAATCTGTCAGTGGCTCGGCGACAAACTTGTAGCTGGTGTCGGGGCTTGGGCCCACTCGCGGCAGCGCTGGAGTGGTTTCCAGCACGCGGCTTTCAGCTTGGTCTGCGAGCACCACGTCGAGCTGATAGATAAGCATGATACGACTGCGTTTGCGGGCATCGTGGCTGCGTTTAAAGATGCTAAAGCTGTGTAAATCGGCGGCCTCTATACTCAGGGTGCGCAGAATCTCCCGCTGTAAATCGTCGTCGCTGTGGTCTAGGGGCAGTTTGATTTCGCTGAGTCTTAACATAGGGCTTTTTAATCGTATTGGTCGTTTTTAGTGGTGCTGTCAAAACGCGATATTACCATGAATAGGCTGTCGGCTTTGGACGCTAACGAAATTGTTTTTTAGTGGTAACATCCCAATCGATAATAAAGAATAAATAGTCAATAGATCGTTGAAAATTAGGCTAATGCGGTGGCTCCCAATAGGGGCATCAAGAGCGCAGTCAGTGGAGACGCAGAAAAATAAAAATAATGAGGAAATCCTAATTGAACCTAAAAAATAGTCTTATCATCGCGCTGATCGCTATCGCTTTTTACGCTGGTTGGTCTTTTAATCAAGATCTTGAGGTTGGCGTTGAGACACCAGCACTACAGGCTAAGGCCGACAAAACTGGCTACGTAGTGGCAGAGCAGACGCGCAATCAGGATCCCCATTATTCTCCTGTGGCAGATCAGCCCCTACAGAAGCAGGTGTTTTGGGGCGATACCCATCTGCACTCGAACTTCTCTATGGATGCCTTTATCTTTGGCAACACTCTGGGGCCAGATGATGCCTATCGTTTCGCCAAGGGCGAGAAGGTCATGGCCACCAAGGGCCAGCCAGCCCAGCTGCGCGAGCCTTTGGACTTCTTAGTGCTGGCGGATCACACCGACGGTGTAGGGGCTATGATTGCCCTTAAAGCAGGCAATCCCAAATTACTCGCCAACCCCACATTACAGGCCTGGTCAGAGATTCTGTTTGCCGGTGAGGTAGATGATGCCCGCCAGTTGGATTCTACCCAGACTAGATCAGATACCCCCGGTGAGTTGGAAGATAAAGATATCCGCGGCAATGCTTGGGATTATTTGACCGCTACCGCTGATGCTCACTATGAACCGGGTACCTTTACGCCCTTGATTGGCTTTGAGTTTACTGCCCAGAAGGGTGGCCAGAACTTGCACCGGGTAGTGATCTATCGCGACGATGCTGAGACGGCACAGACTCTGTTGCCCCTGTCGCCAAAAGAGAGTTCGGATCCCAGAGTGCTGTGGGACTTTTTACAGCAGTATGAAGAGACCAGTGGCGGCAAAGTGCTGGCCATCGCTCACAACGGCAATATTTCCAATGGACTGATGTTTCCCACCGCCGAGCTCGAGTTTGGCGATCAGATGGATTCTGACTATGCCGCCCGCCGCGCCCGCTGGGAGCCTGTCTATGAGGTCACCCAGATTAAAGGTGACGGCGAAGCCCATCCACTGTTGTCACCAGATGATCGCTTTGCCGATTATGAAAGCTGGGATCTGGGTGATTTTGCCGGTGTCCCGAAAACCGATCAGATGATTCCTTTTGAGTATGCTCGGGAAGCACTGAAAAATGGTCTGGCACTGGAGTCGACTTACGGCGCTAACCCTTACAAATTCGGCATGATCGGTTCTACAGATTCACACACCTCACTGGCCACCGCCGCCGAAGATAACTTCTATGGCAAGCACAGCGCCGGTATGGAACCGCAGCCGGATCGCTGGAAGGATGCTGTGGGTGGACGCGGTAAGTTTACCGTCCCCGGCTTTATGATGGCTGCTTCGGGTTACGCCGCAGTCTGGGCCACAGAGAACACCCGTGAAGGTATTTGGGACGCGATTCAGCGCAAAGAAGTCTATGCCACTACTGGCAGCCGCATGACGGTGAGATTCTTTGGTGGTTGGGACTTTACTGAAGCGGATCTGCAAGCCTCGAATATGTCGGATATCGGCTATGGCAAAGGCGTGCCCATGGGTTCCACCCTGTTGCAAAGCAGTGCCGCCGCGCCGGTATTTATGTTGCAGGCCGCAAAAGATCCCAATGGCGCCAACCTGGATCGCTTGCAGATGATTAAAGGCTGGGAAGATGCAGAGGGTGCAGTCTATGAGAAAGTCTTTAACCTGGCCTGGAGTAACCCTGAGCTGCGCTCAATGGATGCCAGTGGTGATGTTGCGGATATTCCTTCCACTGTAGATGAAGCCAAGGCAACCTATAGTCACAAATACGGCGCTGCGGAATTGAGTGCCCTGTGGCAGGATCCGCAGTTTAGTGCTGAGCAGAAGGCCTTCTATTATGTGCGCGCTCTTGAAGTGCCATCGCCGCGATGGACCGCCTATGATGCTGCCCAGTTTGATGTTGAGATGGCGCCCTATGTTAAGCAAACCACTCAGGACCGTGCTTACAGCTCACCGATTTGGTATGAGCCCAGTGACTAGAAACTAGTTCCTAACGGATAGTTTAATTAGAACGAAAAAAAACCAGGCCCTCTAAAGAGAGTGGCCTGGTTTTTTTGGCTAATTTTAGAGCTTAAAGTTTAAACTCGTAACGACTAACGCTTAAAAATAGCGTTTAACCTCGGCCAATACACCACGACCTTCACCGACAAAGTATCTATAGCTACCAAAGCCAAAGTCGGCCCGATCGGCAATCCGTTCATCAGTCAGGTTGGTGACTCTCAGGCGCAGATCCCATTGCTCATAACGCTGCTGAACGGTGAAGTTGACTATATCGTGTCCAGCGTACTGATGGGCGTTAGCCGGATCCAGGTAGTAGTCGCCAAGATAGACCCACTCCAACTCAGCACTCCGTGTTTCGCTGGGCGTATAAAGAAGCTGGGCGCTACCCTGGGTGCGGGGTGCAGTGTCTATATCATTGCCATTAATGCTGGCGCCATTGATCAGACCGTTCTGCTCATACAAATGCTTTGCCCAGTTACCGGCTGTGGCGATCTGCCAAGCTTGGTTGATGGCATAGCTAAGCTGGAGTTCGATTCCTTGGTGGCTGGTTTCCCCATTGCTGACCACAAAACCACTGGAGTCTTTAATGATGACCTGCTCTTTATCCATGCTGTAAATATTTAACTCGGCAGCCAGATTATCTTGGCGAAAGCGCAGTCCGGCTTCAATACTGTCTAGCTGCTCAGGCTTGATATCAGCCACGGCCTGCTCGCGCTGTAAACGATAGATCTCATTGATCTGTGGCGCACGATAGGCGCTTGCTAATCGTGCATAAGCAGAGAGATTGTCGCTAAAGCGGTAGTCGGCACCCAGGTGGAAATTGAAGTTATTGGTGCTGTCGGAGCGATCGTCAGCGCGAAAGTAACGACAGGTTCCATCTGCAGAATTACAGTCGCTGCCATCGTCTCTGGTAGTGCCAGAGAGCATATTGTTCTCATAGTCGTAGTTGAGGTACTCGTAACGCAGACCTAACTCAGTGGTCAGCTGATCGCTGACTTGCCATTCGAGATTGGCGAACAGGGCGATCTGCTGGCTGTCCACTTCAAAGTCATAGTGCTGGCCTTGGTAGCGCACATTGTTGGCGACGCCCAGCGCATTGGCTTGAAATTCTTCGACCCACATACTGGCCCATTCAACATCAGTGCCGAGCCATAAGGTGGTATCAGTGGCGAAGCTGGTCTGATAGCTCGACTGCACACCGGCACTGGTTTGACCATTCTTTTCTTCGGGCTGGCCGGGTAGATAGTGCTGCAAAAAGGTCATTTCACTTTTGCGAACATAGGGGGTTATCTGCCATTCATTGCCGGCGCGGGTGGCGCCGCTGATACGTGACGACAGACGCATGGCCTGACCATCGCGAAAGGCTTCTGGATTGGGGTTGGCTTTCCATGCGGCAGAGTTTTTGTAGGAGTCTTTAACTTTAATATAGCCAGCGGTCTCTTGATTGAGATTGACCAGAGCCAGATGGGTGTCGGTGCTCAGCTCAAAACCGGTCCAGCTGTGCTTGAGGGAGAGTTTCTGCTGATCGAAGCCCGCATCATTTTTAAAGCCTTTGTCGGTGACACCGTTGGCAGCGATCTGCCAAGTCTGGTTGCCACTCTGCTGACGCCAGCCCAGTTTGACCCGGTTGTAATCGTGGCTGCCGCTTTCAAGGGAGAAGTAGTTGCGCTGAATATCGGCTGAGAGACTGTTGATTACGCCGTGCATGGCATTGGAGCCATAGAACACAGTGCCGGGGCCGCGCCAGATTTCCAGGCCAGAAGCCTGCTCGCTATTCACTTCAAATAGCTGATTAACATTGCACATGCCGGTGGGGCGGATCGGCAGACCGTCTTCGGTGGTAAGGATTTCGGCACAGCTGCCAGCACCGGTAAACACCGGTGAGCGCACGGCGGCGAGTAGTTCCTGGCCATTGCCGCGACTGAGCCACACACCGGGAATGCGCGCGGCAGACTCATTGATATGGGCGTGGCCAATGCGTTGTAGCTGTTCGGCTGAGACCTGGCCTGCGGCGCCGATCAGCTGGCTGAGGTTCTGCTCGCTGCGGCGGCCGGTGACCACGACGGTCTCTATTATAGAGTCTGTTTGGCTGGCGGATATGGGGTCTGCGGCAGCTAAAGTGGGTATCAGTAAGCTTAGTGTCAGTGAAGAAATAATTGCTTTCATAGGTATAGGTGGCCGTTGGTATGTTTTTTTATGGGCGCAGTCTTTAGTAAAAAATGCATAAGTGCAACCCAGTTTATGACTGTGCAGTTTACAAAAAGCGCTTAATATTAGGCCAAATGACGCCATCGCTCGTAAACCAACATATAGACCAGTAATTGAATAAAAGGTACCTTTTGTGGCCATATCAGTTTCAAAGTTGAACAAGTATTTTGTCGTGGAAAAGTTAATTTATCACTCCATCGATTTAAGCCTCTATCAGGCCTCGGCGATTATCGACGGGGTTGAGCACTATGTGTCAGATGATCGGGGCAAGCTGTTGCGTTCGACCAAGTTGCTGGAGTTACAGAAGCAACTGAGAAAGGTTGCCGCCGAAACTACGGTGCTGCGTCAAACCAGCGCCTATGATGAAATGATTGGCGGGCCGGAAAAGGGTGAGTCCAATGCGCTTGAGGTGCCGCTGGCAGATAACCAGCTCTATTGAGAGGCCGCTTTTAGGCGCCGGATAAACTGTCTTGGTACCATTGTCCCTTGTCTATTTTCACGAGCAGTGCATACTCTCGCCACCTGAAGTCCAAGGCTGATTTTTTGTTTAATTGTTTAGCTTCTTAACCTCATTGATTTTCTAACTCAAACCCGGTGACCCTGTGCCAATCAGCCAATCCAGCGATAATCTTACTCTCGAATCTGTTGATGCGCCGCAGGTGGTCGCTGAACCGCCTAAAAAGATGTCGACGCTGCTGTCATTGGTACAGTTTTTTAAGCCCTATAAATTACAGGTTTGGGTGTTTCTCGCGGCGCTGGTATTTACCGCGGGTATAACGCTGTCCATGGGGCAGGGTCTGCGTTTGGTGATCGATCAGGGTTTTGCTCAGCAATCCCTCGAACTGCTCAATCAGGCGATTGTGTTTATTGTTATTGCCTCGATACTGATGGCCCTCGGCACCTATGTGCGTTTTTACCTGATCTCCTGGCTGGGTGAGCGGGTCACCGCCGATCTGCGCAAAGCGGTGTTCAATCATATAGTGGCACTGCATCCGGCATTTTTTGAGACCAACCGCAGTGGCGATATTATGTCGCGGCTGACCTCTGATACTACCTTATTACAGTCAATTATCGGTTCTTCGGCTTCTATTGCTCTGCGCAGTGCGATTAGTTTTAGCGGTGCGCTGATTATGCTGCTGGTGACCAATTTCAAACTCTCTCTGATGATTATTGTCGCCGTTCCTCTGGTGCTGATGCCGATCCTGATCTTTGGCCGCAAGGTGCGCAAGCTCTCTCGCGACAGTCAGGACTCGATTGCCGATGTCGGCAGTTACGCCGGTGAAATTATTCAGCACATCAAGACAGTGCAGAGTTTTACCCACGAAGAGCAGGAAAAAGCCGCCTTTGGCAGCGAAGTTGAGCGCGCCTTTCTGATCGCCCGCACCCGGGTGCGTCAGCGTGCCGTGTTGATGGCGGTGGTCATCTTGTTGGTCTTTGGCGCGCTCTCGGGCATGTTGTGGGTCGGCGGCAGCGATGTGATCAATGGCAAAATGAGCGGCGGTGATCTCGGCGCGTTTATTTTCTACGCGATTCTAATGGCTACGGGGGTTGCTTCTCTGTCTGAAGTCTATGGGGAGCTGCAACGTGCAGCCGGTGCCACTGACCGGCTGATGGAGCTGCTTCACGCTGACAATCAGATTCTGGTTCCGGACAAGCCACTGGAAGGCGTTGAGCAGTTGCCAGCGCAGCTTGAGCTTGAAAATGTCCGCTTCTGTTATCCCTCGCGGCCCGGGCAGCCAGCGCTGGATGATTTTTCTCTGGAGATTGGTGAGGGTTCTATTGTCGCTCTGGTTGGACCTTCCGGAGCAGGCAAGACCACGCTTTTGACGTTGCTGGATGGGCGACTGCGCGATTGGCGCGGGCGGGCCTGTGTCCTCGGGGCACAGTTCGATCCCCATCACGCTCTGCATTTGGCAAAACGCGCGGACTCTGGCTTCATCTTTCAGGAATTCGCATTGGTCGAACGATCGACAGTGATGCGCAACGTGTTGAATGGCAGGCTTGGCAGGATGACCGGTTGGCGCGCTTTTCTCGGGAACCATTCGAAAGAAGACATGGACGTGGCCCAAAAGGCGCTTGCCGATTGCGGGATCGCGGACCTGGCCGACCGGAGGGTAGATTCACTTAGTGGTGGCCAGCGACAGCGCGTCGCGATTGCGCGTTGCCTTGCTCAGGAACCGCGTTTGATCTTGGCGGATGAACCCGTCAGCAACCTCGATCCCTCGCGGGCGGCGGAGATCCGGATGCTCCTCACCAGCGTGGCACAGGCCCGGAGCGCAACGACTGTGTTCTCATCGCATCAACCGGAATTGGCGCGCCGTTTTGCGGATCGTGTGATCGGTATGCGGAACGGTAGGATCGTATTCGATGTTGCCACCAGCGATCTGACAGATGACGCCACGTCTGCGCTGTACGCTGATACAAATCAAACACCTGGCGCGCGCCTGAAGGTCGTAAGCTGATGCGACCTTCCAATCAAGGCGGGTTCTGGGCTGGAACCATGCTTGCAGCGGTTGTATTGTGGTCGCTGGTCACCGCCGATGTCGAACTTTCTCGACTGCTATCAGCGGGCC
>ENA-OQVM01000331-OQVM01000331.1-marine-metagenome-genome-assembly--contig:-NODE-331-length-76987-cov-16.582902_pt1 | contig 76987 bp, 74 predicted proteins | sample MGYA00237776_ERZ505498 | MGnify/ENA primary metagenome ERZ505498 (study PRJEB26159, sample SAMN06265151) | marine metagenome | isolation source: Helgoland LTER site | place: Germany:Helgoland, sampling... | reverse complement strand
AAAACTTTAGAAAAATGTTAAGCCAGCATTCTGCGAGAGCTCCATTAGGAAGAACCGTAACAACAGAAGAAGTTGGAAATGTTGCAGCCTTTCTTTGCTCGGATTATGCAAGCGGAGTAACTGGTGAAATTACTTATGTAGATGCTGGCTTTAATACAGCAGCTATGCCACTTCATGAACTTGAAGATTAGTATTGAGCCTATATAACAAATATATACTTCCAAAATTTTTAAACTGTGCCTGTGGCTCTAAGCCAATAAATTATCAAAGACAAAAGGTTGTTCCTTTAGCTAAAGGTAAAGTTCTAGATATTGGGATTGGATCTGGTCTTAATATACCCTTTTACAACTCAGATAAAATAGATCAAGTTATTGGAATCGATCCATCACATGAGCTTATAGACCTGGCTAAAGAGTTAGCTAATGATAGTAAAGCTTCTATTGAGCTTGTTATTGGAAGCGCTGAATCAATACCCTACCCAGATAATTTTTTCGATACTGTTCTCGTTACATACACTATGTGCACTATTCCTAATGTTGCGATAGCTAACAAAGAAATGTGGAGAGTTTTAAAAGATGATGGCAGGTTAATATTTTGTGAGCATGGCCTAGCTCCAGATAAGAAAATATCAAAGTGGCAAAATAGAATAGATCCTTTTTGGGGCAAAATAGCAGGAGGATGTCATCTTAATAGAGATATCCAAAAACTTATCACAGATGCAGGCTTCTCATTTGAGTCATTAGATAAGATGTATATCCCCAGCACTCCAAAATTTGCAGGATATAACTACTGGGGTATTGGTAAAAAATGAGAATACCAGTTGTAATTGGCATTGGATCAATTCAACAAAAAGGCTTATTTGATGAATTAGATGAGGCTTTGGTTTTAATGGATAAAGCTACAAAAGCAGCAATATTTGATTCTACAAATAATTCGATAGTTGATTATATTGATCGGGTGCAAGTACCTAAAGGATATTGGAAATATAGAGATCCAGGTAAATGGATAGCAGAAAGAAATAGTATTCAATCTGCAGTAACAAGCGTAACTAAAATCGGAGTTCTTCAACAAAATCTTATAAATTCTGCATGCGATGATATTGCGCATGGAAAAATTGAAGCATCTTTAATAGTAGGTGGTGAAGCTAGATATAAAAAAATATTAGCGTTAAAAGAAAATAAAGAATTTATAGAAACTGAATTGAATATCAATCCTGATTTTTATGTAAAGGCAACTGATGAACTTCAGACCAAAGAAGAGCAGGACGAACTTGGATTAATGGCTGTTGGCTATTATGCAATTCTAGAAACTGCTTATAGGAAAAAAAATAGATTATCTTTAGAAGAGCATAGAGAGAAGATTAGCCATATGTACGCTGAATTTTCTGAAATAGCTGCAAAGAATCCCGATGGTTGGATTGATAGTATGAAATCTGCAGAAGATATAAAACAGGTAAGCAAAGAGAATCCTTTACAAGCTCTTCCATATAATAAGCTTCATTGCACGAGCTGGAATGTTAACCAGGCCTCAGCAATGATTTTATGTAGCGAAGATCTTGCTGATAAACTTGGTATACCAAAAAATAAAAGGGTTTACCCTCTTGCATCATCCGAAACCAACCATATGATTGCTCCAATCCAAAGACCAAAATTATCAGAATCTACTGGATTAGATCTAGCTGCAAATTTTATTAAAAATATTTGTGATGAGCATAAAATACAACCAAATATTTATGATTTGTATAGCTGCTTTCCTATCGCAGTTCAAATGTTTGCTGACTCTCTCAATCTTGGCTCAGAAGATGTTAAGACAGTTACAGGTGGGATGCCTTTTGCTGGCGGTCCACTCAATAATTATATGATTCATTCAACAGTTAAAATGGTAAGTGAGATACGAAATAATCATTCTAATATTGGTCTGGTAACAGGTGTGTCAGGCATGATGACAAAACAAGCATTTGCTTTATGGGCCAAAGAACCATTAATACAATTTACTTCAAAGGATGTTACTAAGGAGGCTGCTTTAATTGAACATCCAGTGCAAATGTCAAAACAGACTGATGGAAAAGCAGTCATTCTTGGTTATACAATTTTTAAAGATGAAGATAAAGATATGAAAGTTGTTATTTATGGTGAGGATTCCCAAAACAAAAGAAAAGTACTAATATCTAAAGACAAAGAAATTATTAAAAATATGGGAGAGGAAGAATGGGTTGGAAAACAAATAGTATTCAAAGGAAAATATTTAGTTTCATAATTATATTTTCACTAACTTTAAACATATCTGCTTCAGTAGATGAAAGTATTCAAAAACATAAAAAGCATTTCTCTAATATCGCAATGCAGATATGGAGCAATGCAGAGCTTGGTTATCAGGAAACAAAAAGTTCTCAACTTCTTGCAGATGCATTAAAGAAAGAAGGATTTACAATTAAAGAATCTGTAGCTGGAATCCCTACAGCATTTACTGCTGAGTATGGAACCAAAGGTCCGGTTATAGCAATCCTAGGAGAATTTGATGCCTTACCGGGATTAGCTCAAACCAATTCACCATTTAAAGAAATTATTAATAATGAAACGGGAGCTGGTCATGCATGCGGTCATCATTTATTTGGAGCTGCGTCTGCTTGGGCTGCAGTAAGTGTGAAGGAGTGGTTAGAAGAAAATAATATTGAAGGTAGAGTTAGATTTTATGGAACACCAGCAGAAGAAGGTGGTTCTGGTAAGGTTTATATGGCGCGAGAAGGATTATTTGAAGATGTTGGTGTGGTTCTCCATTGGCATCCAGATGATGTAAATTCTGCAAATCCAAAATCTTCAAATTCAAATAAATCAGCTAAATTTACTTTTAAAGGTATTTCAGCCCATGCGGCAGGTGCTCCAGAGCTTGGGAGGTCTGCTTTAGATGGTGTTGAAGCTATGAATATGATGGTAAATATGATGAGAGAACACATACCCCAAGAGTCTAGGATTCATTACGTAATTACCAAAGGGGGGCTTGCTCCAAATGTGGTACCTGATCTTGCTGAAGTTTATTACTATGTTAGAAACCCACAAATGCAAATGGTAGAGGAGTTATTTGAAAGAGTTGTAAAAACTGCAAGAGGTGCAGCTGAAGGTACTGAAACTTCAATGAGTTATGAAGTTATGCATGGTAATTATTCTTTGTTACCAAATAATGCAATTCAGGAAGTTATGTATTCAAATCTAGAAATGCACGGAGGAATTTCATATTCACAAGCAGAAAATGAGTATGCTAAAACTATTTATAAAACTTTTGTTAAGCCATCAAATGAGATTGGTTCACAGGAATCAATTCAGCCTTATAGGACATCGCACAGTTACGGTTCAACGGATGTTGGTGATGTGAGTTGGCTTGTACCAACTGCAGGAGTAAGGACGGCGACTTGGGTACCCGGAACAGCATCACATTCATGGCAGGCAGTTGCATCCGGAGGGACATCAATTGGTATAAAAGGAGCTGAACTTGCGGCTAAAACTATTGCTTCAACAGCAATTGATATATTTAAAGATCAAACATTAATAATAAAAGCTCAGTCAGAGCTAGAAAATAGAGTTGGCCAAGACTTTGAATATAAGGCATTGCTTGGTGACAGAAAACCACCACTGGACTATAGAAAGAATTAATTATTGAGCAGAAACAGCAGCGCCAGGTCTTCTCAAGTCAGCATAACCATACCTGACATTATTTACTATATGAATACTTTGTGTGCTCCCCATTGTTTTATTGGGCTCTGGGTTATGGCCAATGGTGTTTAAGTTCGAGATGGTATCGGCACTTATGGTTGTTTCATAATCCAATCCTTTGTATGGCCAATCTTTATGAATTCTTGGCAGCATGGTTGCACTGCCTATGTTAAGATCAAAATCAATTACTCCTGATATCACTCTCAAAATTGCCGCTGGTATATAAGACCCACCAGGTGATCCGGTAATTAGTATTAACTGCCCTTCTTTATTAAAAACCATTGACGGCGCCATTGTGCTCATTGGTCTTTTACCAGGCTCATATCTGTTGCCTGGACTGCCAACTCTTCCTTCAATAGATTTATCACCATATCTGTAGGCAAAATTATTCATTTGATTATTCATGAGTATCCCAGTTCCTGGTATTGTTACACCAGACCCAAATGAATATCCAAGTGTATAAGTGTTGGAAACTGCATTTCCATCTTTATCAATTATTGAATAATGAGTAGTATCCCTGCTTTCATTTAAAACTCTTAGAGGTTTTACTTTAGAGCTTGGAGTAGCTTTTTTAAAACTTAAGTTTTTTATAAATTCCTTAGTCCTTTTTATAGATAGCAGCTCATCAACAGGTACTTTATAAAATGAAGGGTCGCCAACATGATGAGATCTGTTGTTATGTCCTCTTCTTAAAGATTCGGCCAGAAGATGATATGTTGATGTTGCGTTACTATCACTCTTCTTGAATTTAAAATTATTGAGAATGTTTAGAGAGGTTAATAAAACAACACCACCGCCAGAAGGAGGACCTGCAGTTATAACTAAATTATTTCTATAAGAACTCATTAATGGAGCCCCGCTATTGATTTTATAATTTAGAAAATCAGATTCTTCAAAAAAGCCTCCATTTTCGCTCATTGCTTTGAGAAATTTATTTTTTATTTCGCCTTTATAAAATCCATCTTTTCCATTTTTTGCAATAATTTCAAAGGTCTTGGCTAAATCAGTCCTAATCATTCTTGTTCCAACCTCAATAGGATTCCCATTGGGGAGATAGATTCTTTTGGATTCTGGGTCTTTTAGGAGTTGGGGAGTGCTTTCAATAGCTTTGTTTAAATCATAAGTAACTATTATTCCTTTTTTAGCTTGTTTAATAACAGGCTCTAAGACCTCTTCAAGAGAAAGATTTCCAAAATTCTCATGAGCATCAAGAAGTCCTGCAACTGTCCCTGGTAAAGCAGATGCTTTATAGCCTTCTTTTACAATATTAAAATCTATTTTTTTGTAATCTTTGGGTAAATTATATTTTTGAAAGATATCCTTTAGGTTTGCATTTAAGGGAGACTGACTTCGATAATCTATAAAAAAAACTTCATCCATTTCTTTAATATAAACTAGCATAAACCCTCCCCCGCCAAGGTTTCCTGCCCTAGGAAGTGTTACAGCCAATGAAAATCCTACAGCAACAGCTGCATCAACTGCATTGCCACCTTTGTTTAATATTTCAATGCCAATATCAGATGAAAGTCTATTTTGAGACACAACCATACCGCTATCACCAACGACAGGATGGTAAGGAGAAACATAATCAATATAACTAGCTGACCTAGTAACCAAACATAGAGTTAATGTAAAAAGAAAAATGATATTTTTCATTAAAATAAAATCGGCGCTAAATAATAAGAGAACAAGCTAACAACAAATATACCAATAATATTTAAAGCAAGGCCTGCTTTCATCATAGTGGCAATAGTAAATTTACCTGATCCATAAACAATTGCATTTGGAGGAGTGGCAACCGGCAACATAAATGCACAACTTGCTGCTAGACACACAGGTATTGTCAATGAAACTGGTATAGCACCAATAGCTATTGCTAAAGCTCCTATGACTGGAAGAAAAGTGCTTGTAGTTGCGACATTGCTAGTCATTTCAGTTAAAAAAATTATTAGTGTTGCGACTGCAAAAATTAAAACCAAAGGATGTACACTTTTTAAAACTGCTAACCCCTGCCCAATCCATATTCCAAGACCTGTTCCTGAAACTTGAGCAGCTAATGACAAACCACCACCAAATAAGATTAGTAATCCCCAAGGAAGTTTAGAGGTCTTATCCCATTGCATTAGGTCATTTTTCATATTGGAGGATGGAACCATAAATAATAATATTGATACGATAATGGCTACACCAGCATCTTCAATACCAATTCCTGTAGTTTCTCTAATTAGACGGCTAGTGACCCAAGCCAGAATTGCCAATCCAAAAATAACTGCAATCTTTATTTCATCCTTGGTTAAAGGCCCTAAATCCTCAAGCATCTTATTTAACTTTTCTTTAGTCTCAATCGATGAATCAAAGTTGGTTGGAAATATAATTTTAGTAAGGATGACCCATGCTGAGAGTAGCATTACTATTGCAACAGGTACTCCTAATTTCATCCAACTGAAGAAATCGATCTTTACACCATATTGCTCTTCCATAAAACCAACAAATACTAAGTTTGGTGCGGTGCCAATAATTGTAGACATTCCACCAATTGTTGCCGCATATGCAATACCCAACATTAAGGCTGTGTCAAAATATTTTTGTTGTTCTAAAGATATGTTTGGAATTGTTGTTGCTACTACAGTACAAACTGCAAGCCCTATTGGAAGGAGCATTAGAGTTGTAGAAGTATTCATTACCACCATGCTTAATATAGCTGCAACAAGCATAAAACCGCCAACCAAAGCTGCTCCTGATGACCCTACAGATATTATCATTCTTAATGCCATTCTTTTATGAAGACCAGAACTTTCAATACCTAAGGCTAATATAAAACCACCCAAAAAAAGATATATATTTTTATTAGCATATGGATCGGCTGCTGATTGAAAATCTACAACATTGAGAAGAGGAAATAATGCAAGTGGAAGAAGAGCTGTTACTGCAACTGGAAGAGCTTCTGTTGCCCACCATATTGCCATTAATAAAAGAACTCCAAATACAAACCATGCAGAGATGCTATTCACTATAATTACATCCTTGGTAGTCTCAAATGAATTTCCATCTAACTCTGCTAGGCTTGATGGAATAAAACCATTCAAACCAGAAAAAATTACTAGAGCAAATGCAAATAGGCCAATAAAAAACCCTTTATTTTTATATGCAGGCATAGCTTGTATATTAACCTCAAATTAAAAAAGGGAGCAAAAAAGCTCCCTTTATATTTTTAAAAATCATTAGAACTTTTTATATAGCTCCAACGAATAACTCTTACCATAATCACTATGCTGATCTCCTACAAAACCCCAAGTGTACTCATCGGCTAGTGGTGCTCTCTCGTCTTCAAGGTTTCTAATGGTACCTCTAACCCTTAAGCCACTATCAAACTTATATCCAACGGTTAAAGTTACCGTTCTCATAGCATCAACTTTCCATGTATCACCACAGTTAGCAGATCCAGGTGTGTAACTGCTAGTTCCTGAACACGCATATATATCATTAGAGCTGCCTGATACATCAACAGATTTTGCATTATCAGTAACACCTAGTTCTTGGAAGGCACCTATTCTTGTAGAAGATAAATAAGCATCCCATGGACCATTTTTCCAAGAAAGGCGCATTGTATTTTTTACTGCTGGATAAGCTCTGTTAGCAAAAGTATTTAAAAGATCACCGTACCCAGCAGGAGCAGGAAGACCTGCAAGAGCTCCTCCAGGTTGTGATGCTTCAATTAATCTAACACTATCACCTGATGCTTCTTGTAAAAATTCATCAAATTGAACTCTCATAAACTTAGCTGTAAAAGAGCCTATATTAGTATCAAGATCATACTCTACAGCATAATCAGTTCCACTTAGAGTTCTGTCATCTAAATTAACATAAACATCCTCAACTCTTTCAACCATACCAGACTTACAATAATTACTATCCCAATTTGCATTATAGGTATTTGATTCTGGATCATTATCTTCTTGATAAGCCCCTCTGATAACACGAGGATTACCGGTACATTCAGAAGCTCCGCCTTGTTGTCTAATTAATGTATCTAGTAAAATATGGTTTATTTCACCAAATAATCCCACAGTATTTTCTGTAGCAATTTCCCATTTATCAACAGTCAAAACTAAATTATCTGTTGGTGTTAACACTATTCCAATATTTGTATTAGTAGATTCTTCTGCTTCTAAATCATCATTACCTTTTGCTACCCTTTGAATAGAATAACTATCCCCAATCTCACCATTAGCAGCTGTGTATAGATAGTCCTGAAGTGAATTATTTCTAACAACCAATCCCTCATTAACAGTAATTAAATTTGGTGCTCTATGAGATGTAGATTTTGAGCCTCTTACTTTTAACCAAGAGTTTGGTGTATAACCAAGTGCTAACTTACCTACAACATTGCTGCCATAGTCATCAGCATTTTCAGCCCTAATCGCTAGCTGTGAGTCTAAATTATCTGTAAGAGGTATCATCATCTCAGCAAATACTGAAGCTACACTTCTTTCTCCATACGTATCTGGAGAAGGACTACTATTACTAATATTAGAAATATAAGGGAAGGTCGACTGATTTGCAGCTTCTGGAACTGTTGAATAAGTAATAGTTCCATTTATGTTTGGGTCTCTTGCATCATCCATTGTTTCACTTCTAAATTCAGCACCAACCAACATGCCAACATCTCCTGCAGGAAGTTGATATACAGATGGATTGCTCATTTTAAAATCAACCATGAACAACTCAGTAGTATTATTTCTAAAAATTGTTGTCATGAACGCCTCTTCGCCACAATTTAAACCAGCGCAAAAAGGGTTATAAGCATCAGATGTGGATTTGGCTAAAGCTTCATCTAATAATGTTAAATTCGCTCTACCATGATTATTCATTTTAGAAGTGGCTTTCGAAGCTACTACAGCAGCATCCCAATCCCAGTTTCCATAATTTCCTCTAAATCCTTGAACAAGTCTCCAAGTCTGACGAGTTGAATCCCATGATCTTGGTGTTGAAAATCTAAAATACCTTGCCCATAAATGATCAGCCTCTTTATCTACAAACAAGTCTCCACCAGTTGAACCTATCGGCCCTCTTTGTAAAAGATTTAACCAGTAATTGGTTGATGGAATTAATAAAGGCTGAGTGTTAGCACCACCTCTTGAGGAAGAGCCTAAACCAAGATTGGTACCGGCATATAATACTTTTTCGGACTTGGATTGATAAAAACTTATTTCAGAATATGCCTCAATACCATTCTCAAGCTCTCTATTTATAAACATGACAAAATTATGTCTATCTAAAGGCCCTCTTTTATCATAAGTTTCACCATAATTTGTTCTATTCTCAGCTCTTATAGAACTTGAGTCATAAATACACATGTTAGTTAGACCTGGAATTGAATATAAATTTGTTGTTGAAGTACTTTGACAATTGCTGTCATCTGGTCTGTACATTGAATGAACGTTTGAACCAGAACCAGTATAGAACTGACCCCAAACTGAACTAGCACTTTGGTTTCTCCATGTAGTGTCGTTAAATTGGCCATCAGGATCTGTGCCAGCTGGATCAGGCAAATATCTTCTTAAATCACCATTAACCCATTTAGGATCTTCAGCACCTCTAATTTTTTCTCTAACATAAGCATCATAATATATAGAAATATTAGTTCCATCATCAAAGTTTTTTCCCCATTGAATACTTGCTTTGTTGTCATTTGCAGCAAAGCTGTCATACCAACTTGTTCTAACTCTTAATGTGAAACCTTCAAAATCATCTTTTAGAACAGTATTGATAACTCCAGCAACAGCATCAGCACCGTAAATAGATGCGGCACCATCACGAAGTATTTCTATTCTTTCTGAACCGTATACTGGGATTAAATTCGAGTTTACACTGGATACAGGGATATAACTTCCACCTATAAACTCTGTCGCATACCCAGGAGATTGAACTAATCTTCTTCCATTTAATAAAGTGAGGGTATTACCTGTACCAATATTTCTTAAATCTAATGAGCCTACATCACCTCTTGATGCATTATATCCACCACTGAAATCTGTCTGATTGAAGCTATTGCTTCCCATCTCAGCCAATTCAGCAAATAACTCGTCACCAGACTCTACTCCGATACCTTCAATATCATCAGAAGTTATAACTGTTACAGGAAGGGCTCCAGTTATTTTTGCACCCCTGATCTGCGATCCAGTAACTACAACTTCTTCAACATCAGAAACCTCTGCTGCTTCTTGTGCAAAAACATTAGCTGATATAACTAATGGAAATATAAATAGTAATTTTTTTAACATGAATTTATCCCCTAAATTTGATTGTTAACTCTTTAAAGTATAGTGCTTAAGTTATTTTTATGTCTAGTAAATAATGCATTTTTATTTTAATATACATATAACTCTAGGTTATATATGCTAAGTTCAAAACAAATAGAAATTTTTTATCAAGTTTATAAAAATAACTCCATGTCTGGAGCTGCGGAAAAGCTTCAAATCTCTCAACCATCTGTAAGTAAAACTCTGGCAGGGATTGAAAGGAACCTTGGATTCAAACTTTTCTTAAGAAAAGGCAAGAAGCTTCACCCTACTATAGAAGCGAATGAATTGTTTGAATATGCATCATTGGTAACTAATCAGCTTAAAAATTTTAATTACATTGCTAATACATATAAGTCGAGGTCATTTGACTATATCAACATCGGCACAACCCCATCGTTAGCTGAAACCATAGTTCCCAAAATTATTAATAATTATTTAAAAGAAAATCAATCTGCGCGTTTTAATTTAATTAACCTCAATAGCATTGATCTTGTTGAGGATAGATATAAGCCTGATATTGACATAACGATTTGTTTTAATGCTAAAGAGCAAAACAATATTGATTCTGTAGTTTTGAAAAAAGGTGAGCACAAAGTAGCCTCACCTGTATCTTTTAGTATTCCATCTTTAGTAAATATTAATGATCTTACCGAATATCCCCTTATAGCAATCACTAATCTGCTGTCTCTTTACTCTGAAGAAAGCGTTATGAATTATTTTATAAAAAATAATATAGAAATGAATTTTGTATCTAAATCAGATTCCTATTCTGCTGCTTTAGCTATGATAGAAATGGGAATGGGTATCTCATTTCTTGATGACAATACTCTGACAAAAGCAAACCTTAAAAAAGTAAAAATATCAGAAATAAAAGATGTTAAATTTGAATACTCTATAAATGCTCTTATAAAAAAAGATGTTGTAAAAAAAGATTTAATAAATTTCTATGAATACCTATCTAAATAAAATTAATAAGTTTTTCGATTCTTGAAATTGCCTCTTCTTTTTCAAAGAGGGATAATGTCATTCCTAGTGAAGGTGAATTAGTAGAGCCTGTGAGCGCAATTCTTAAAGGTTGATTTACCTTTGGAACAGATAGCTCTTTTTCCTCTCTGTAAGCAACTAACAATTTATCTATACTATCTTCATTCCAATCATCTAGATTTATAAGTGTTTCTTTTAAGTCAACTAACACTTCATTAGAGGACCCAATAAACTTATCAATTGCTTTTTGATTATATTCATTTACATCATGAAAATAACACACAAGATTTAATGCAATCCCTTCAAGATTATTTGCTGATGATCTCATTGAATCAATTAGTAGTTCTTTTTTAGGATGAGAGTTCACATCTATTTGCTTAGATTCAAGAAAAGGCTCGAGATGACTAATAAATTCTTCTAAATTTAAATTAGCCATATGTTGAGAGTTTAAAAAATCTAGTTTTGTAATATCAAAAATAGCTCCCGCTTTCTGAACTTCATTAATATTAAATTCTTTAATTAAATCTTCTAAATAAAATACCTCTTTTTCACCTCGAGACCATCCCAACCTTGCCAAGGTATTTAAAATAGCAGAATCTAAATAACCAAGTTCCTTATATTCTTGAAGGCTGGTTGCAGCATGTCTTTTGGATAGTCTTTTTTTATCACTACCTAGAACCAGAGGTAAGTGTGCATATTCTAACTCTGGATAACCTAGTGCATTTTGGATATGAATCTGTCTTGGAGTATTGCTTATATGATCCTCGCCTCTTATAACTGTAGTGACACCTTGCTCATAATCATCAACAACATTACATAAGTGATAGGTTGGGCTTCCATCGCTTCGAAGTATTATCAGGTCATCTAATTCAGAATTATTAAAGACGATATCCCCTCTAACATGATCTTTTACAACAACCTCTCCTTCTAATGGAGTTTTTAGTCTTAAAACAGTTTTTTCAGACTTTGATAGATTTTTATCTCTTGATCTTCCATCGTATTGAGGTTTCATCCCTTTCGATTGTTGTTCTGCTCTCATCTGATCTAACTCCTCAACAGAACAATCGCAATAATAAGCTTGATTTGAATCAATTAATTTTTGAGCAGCAGCTATATAGATATCATTTCTTTGAGATTGATTTATAGGATCTAAATCGGGGCACAAACCAATTGAATTTAAACTATCTAAAATATTTTGTTCAAACTCCTTAGTAGATCTCTCTTTGTCGGTATCTTCAATACGAACCAAAAATAAACCATCATATTTTTTTGCATATACATAATTAAATAAAGCAGTTCTAACACCACCTATATGAAGAGTTCCTGTCGGGCTTGGCGCAAATCTTGTAACTACTTTTTTCATTGATTCTTTCTCCATAGAGGTTCAACTGATGTTCTTTCATGCATATCTGATAGCATATTTTCATGCTCGCTCATTTCATTATCACTTGTTATTATTTTTTTTAGATCAAAATCTTTTACTGAAAAATTATTATCTTTTGACTCGCTATTAATGGATTTCATATCATTTGATGAAATAAATTCAAACTTTTTTTGCCCACCAGTTAAATGAAGGTAAACATCAGCTAGAATATTTGCATCCTTTAAGCCACCATGCAGCTCTCTGTCATACCCCTTAATATCAAACCTTGTAACAAGAGCATCAAGTGTATTTCTTTGCCCAGGGAACATATCTCTAGCCATTTGCAATGAATCTTCAATAGTACATATCTCTGAAAGCTTCGGAAAAGTTGACGATGCGAGCTTTAATTCATTATCCAAAAAACCAACATCGAATTGTGCGTTATGAATAACTAAAGTTGATCCATCTACAAATTCTAAAAACTCTTCAGCGATGTCTTCAAACAATGGTTTATCATTTAGGTCCTCATTTGTAATCCCATGAACCTGAGTTGCCTCATCGTCAATTAATCTCATTGGATTCAGATACGTATGAAAGTGATCTTCTGATTTTTGTCGATCATTAAGAAGAACTGCACCAATTTCAATAACTCGATGTCCTTCTTTTACATGAAGCCCAGTAGTCTCAGTATCAAGAATAATATATCTTTTTGCCATAATTTTTTATAGGTTATCGATTCCCTTATTCGCTAATTGGTCTGCTATTTCGTTTTCTCTATGCCCTGAATGACCTTTTACCCAATTCCATTTTACATTATGTTTAGATACAGCTAGATCAAGTTCAATCCAAAGATCTTTATTTTTTACATCTTTTTTAGCTGAATTTTTCCAATTATTTTTTTTCCAATTGGATATCCAGGAGGTGATACCCTGCATAACGTATTTTGAATCAGTAGTTAAATTGACATCACATGTTTCTTTTAAAGCATTAAGGCCCTCTATCGCAGCCTTCAACTCCATTTGATTATTGGTAGTAACTTTAGTTCCTCCAAAGTACTCCTTCGAAATATCACCAAACTCTATGAGCACACCCCAACCTCCAGGGCCAGGATTTCCTCTGCAAGCACCGTCTGTATAAATATTTACTGTTTTCATAAAATTAATTTAGAATTCACATATGATTAATATTGAACCAATTAAGGCATTTAACGATAATTATATTTGGTTACTCACAACTAATGAAGGGTCAATTGTTATTGATCCTGGAGAAGCAACCAAAACTATCAAATATTTAAAGGAAAATAGCCTAAACCTAGAGGGTATTTTAATTACCCATCACCACTTCGATCATACAGGTGGCATAGAGGATATGCTCAAATTTAAAAGTGTAGATGTCTATGGTCCTGTAAATAATATCTCTAGAATTAATAAACAATTAAAGGATGGGGATTTAATTAGTATCATTGGTATAGATTTCGAGATTATTGAAATCCCAGGGCATACATTAGATCATATTGCTTTTTTTAGTAACAATAATGGGAAGCCAATCCTATTTTGTGGTGACACAATCTTTTCATCTGGATGTGGAAGAGTCTTTGAGGGAACATTTGAACAAATGCATGAATCTGTTTTAAAACTGAAATCTCTTCCTGTAAATACTAAAATATATGCAGGGCATGAATATACACAATCAAATCTTCAATTTGCTATGGAGGTCGAACCTCTTAATCAAAAGTTAATTTCAAGATATAATGATGTTCAAAATCTACTTAATAAAGGAATTCCAACACTACCCACAACCCTTGAACTAGAACTAGAAGTAAACCCCTTTTTAAGGTGTCAAACTAGCGAGGTACAAAAAAGTGTAGTTAAGAAATTTAATACATCCAATCATGAAGATGAAATATTTAAGGCGTTAAGGCAATGGAAAGACAATTACTAGTTACTTTAGCACTGTGTCTTCTCGCAAGCTGTCAAACTACAAACTTAAGCACCCCTATTGAAATTAATGAAGATTCAACTCCATCGCTTGCAGTTGATGAAATAAAACAGCCATTAGAAGTAGAGCTTCCTGAAGATATTTGGGAATATATTGTAAATAAGTCATTGCAGGATTCAGAAATAGTTATTAACGATCAAGCTTTGTTATTTATGAATAACCATATAAAAGATATTGATAAATTCAATGAGTATCTAAATAAGTCATACTATTTTATTTACTATGTAGTTCAAGAGCTTGAAGCAGCAAATTTGCCTGTAGAACTTGCATTTATACCTTTTATTGAAAGTAACTATGACCCCTTTTCAATCTCACCTTCTGGAGCAGTTGGTCTTTGGCAATTTATGCCAAAAACTGGAAGGCTGTTTAATTTAGAAAAAACATGGTGGTCTGAAGATAGGCATGATCCCTATAGATCGACTCATGCTGCTATTGGGTATTTCAAATATTTATTTGAAAGATTCGATAATGATATCTACCTTGCTTTAGCTGCTTATAATGCTGGTCCCACATACCTAGATAGGCAAATAAGAAAAAATAAACGACAGGGATTAAATACTGATTTCTTCTCCCTAAATCTTTCGAAGCAGGTTACAGAATATATTCCAAAGTACATAGCAATAAGAGAATTAGTTTTTAATGCAGAAAAATATGGAATTGATCTTCCGGATATTCCAATTGATTCAGTTGTACAAAAAGTTGAAATACCTGGCCAGGTTGAAATTATGACTCTTAGCGAATACTTAGATATTAAACCAGAGCTTCTCTACAAGTTAAATGCAGGGTATACCAAATGGGCATCTGCGCCAAAAGATAAGAGTGTATTTTATATTCCTATTGATAAAGCCTTTCTTCTTGATGATCCAAGCAGCCCATTTGAGAATGTTAATCAAATTAATTGGATTTCGCATGTAGTCTCTTCTGGAGATAACCTTTGGAGTTTAGCTAGTAAATATGATACAGAGGTAAGAATTATCAAAGAAATCAACTATATAGAAAGTGATTTGTTATCGATTAATGACACTTTGTTAATTCCTTTAAGTAAAATGAAAACCAATAACTTTATTCCATATGAAATGCATATAGTTTCAGAAGGAGATACTTTATGGGATATTTCAAAAAAATATGGTATTCCTATTAAAGATCTTTTAAGGATAAATTCTTTATCAGAGTCCTCTTATCTTCAGCTCGGACAGCAACTAACAATTGGTAATAAAAACATTCATAGAAATATAGAATCTAAAAAAAGAACGATTCTTTACTCAGTTAAACAGGGAGATAATTTATATAAAATATCTGAACTGTTTGATGTAACCATTAAAAGCATAAAAGATATAAATGAATTTAAAGATGCTCAGCTTATGCCAGGGCAAATAATTAAAGTCGCAATAAGGGCTTTTTAATTATCAGTTGTTTTAGGGTCTAGAGCATCTCTAAGACCATCACCAAAGAAATTAAGTGCAAACAAAGTAATGGTAAAAGTTAACCCTGGATAAATTAATAACCAGCCATACTCTTCCATTGACTCTACTCCATCTTTAATCAAAGTTCCCCAGCTACTCATTGGAGGCTGAATGCCAAGCCCAAGGAAGCTTAAGAAACTTTCAAGCAGCATGACTTGAGGGATTGTTAAGGTGGCATAAACAGCTATAGGGCCTAAGATATTTGGAAGCAGATGTCTCTTAAACATTGAAAAGTTACTAACACCCATCGCTTTTGCTGCGAGAACAAATTCTTGATTTTTTAAACCAATAACCTGGCCACGGACTATTCTAGACATAGTTAGCCACTCTACCGCTCCAATTGCACCAAATAATAACCAAAGATTACTACCAAAAATAACCATAAGGAGTATTACAAAAATAATAAAAGGGAGACCATATAAAATATCAACTATGCGCATCATGATGGAATCCACTCTTCCACCAAAAAATCCTGCAATAATACCCCATGAAACACCGATAACTAAAGCAACCCCAGTTGCTACAAAACCAACTAAAAGTGAAACTCTAGCGCCATATAGAATCCTGCTTAATAAGTCTCTTCCAAGTATATCTGTGCCAAGTAGATGTTCAGCTGAAGGAGGTGATGCGCCTAAATCAAGATCCTGATATGAATAAGAGTAAGGAGCAATCCATGGAGCTAGCAAAGCACATGTTATTAATGCTACTAAAATACCACCACCTATCATTGCAGCTTTATTTCGTGTTAGACGATATATAGCATCTGACCATAGGGAAGAGTTACTGCTCATCAAACATCCCTAGATCTTGGATTTAGCCATAAAGAAGCTAAATCAGAAATAAGATTAAAAAAGACGATCATTGCTGAAAAGAAAATCGTAGTACCTAGGATCATTGTGTAATCTCTGTTAAGTGCAGCTTCAACATAAAACCTTCCAAGTCCGGGAATCTGAAAAATTGTCTCTACAACAAATGAGCCTGCTAATAAACCTGCGATTGCTGGCCCTAAAAAAGACACAACAGGTATTAACCCGCCCTGCATTGCATGCTTTATAACTACCATTCTTTCGGTCAGACCCTTTGCTCTAGCAGTCCTTATAAAATCTTGATTTAGGACTTCCAACATTCCTCCTCTACTTAATCTTGCAATATAAGCTGCATAGGCAAAACCAAGTGTTATCGATGGGAGTATCTTATCTCCAGCCAGTTGCCCCCATCCTGCAACAGGAAGAAGCTCTAACTGGATCCCAAAAATTAAAACTAATAATGGGCCCATTAAAAAAGTTGGCACGCATATTCCAATCATTGCAATTGCCATAGGTATAAAATCTAACATGGTATTTCTTTTTAATGCAGCAAGAACACCAGATAACACACCAATCACAAGCGCAATAAGTATTGCATACATAGCTAATTCAAAAGTAATTGGAAGACCACTGGCAATCATCTCAGTTACAGACCTTCCAGGGTATTTAAAAGATGGACCAAAATCACCCTGAATAACACCAGTCATATAGTCAGTATATTGCTCCCACTCAGATGCATCTAAGTTATATACAGCATTAAGATTTTTAAGCACTTGAGGTGAGACTGCTTTTTCAGCATCAAATGGGCCACCAGGAGCTAATTTAATTAAAAAAAATGTCATAGTAGCCACAGCTAGTAACACTGGGATAGCCATAAAAACTCTTTTAATAAAAATAGCTAGCATCTAGTTTTTTTAATCTCTTTCTAAATAAATATATTTTGGGTGATGATGGTCTAGATAATTAGGATAGTACCCTTTAACATCTGGTGAAAGCTGATAAGAACGTACATAAGTATAAAGGGGAATAATTGGCATTTCATCAATAAGAATTTTTTCAGCCGTATTTAACAAGTCATACCTCTTAGCCTGATCTTGTGTTTCGTTAGCTTTCTCTACTAACGAATCGTATTCGGCATTAGCCCAACCAGTCTTATTATTTCCTCTATTAGGTCTAAGAGTATCTAGAAAAGTATTTGGATCCTCATAATCACCAATCCAACCAGCCCTTGAGACCTCAAAGTCACCGATCATCTCTCTGTTTAAATAAACTTTCCAATCTTGGTTAACCAATTTGATTTGAACGCCTAAATTTTGCTGCCACATCTGTTGAATAGCCAATGCAATCTTTCTATGATCTTCATTTGTGTTGAATAGTATTTCAAGTTCAGGAAATGGGTTATTTTCATCATAACCAGCCTCTTTTAGTAGGGATTTTGCATATTCTGGATCAAAAGTAATTGATGTATCAGGTTCATATCCATTTGAACCTGGTGGTGTAAAGGAATAAGCGGGTATCTGGCCACATTTAGTAACCTTATCAACAAGCTGTTTTCTATCAATCGAAAAAGCTAATGCCCTTCTAACTTTAGGATCTTGCAAGACAGGATGCTTCGTATTTAATCTGTAAAAATATGTTCCCATATAAGGATCAATTCTTAAATCAGGATTTTTTTCTTCGATATAAACAGGACATTTTTGAGAAGGTAATGTGCTAGTGACATGAAGCTGCCCTGCTCTAAACATTCTATCTTCCGTCATAACATTTTGAACAGGATAGTAATGTATTTCATTTAATCCAACTGTATTTGCGTCCCAGTACATTGGGTTTTTTTCAACAATAATTCTGCTATTTAGTTCCCATGACTTTAATTGAAATGCGCCATTACAGACAAAATTACCAGGTCGAGTCCATTGACCATTCCTGTCATCAATTGAACCATGTTTTAAAACCGTTTCCTTATGAACTGGCCATGTGCTGTAGTGACTAAGTAGACCTAAGAAAAAAGGTGTTGGGTTGTTAAGTGTGACCTCAAGCGTATGGTCATCCAAGGCCTTGACACCCACGGTATCAAATGACGGCTGCGCTTCTCCTTGAGAGCTGTCATGTGAATGATATTCTTGGGCTCCCTCAACATAATAAAGCATATCAGGATACTGAGACCCAAGAGAAGGCGTAAGCACTCTCATCCAAGACCAAACAAAATCCTGAGCTGTTACAGAATCTCCATTTGACCACTTTCCATTTTTTTGTAAGTTAAAAGTATAGATTCTTCCGTCTTCGCTAATATCCCAAGACTCAGCAGCTCCTGCAAGACTTTCTCCTCCTCTTGGATTGGAAGTAGTAAGACCTTCGCAAAGAGCAATCAAAAGATGATGCTCAGGGACTCCTGTCACAATGTGAGGGTCGATTCCCTGAGGTTCAGAGCCATTACCAAAGTGAAAAGTCTGATTCTCAAGACCTGTATCCACTGGAGATACACTTTTTGAGCAACTAATTATTAGGACTAGTGATAGAAAAGAAAGTAGTATTTTATTCATTTGTAAAAATTATATTATTTAATTTAACGTTAGCTGTATCAAAAACCTCACTGCTAACAACCTCAGAAATTTTATTTGAAATAAGCTCTTTAGAAAATCCCTTATATTCTTCTAAAAGATCTGATATAGATTCATCAGAGGGTTTATTCACATTAACAATATCTAGAATATAAGTATCATTATTATTAGCTACCAAAGTAATACTATCTCCTTCAGATTGTTGAAATGCCTGAAAAATAATTTCTTGCGGCATTAATGATGAATTTCGATTAATGTTAACAAAACTATCTTTAGTTACATACGGATATGCTGATATGAAGTCATCAGAGGTTCCATCAGATTTTGATAACTCAATTTCTGCTGTAAGCATTAACTGCTTTTCTTTACCTTTCTTTGATGAGAGCATTCTATTAGCATCAAGAGAAACTGACTCTAAGTCTTTTAGAGAAGATTTATTTATCTCTTTTAAAGACACTACCAGAATGCTTTCCTCTAAATCTATTGCAAATGGTACGTTTTCTTGCGTGTCTGGTGAGAAAATATAATCTCTTACTCTTGAATCAAAATTCTCACTAATAAAATTATTTAAAGCAAGAAAGTCACTCTCAAGAATATTGGCAGATAATGCATTTGAAATGGCGCCAATAGAAGAATTACTATCGATGAGGTCATATGCAATATCATAGTCATCTTTCATTAAAGCCAGAGCCTCAGAATCTACTAAATTGGAAGATATGCTATCTTTCATATCTTCAAAAGATAAAACTTCAGCTTCCTCATATTCAGTAACTTTGATGATATGAAATGCCGTGTCTAATTCGACAATTTCACTAATATCATTCAGTCTTAAATCTTTTACAGCCTCTGCAAATTTAACTTCAAAAAAATCAGGAGAAAAATACTCTAAATCACCACCATTTTCTTTGGAAGCAAGGTCATCACTATATTTAGATGCTAGCTCACTGAAGCCAGCACCGCCTAGCAACTGTGATTCTATCTCTTGTATAGCATTAAAGGCAGCACCATCATTATCATAGTTAATCTTATCAATCATTATGTGTGAAATACGAATTTGATTTCTTTCGCCTGCTTTTGATAAGTAGTCATCGTAACTATCATTTATATAGTTATCTGGAACGACTACTTTAGATTTATAGTCTTCAGGTGTTAAAAGAATATATTCAAATTTTCTTTGCTCATCTGAATAAAACATATATTCATTTTCGCTATAAAATTCCTCTAGCTCATCCTTTGTATTAGCTATATTAGATTGCAAAGATTCAGAATCTATTTTTATAAAATCTATATTTAATGTTTGCTCAAGAAGATTAGCTATCTGCATAACCTCATCTTGGGTTGAAAAAGGCTCGGAGGTTATAGAGTTTCTAAACAACTCTGTTGCAACCAAATCAGTTGTTAGTTTAATGTAGCTCTCTTTGGTATGCCCACTTGCATTCACTTGAGCTTCATAAATATTTTCATCAAATTGACCATCTATTTGAAAAACTGGATTGGTCATTATCTGTTTTTTAGCAAACTCTCTTGTGGTCTCGTTAATTAAACCAAGTGATCTAGCCTGAGATAGCAAAGACTTTTGAACAATCAACTCATTTTTAATTTGACTTAATTGTATGTCTTCATCAAGCATAGAGAAATCGAAGTCCTCTCCATACATACTTTTAAATCTTTGAATTGTTATATTAGATGCAACCTGGAAATCTGATTCTGTAACAGTCTCTCCGTTTACAGAACCTAAAGATGTTGAAGTTTGATTGAGTAGTGATGTTGAACCTAAAAATACAAATGGTAATGTGCATGCTGCAATTACAATAAATAATCTTGGTCCCGTTAAAAAATTTCTGAGTGATTCAAGCATAATGACAATATTATAAATAAAAAAAGGGTGCGGAAGCACCCTTTTTTAAAGTTAAAAAAACTTAACTAGCTTTGACCTTATCTTTAAGACCTTTACCAGCTTTAAAACCTGGAACTTTAGAAGCAGCAATATGCATTGATGCGCCAGTCTGAGGATTTCTACCCTCTCTAGCAGCTCTATGCCTTACTGAAAATGTTCCAAAACCAACTAGTGATACTGAATCACCATTACCTAAGGCATTACCGATTCCACCTAAAACTGCATCAACAGCTCTGCCTGCTGAAGCTTTAGATATATCAGCATCACCTGCTACTGCATCAATTAAGTCTGATTTATTCATATTAAATACTCCTCTATGTAAATTTATTTAATAAATACCCCTCTATGAAAAGCCTTTTAAGGCTAAAAGTCAAGTAAATAAAGGGTTTTAGTGTGCTTGGTTATTTTCCTGTTTCGTGTTGGATTTTTTAGTAGCTTTATTTTTTATACTTGAAGCGCTTTTTCTTATTGGTGAAGGCTCTCTTAAAAGAGCATGAGAAATAACTTCATCTATCCACTCAACTGGAATTATATTCAGCGAGTTTGTTATCTGTTTAGGTATCTCTTGAAGGTCTGCTTCATTTTCCTTAGGAATAATTACATTTTTAATTCCGCCTCTTTTCGCAGCTAATAGCTTTTCTTTAAGCCCACCTATTTTTAAGATTTGACCTCTTAAAGTTATCTCTCCGGTCATTGCAGTATCTGCCTTTACTGGAATTCCTGTAAATGCTGAAATTAAAGATATTGCCATTCCACCACCAGCACTTGGGCCATCTTTTGGTGTTGCTCCTTCTGGAACATGAATATGTACATCATATTTTTCATAGAAATCTGGCTTTATACCAAGAGAATCTGCTCGAGACCTTACCACTGTAAGAGCTGCCTGAATTGATTCTTGCATTACATCACCAAGTGATCCAGTTTTTATAATGTTGCCCTTACCGGCAATGTGGGAAGCTTCTATAGTTAAAAGTTCTCCGCCAACCTCAGTCCATGCCAAGCCAGTTACTTGACCAACAGCATTGTCTTTTTCGGCTATACCAAATTTAAACTTTTTAACCCCAGAGAATGTCTCAAGGTTTTTTTCAGTAATTGATGTTGGTTTGGAAATAACTTTTTTGGATAAGAGTCTTTCTTTAACTACCTTTCTTAGGATCTTTGCAATCTGTCTTTCTAGGCCTCTTACGCCAGCTTCTCTTGTGTAATATCTAATTAAAGAGAGGATTACTTCTTTTTGTAATTTTATCTCATTGTCCGCTAAACCATTCCTTTCCATTTGCTTAGGTAATAAATATTTAGAAGCAATGTTGAGTTTTTCATCTTCTATATAACCCGGGATTCTAATAATTTCCATTCTATCTAATAAAGGCGTAGGGATATTTAAACTATTAGCTGTGCAAACAAACATTACCTCTGAAAGGTCATAATCAACCTCCAAGTAATGATCACTAAAAGTATTATTTTGCTCTGGATCTAAAACTTCCAACAATGCAGATGCTGGATCACCCCTGTGGTCCATCCCAATTTTATCAATTTCATCTAATAAAAATAGAGGATTTTTTACACCAACCTTTGAAAGTTTTTGAATTATTTTTCCTGGCATTGAGCCTATGTAGGTTCTTCTATGTCCTCTAATTTCCGACTCATCTCTGACTCCGCCTAGAGACATTCTTACAAATTTTCTATTCGTAGCCCTGGCTATGGATTCACCAAGTGAGGTTTTTCCAACTCCCGGAGGGCCAACTAGACATAAAACTGGAGCCTTCATGGATTTAACTCTTTTTTGGACGGCAAGATACTCAATAATTCTTTCTTTAACCTCTTCAAGTCCATAATGATCCTGCTCTAAGATATCAAGAGATGCCTGAATGTCTGACTTTACTTTGGATTTCTTTTTCCATGGCACATCAACCAAACAATCAAGATAGGATCTTATAACAGATGCTTCTGCAGATGATGGAGACATATGCTTAAACTTAGCCAGCTCACTTTTTGCTTTTTTAAGAGCATCTTTAGGCATTCCAACCTTATTAATTTTTTCTTCTAACTCCTCTAGCTCATCTCCTTCTTCACCAATCTCTCCAAGCTCTTTTTGTGCAGCCTTAATTTGCTCATTTAGATAGTATTCTCTTTGAGATTTTTCCATCTGTTTTTTCACACGTTCTCTGATTTTCTTCTCTACGTCAATAACATCAAGTTGGGATTCAATAAACATTAAAACCTTTTCTGATCTGTCTTTTAAATCAGGTATCTCAAGTATTTCTTGTTTTTTTGCTGTTTCAATTGGGAGATGGCCGGTTATGGTATCTATTAACTTTGATAAATCATCTAGTGAGTCAACTGTAGATACAATCTCAGGGGGTATTCTTTTTGTTATTCCAATGTAATCTTCAAATTTAGCTTTAATAAACCTTACTAGATTAGAAGAGTCTGCTTCTTTTAAAGGAATATCATCTATAGTAATAACTCTTGCAATATCATAGCCTTCTTTTTCATGAATACTTTCTATTGAGCACCTCTTGAAACCCTCTACAAGAACTTTCATAGTCCCATCAGGCAGTTTAATTAATTGAAGAAGGTTGCTGATAGATGCGCTTTTGTATAAATCATCAAATTCTGGATTCTCAAGAGCAGGATCAATTTGGCTAACAAGAACCAGCTTTTTATTGGAAGACATTGCTATATTTAAAGCCTCAATAGATTTGGGCCTTCCAACAAATAGTGTAGTAACAATACCAGGAAAGACTACAACGTCTCTTAAAGGTATTAAAGGGAGATCTGATTTTATTTCTTTCATATACCCAATATAGGGACTGTTATGAAAATATCAATTAGCAGATGATGATTTTTTAGATGTGTTTTTAAGTAGTTTAATAGGCTCTGATTTGGATATAACTGTATTCTCGTCAATTATTACTTTTTCTAGATCAGGGTTGGGCAAGCCAAACATAGTTTCCATTAATAAGTCTTCCATTATAGATCTTAAACCTCTGGCCCCTGTTTTTCTTTTTATGGCCTGACGAGCTATTTCTACCAATGCCTCGTCTCTGAATGTAAGTTCAACATCATCTATTTCAAATAAATGTTTGTATTGATTGACTAAAGCATTTTTAGGCTCTTTTAAAATCCTTACTAGTGCATGTTCATCAAGCTCATGCAAGCTTGATATAACTGGCAATCTTCCAACAAATTCTGGGATTAATCCATACTTAACTAAATCCTCTGGCTCTAAATCATCAACATTACTAGTGATAGGTAGTACATTTGATTTTTTATTCACCTCTGCACCAAAGCCAATACCAATATTGCTATTTCTTTGATCAATAACTTTATCTAATCCAGAAAAAGCACCGCCGCATATAAATAAAATATTAGACGTGTCTATTTGAATAAACTCTTGTTGAGGATGTTTTCTACCTCCTTGCGGAGGAATAGATGCTACTGTACCTTCAATTAACTTAAGAAGTGCCTGCTGCACACCCTCTCCAGAAACATCTCTAGTAATTGATGGATTGTCAGATTTTCTAGCTATCTTATCAATCTCATCTATGTAAACAATTCCTAATTGAGCTCTTTCAGGGTCATAGTCAGATTTTTGAAGTAGTTTTTGTATAATATTTTCGACATCCTCACCAACATAACCAGCTTCAGTTAATGTTGTTGCATCAGCAATAGTGAATGGGACATTTAAAATTTTTGCCAGAGTCTGTGCGAGAAGTGTTTTACCGCTTCCTGTTGGGCCCAAAAGAAGAACATTACTTTTTTGAAGTTCAACCGCGTCCTTTGCATTATTTTTTCTTAATCTCTTGTAGTGGTTATATACAGCAACTGATAAAACCTTTTTTGCAGATTCTTGACCAATTACATATTCATCAAGCTTATTGAATATTTCTAAAGGTGATGGGAGCTCATCTAACGAGATATCTTCTTCACTTTTGATCTCTTCTTCGATGATGTCATTACATAAATCAACACATTCATTACAAATGTATACGCTTGGACCAGCTATTAATTTCTTAACTTCATCTTGAACTTTGCCACAAAATGAACAATTTAATTTATCACCAGACGTCTCACTTGCCATTAACAGCCTCTCTCTTGTCCAAAACACTATCAACAAGACCATAGTCTATTGCTGCAGTAGTATCTAAAAAGTTATCTCTATCTGTATCTTTTTCAATTTTTTTAATTGTTTGCCCTGTGTGTTTTGCAAGAATCTCATTAACAACTTTTTTCATATGTAGTATTTCTTTTGCATGAATCTCAAAGTCAGATGCTTGACCTTGAAAACCACCAAGAGGCTGATGAATCATTATTCTAGAATTTGGGAGAGCAAACCTTTTACCTTTCTCACCACCAGCAAGTAGGATCGCTCCCATGCTTGCAGCCTGACCAATACATAAAGTTGAAATTGAAGGAGATATAAACTGCATAGTATCGTAAATAGCTAAGCCAGCTGAAATGGAGCCTCCTGGAGAATTAATATAAATAGATATGTCTTTTTCAGGATTTTCTGATTCTAAAAAAAGTAGCTGAGCAACAATTAAATTAGACATGTAATCTTCTACAGGGCCTGATAGAAATATAACTCTTTCCTTAAGGAGTCTTGAGTAAATATCAAATGATCTTTCCCCGCGAGGCGTTTGCTCGATAACCATTGGGACTAATGCTGACTGTATATCTTTCATAATTATTTATTAGCTAGTTCTGAGAATCTTATCACCTTATCCTTAGATTTAAGGGCATTTTCTAAATTTTCAACTAATTGCTCTTCCAAAGCCATCATTCTAAATTGTTCTAATTGCTGAGGTTGACCTGCTATCCATTGTTTAAATTGATCTGCATCTTTATATTTAGTAGCCTCTTTATCAATAAAGACATCTAATTTATCTTTATCAACAGTAAGCTCAAAATGATTTACAAGTTCTGCAAATAATAGATCTAGCTTTACTCTTTTCTCTGCATTTTCCATAAATGAATCAACTGGAAATAAGTCATCTCCAGCATTTTCCTCAGAGTGGCCAATTCTCATTAATGCATCCTTTCGCATTAAATCAGCTTGTTCTTTTACAGTTACTTTTGGAACGCTAAAGCTATTTGTTTTAAGTAAGGTTTCGTACATAGACTCTTTGGTTAAATCTTTTTCCTGTGTCTTAACTTCTTTCTTCATTCTATTTGAGATTTCTTCTTTGAACTCATCCTCATCTTTAACTTCCATATCGAGTTTTGAAAAAAGCTCTTCATCAACTTTTGCAACTTTTAATTCTTGTACTGTTTTTAAATTAATATTGAACTCAGCCTCAACCCCTGCAAGATCTTTCTTAAAATAGTCATCAGGGAACTTTGATGTGATTTTAAATTCTGAAGGCTCTTTTCCAACTATAGAGTCTTCGAATCCAGGAATCATAGAATTACTTCCTAAAACGAGCTTAAAATCTACTGAAGAGTTTCCTTCAAACTCCTCTCCATTAATCATTCCAGTAAAATCTATGATGACCTGATCATCTTTTTGAGATTTTCTTGTTACGTCCTCCCATTCCCCATATCTTTTAACAATATCTTTTATAGCTAAATCAATATCCTCATCTTCAATAGATATAGATATATTTTCATATTTAGTCCAGCTACTAAGCTTAGGTGATATTTCAGGAAAAATTTCAAAAGTTGCTGAGTATGAAATAGGTTTTTTTGGGTCTTCGCTTTCAAGAGCTACTTCTGGCGCAGAAGCTGGTCTAATATTGTTTTCTTTAAGTGCTTCTGGATATGATTTTTGTATTAACTCATTTACAACATCAGCATGAATTGATGGGCCATACCTTTGTTCTAAAACATCATTTGGAACCTTGCCTTTCCTAAAACCATCTAGCTTAGCTTGCCCTTTAATGTTATTAATTTTTGATTTAAATTTTGAATCATATTCTTCTACAGGAACAGAAACAGTTAATTTTCTTTCTAAATCTTTAAGTTTTTTTAGTTTGCTTGTCATTTAATTTACCTACTTAAGTGGGGCGAGCGATGGGGTTCGAACCCACGGCCTCCGGAGCCACAATCCAGCGCTCTAACCAACTGAGCTACGCCCGCCACGAAACGAAACATTATAGATTAAAAATAGTAATTATTATTTATTAATTCATTAAAAAACAAAATCAATCTTAGTGAATTTATATATAGTTAATCTGAATAAAATAGATTAATATTTTATTAAGGGGATCAAATGAATAATTTTTTAAATGACACTACTAAGTTCGTAAATAAAGCTTTAAAACTCATACCTATATCTAAGGGTTTAGCTGAAAAAATTATTACGTGCAACTCAACTTACACTGTTAGATTTGGTGTTAGGTTAAGGGGTGATATTCATACATTTGAAGGATGGAGATCAGTTCACTCAGAGCATATGGAACCAACTAAAGGCGGTATAAGGTTTGATTTAGATACCCATGCAGAAGAGGTTGAAGCTCTTGCAGCTCTTATGTCCTATAAGAATGCGATCATAAATGTTCCTTTTGGAGGATCAAAAGGTGGTCTAAAAATTAATCCAAATGATTGGGAAGATTTTGAAATTGAAAAAGTTACTAGGAGATTTGCTCAAGAGTTAATAAAAAGAGATTTGATAAGTCCATCGCAAAACGTTCCTGCCCCAGATATTGGCTCATCATCTAGAGAAATGGCATGGATTGCAGATGAATACCGAAAAATTCACCCCACAGATATTAATGCAGCTGGGTGTGTTACAGGGAAGCCTGCTAATAAAAATGGATTAGAGGGTCGTGAAGAAGCAACAGGAAGAGGTGTTCAGTATATTGTTAGAGAGTTTTTTAGAAATGAGGATTTATTAAAAATGGTTGGCTTCACTTCCTCAATGAGTGATAAAACTTTTATTATCCAGGGATTAGGAAATGTTGGCTATCATGCCTCAAAATTTATTAGTGAGGATAATCAAGTAAGGCTTATTGGTATAGCTGAATATAATGGAGCTATATTTAATCAAGAAGGTTTAGATGTTGAACATGCAAAAAAATTCTTTACTAAACATGGGAGTTTTGAAAAATATTCAAAAGGCACTTTTATAAAAGACCCCTCTTTATTGCTAAAAAAAGAATGTGATATTTTAATTCCAGCAGCTAGAGAAAATGTTATCACTGAAAAAAATGCAGATGACATTAAGGCAAAGCTTATAGTTGAAGCAGCAAATGGCCCTATTAGTTATAAGGGTCACTCGATCCTTAATAGAAAAAAAGTTTTTGTTATTCCTGATATTCTCGCCAACTCTGGTGGAGTTGCTGTAAGTTATTTTGAATGGGTGAAGAATCTTCAACACATAAGGTTTGGTAGACTAGAAAAAAGAAAAAATATTATACAGCTAAGCTCTTTAATTGAAGCGATTGAATCTATGACAAATTCTCCAATGCCTGAAAAATATAAATCAGAATTATTAGATGGAGTAAATGAAATCGATTTAGTCCGTTCCGGTCTTGACGACATGATGATTGATGGTTTTCAAGAAGTAAAAAAAGAGTTTATTGAGAACGATAAAATTAATGATTTCAGGACTGCTGCATACAAGGTCGCTATCGAAAAAATTGCAATGTCTTATGATTCAATTGGTTTGTAAGGAAAAAATTCTTTCTTATTTTCCGGCTCCCAAGTATTGTAATTAATCATAATATTTTTTAATAAATTACTTTCCAAGAATCTATTCAACCATCCTTGTATTTCTGGGATTTCCTCCAAGGCATCAAACCAATTAGTATCTGCAATTCTAAATTGCCTTATAAAAGGGAGAATACATATATCAATCATATTTATTTTATTATCAAAAAACCAAACATCTTTAGAATAACTAGATTCTAATTTCTTTAAAATAGTCATACAAGCATCTCTATGGAATAATTTTTCATCTGAGATATACCTTGAAGAGTATTTGTATCTATCTAAATGGAACTTAAAATCTTTATCAAATTCTGCTATTAATTCATGTGAATAAGATACTTGCTCAACTGTGATATTTTCATTAAAAATATTGTTCTTCCGAAGAGCCCAATTAATAATATCTAGACTTTCATCATAAACTTTACCATTCTTGTCTATAAGGACTGGAACAGTACCCTTATTTGATACCTCAAGCATTGATAGTGGTTTGTGGCTTAATTTTACTTCTCTAATCTCGCAGATTGTATCTGTTAAAAAAATAGCCATCCTTGCTCTCATTGCATAAGGGCACCTTTTGAATGAATATAAAATAGGAAGTTCCATTAGCTTTTTTGTATTGGCTCCTCTTTAGGACCAATATGTTTTGTATTTCTTTCTTTTGCAAGATCAACTTGTTTCTGCCTACTCATATACCTTCTTTTCTGATCCTCAGTAGTTGAATCAAAACAACTAGGGCAAGCCACACCCATGATAAATTTTTTAGAGTCTTTATCATTCTGAGTTATTGGCATCCTGCAGCCATGACACATATCATATGTACCTCTTGTAAGATCATGTTTTACTGAGACCCTATCATCAAAAACAAAACACTCGCCCTTCCATAATGATTTTTCTTCTGGAACATCTTCAAAATATTTAAGAACCCCACCTTTTAAATGATTAACATCCTCAAAACCATCTCTCAACATAAAAGAAGATGCTTTTTCGCAACGAATTCCACCAGTACAAAACATTGCTATCTTTTTATTTTTTTTATCTTCTTTAGAAAAGTTTTGATTTTTTACCCATTCAGGGAAATCTCTAAACTTAACAGTTTTGGGATTAATAGCATTTTTAAATGTCCCTATTGAGCACTCATAATCATTCCTAGTATCAATCAATATAGTATTATCGTCATCTATTACATCATTCCAGTTTTTTGGTTCTATATAATTACCAGATATATTCACAGGATTAATAGTCTTGTCACCAATAGTTACAATTTCCTCTTTTAATTTAATTTTTAGCCTTATAAAAGGATTGATATTAGCCTCTGAAAACTTAACATCTGTATCTTTAAAATTTTTTAGCTGTCTTATGTATGCGATTGCTTTATCAATATTTTTTTTAGAGCCTGAGATAGTTCCATTCAAGCCCTCTTGTCCAACAAGAATGGTTCCATGAATGGATAAGCTTTTAAGGTTTGCTCTGATTTCAGACTGAGCCTTATAAGGATTAGATACCTCGGCAAATTTATACAAAGCTGCTATTTTAAACATAAGTAATTTTAGTATGTATTATTTATAAAAAACTAGTTCATATTAAAAAAAGATTCTTTAGTATCCTTAAAGAATTGAAATATTAGATCGTCTGTAAGATAAGTAAGGTCCTCGAATAATTTAAAGTCTTGCTTACCTTTTATACCAACTAATGCACATAAATCAGAAGATTCTTTGGCTGGTAAAAGATTTTTAAAAGCTTTAATTCTCAAGCAAGTATCAATCCATATGAAGGATTGTTTATCATCAAGTTCATTTGTCTTTCTTGGTAGAGGATTTGCATTGTAAAAATCAAACATGATTTCTTCAACCTTGTTATTGTTATCCAAAAGTATCAATGCAGGCAGATCAATACTTCTTTCTCCAAAGTTAATTTTTTTATTCTGTATATTGATATTAAAATTCGTATCTATTTGAGGAAAGGACCACAAAGAAAGGATTTTATTTCGATTTCTGCTGATTATGTTTTCTATTCCAATTTGATTATTTGATAAGCTGTCCTCAAAAAATAAATTCCTACCAAGGCCAAGGCCTAAAATATCAGTACCAACAAGACTTAATGCCGTTGGTGTAACGTCAAACATTGAACCAATTTTGTTAATTGATTGATTGGGTGCATCTTTTTTAAAAATATAAAAAAGATTTTTTCTATCGCCTTCCTGCAGCAAATCGGATGCTGTATTTTTAAGGGCGAGATGATCTGATAAAACAACCAAGATAGTATTTTCAAACATATCATCATTTATAATTTTTTCTATAAAATTTGCAGCCATAAAATCTGCGCAATGAACTGAATTTAGAATTAAATTCTTTCCGTCTCCATAAACTCTATCTTTACATGAATTTGCTATATATCCATTAGGGTGATGCGTATCGAGCGTTAGAGCAAACAGTCCAAAAGTTTGATTTGTGTTCTTTAAGTACATCAATCTATCATCAATAATTTCATATAGTGAGTCGTCATATAAACCCCATGGAGACTTATATGATTTATCAATAAGACGATCTTCTAGTTCATACCAGCCCTGAACACTGTCAAAACCGTGGGAATCATAAAACTTACCCTTTCCAGCAAAATCTAAGTCAGACCCACCTATATAATTTAGATTATAGGAATTGTTACTTAATATGTCACCAATACAGGTAGCTGAGGAAAGAAATTCATCCATTCCGGCCATAGAATTCTCACTTGCAATTGGTGTTAAAAGAGGAATTCCACATTGAGATGCAACCATGCCGGCAATAGTCCAATTAGTTGCTAATGGTGAAGATATATTAGTAAAACTTATAGCCTTTTTTTCAAGTCTTTTCAAATTAGGAGTTAGATTGGGAAATATAGTTTCATCTAAATAGGTTCTTTCAAGCTGTTCAAGATACAAGAAAATAATACTATCTGGTTTTTTAGTAAACGTAATAGGTTTATTATAAAAATCATTTATTTCTGAATATGAATCTGTTGGGGATGAAAAGAAAATGCTTTTAATATCTTTTAGTAAAGGATTAAGCAATAGAGCCAAACAGGTTATAAATATAATAATAATGTCACTAACTAAATTATTTTTAGCATCAATATAGATTCTTTTATTAAGAAAAAGAGTGATTGCTATACAGGATAAAAAATAAAAAAATAATATCAAGCCTGGAAGCACATATTCATTAACACCAAAACCATTGATTCCGTGTATTAAATGGAAGAGGATAGCTTCATTAAAACCATTACCAGACAAGTAATTAAAAAAACAATATACGCCAAGAATTAATAAATTAGAAAAACTTAATAATAGAAATATATATTTATTATAAAGTTTGCTGAAACTGCCTAATACAAGTATAGAGAACAGCGTAATAGCACCAGAAAGATAAAGCATTTTTAGATTATATATAAAAAGTGGCGCGCCTGAAGAGATTCGAACTCCTGACCCACGGATTAGAAATCCGTTGCTCTATCCAGCTGAGCTACAGGCGCATGGTCGGGGTAGTAAGATTCGAACTTACGACCACTCGCTCCCAAAGCGAGTGCGCTACCAGACTGCGCTATACCCCGAAGGTGCAAATATTAAAGTTAATAGATAAAATAAGCAATCATCATATGCATAAATATTTATTAATGACATAATATTTGTATGGCAGCAATTATATTAGATGGTAAAAACTTAGCTCATATTTCTGAAGATAGTATTAAAAATGAAGTATCTGATCTAAAAAATAAGGGCATTAACCCAACATTAGCAACAATTCTTGTTGGTAGTGACCCCTCCTCTGAGACATATGTTCGAATGAAAAGAAATACTTGTAAAAGAGTCGGTATGGAGTCTATTGCTGTTGAGCTACCTGAGTCGACCACCACTGAGGAGTTACTCAGCTCAATAAATAGCCTTAATAATAATGAAGGGGTTCATGGGATACTTCTTCAACACCCTGTCCCTTCTCAAATTGATGAAAGAAAATGCTTTGATGCGATAGATATTAATAAAGATGTTGATGGTGTTACATGCCTTGGTTTTGGAAATATGGCAATGGGTTTGCCTGCTTTTGGTTCATGTACTCCTGCAGGAATAATGAGACTGCTTGAGCACTATGAAATAGAAATTCAAGGAAAGAATGCCGTTGTTGTTGGAAGAAGTCCAATTCTTGGAAAACCAATGGCTATGATGCTACTAAATAAAAATGCAACAGTAACTATTTGTCACTCAAGAACTCAAAAAATAGAAGAAATTATTAAGCAAGCAGACATTTTGGTTGGGGCTGTTGGAATTCCTGAATTTATCAAATATGAGTGGATTAAAGATAATGCCGTTGTTATAGACGCTGGTTATCACCCAGAAAAATGTGGTGACATTGATTTGGAGAATATTGAATCTAAAGCGTCTGCATATACGCCAGTGCCAGGCGGTGTGGGCCCTATGACGATCAATACTCTAATATTGCAAACTCTTCAGTCCGCACAAAAAATTAAGACTTAGAGTCCTCTTCAGCCTGAACGACTTCTTCTGATACTTCTTCAACCTCATCTGATTCAATAACATCTTCAGAGGCATCTTGTACTTCATTTACCTCGCCATCAACAACTTCATGTGAATCTTCTTCAGACTCTTTCGACTTCTTAAAAGGGAAAGGCTTATCATCTGTTTCAAACAGAAGAAATTTCAGAGTATCACTTACAAACAAAAATAAGTGATTGTTAAAATCAGATAAGGACTCATTAACCTTAGAGGTGAATAAGTAAAATAAGAACTGAATAAAAGCAAGACCAATAGATACAGAAATAACAAAATTTAATACAAATGAATAGAAAAACATAAAGACAAAACGAGTCCATTTTCCTAATTTAAAAACTTCTTCTTTAACTTCTTCTCTATTAATTTCCATAATTTAATTTCCTCTATGTTTAAATTCTACATCAACTTCGTTCGGATTATTAACAAGATCATCAATTAATGTCTTGGTTTCAGCTGATTCATAAATAATATTATACAAAGAATCGACAAGTGGCATTTTAATACCAAGGCTCGATGATTCATTTTTTATAACTTCAAGTGTTCTGATGCCCTCTGCTACTTGACCTACTTTTTCTTTTGCGCTTTCTAAATTTAAACCAGTTCCTAGATGATACCCAAGTTGGTAGTTTCTTGAAAGGTTAGAAGTACATGTTGCGACTAAGTCGCCCATGCCTGCAAGACCTAGAAAAGTTATTGGGTTTGCTCCCTTCGCTACTGCAAACCTACTCATTTCTGCCATACTTCTAGTTAAAATTAATCCTAATGCATTTTCTCCAACTTCCATGGAATCTGCCATGCCACATATAATGGCATAGATATTCTTTAATGCTCCTGCTAATTCAACACCCTGTAAGTCATCACTTGAATAAACCTTAAATGTTTCTGAGGAGAGAATTTCTTTAACATCATTTATTAAATCTTTACTGCTACTGGCTATAACAGTTCCAGATACTTTGTTCTCAGCTATCTCTCTTGCTAAGTTAGGACCGCTTAAAACCCCGATCTGATTATCATTGATATTTATGTTTGTTGAAATAATATCTGACATAGATCTAAATGGATCTAATTTAATACCTTTGGTACATGAAATGATATGAGCCCCTTTATTAATTTTAGGTGCTATTCTTTGAATAATATTCTCAAATATTAGACTTGGGGTCGCAACTAAAATAATTGATGAGCCTTTGATGACCTCATCTAAATCTTCAGATGCATGGATATTTGAAGATAACTGTAATTCCGGATGATAAACAGAGTTTGCGCCTTCGGAGTTGATTCTTAATGCCTGTTCTGAATCTCTGACCCAAAGATATACATCACTTCCATTGGAAGCTGCAATATTTGCAAGAACTGTTCCAAAACTTCCTCCACCTAAAACTGCAACTTTGTTTGTAATCATAATTATGATAAATATTTATCAAGCTGTCTTAGGTATTTTGAAGGGTCTTGAGGAGATCCACCTTCCGCAATAACAGCATAGTCATATAGGAAATCTACGAATGAGTTAAATTGCTTACCCTTAAGATCTTTAAGCTTTTTTAATAGCTTATGTTTTGAGTTAATTTCAAAAATTGGATTAGACGCTTCCATGGTTTGTCCTGAGGCCTCTAAAATTCTTCTTAATTGAGCCCCTGGTTCATTTTTAGGGACAACTAGACATGAGGCAGAATCTGTTAATCTAGAACTTACTATAACCTCAGAAACCTTGCTATCCAGATGTTTTTTTATTTTAGAAACTAGATCTTGATCTGACTCTGAAACTTTTTTCTGTTCCGCTTCGGTTATCTCCTCTTTTGCTGCATTGACCAACTCCTTACCTTTATATTCAATAAGACCAGTCATTAGCCATTCATCAATTCTATCAGTTAATAATAAAACTTCTTTCCCTTTAGATTTTAAGCCCTCTATGTGAGGAGAATTAGCTGCTGCTTGATATGTATCAGCTACACAATAATATATTTTATTATCATCCTCTGTCATTCTCGCGATATAGTCATCTAGTGTGTTTTCTGGAGAATCCTTTTCGGAATACGTTGATGAAAACAATAAAAGGCTTGCAATTAATTCTTTATTTTCAAAATCCTCGGCAGTTCCCTCTTTGAGAACCAAGCCATACTCTTTCCAGAAATTTTTATATTTATCAAAAGAGTCTTTCTTTAATGCTACCAACGAGTCTAGTATCTTTTTTGTAACGCCTTTTTTAATCGTATCAACCAAGTGATGCTCTTGAAGAATTTCTCTCGAAACATTCAATGGAAGGTCGCTGGTATCGATGATACCTCTAACAAATCTTAAATATAAAGGAAGGAAATGTGATGCATCATCCATTATAAATACTCTTTGTATATAAAGTTTTACACCTCTGGGTGACTCTCTATTCCATAAGTCAAAAGGCGGTTTAGATGGAACATATAATAAATTAGTATATTCACTCTTACCTTCAACTTTGTTATGCACCCAAAACAAAGGATCTTCTTGATCAAATGTAGTGAATTTGTAAAAGTCATTATATTCCTCATCTTTTATTGATCTTTTTGGTTTTAACCATAAAGCCTCTGAATCGTTTATTCTATTTACCTCACCTGATTCGGAAATTAGATTTAAAGGGAAATTTATATATTGGGAATATTTTTCTAGCAAAAATTTAACTCTACCTTCTTCAGCAAACTCATGATTGTCTTCGTTTAAATATATAATAATATCTGTGCCATTAGATTCTTTAGTTGATTGCTCAAGTTTATATTTTTCTTCACCAGAGCTTTCCCATAATATGGCCTCATTAGACGATTCATATGCAGATTTTGATAGGACTTGTACTCTATCAGCCACCATAAACACAGAGTAGAAACCCACACCAAATTGACCGATAAGATTTGAATCTTTTTGTTTATCGCCTGTAATATTGTCAAGAAAAGATGATGTACCAGATCTAGCAATTGTTCCAATATTTTGGATAATTTCTTCTTCTGACATCCCAATTCCATTATCAGAAATAACAATTTTATTTTCATCTTTAAAAATTTTTACATCGATCTTTAAATCATTGTTCATTTTTGAAATTGATTTGTCCTCTACCGATTTGAATCTTAATTTATCAATCGCATCTGATGCATTAGATACGAGCTCTCTTAAGAAGATTTCTTTATTTGAATATAAAGAATGAATCATCAGCTTTAACAGCTGCTTAGTTTCTGTCTGAAATGTCTTTGTTTTTGCTCTAGCCATATTAACCCCTTTAATTAGCTATTAATTGGTGTTGAAATTATAAAATTCAAGTGTTGGGTAGAATTATAAAAAAGAAACTCTAACAACTTGAGTGATAGATATTAATAAGATTATCAGAGTATTAAGCACACTCAAGTTATGAAGCCCTTTAAATAACTTGTCCCAGCCTCTGTCTCTAGATGCATTTGTTACTGGAATAATAATATAACCAAGAAAAGAAAAAGAAACAGCCGTTAAGGCTAAATAAATATCAATAGTGTCAAAAAAAAGATATGAGATTAATAGCGCTAGGAGAGTTAAAAGTGTTAGCAATAAATAATATCTAGGAAAAATTTTTCTAAGAAATAAAGATGCGTTTTGATTATCGAGAACTTTGAATACCACAGGTGCTGTAAGTATTACTTGGGCAAATATAATACCTAAAACCAAAGAGTAGATAAGTATTAAAAGGCTTAAAGTAATAATATTCATAATAAAGTGGCGGTCTGACGGGGAATCGAACCCCGAACACCGCCGTGACAGGGCGGAATTATAACCGTTTAACTACCAGACCACTAAACCGTTGAGTTGAATAATATCTATTTTAGATAAAAGTGCAACCCAAAAATGGTGGGTGATGACAGGTTCGAACTGCCGACCCTCTCGGTGTAAACGAGATGCTCTACCAAACTGAGCTAATCACCCTTTTTTGTCTAATTAAAGTTCAAAACTTGGTATTAATTTTTAACCATTAAATTAGGCTGCTAATAATACTATTATATTTATAAAAATAATATGCTTAATTGATGACAATTTAATTTTTTGAAAGGCTTATTCTAGCTCTATAAATACCAAAAAGAGTAATGAGTACAAATAGTATTTGATTGGTATTTAATATTTCTGAAAATATAAATGAGGCTAAAATTGTTGCTGTTAATGGCTGCATTAATAAACCTATGGAACCACTAGATGCTGATATATTTGCAATACCATATGTAATTAAAAATTGTCCCCCAAACTGACATAAAAAAGCTAGCAAGAATAAATTCTTCCATTCAAAACTTGTTGTTGGAAATTTGTTACCAGATTCAAGAAGCATTGGTATAAGAGCAAAAATACTACAAAATAAGGTTGTATAAAATATTATGTTTAATGCAGTTTCTTTTCCAAGCTTAGATATTATTAACAAATATACCGCATAACCAAGTGCAGCAAATAGACATAAAATATCCCCTAGTATTTTTCCGTTAAGATAATTATTTGAAAAGATTATTAGTCCAATAATACCAATATAGGTGATGAAAAATGATGATGCAAAACCTTTAGAGGGCTTCTCTTTAAAAAAGATATAGCTCAAGATAGCTATTAGTATGGGTGCAGAATTTACAATAATTGTTGCATTTGAAACTGAGGTTATATCCATTGCATAGTGCCACAAAACTAAATCAAAGGTAAAAGCCATGGATGCTATCGCAGAATAAAATATAGTTTTTTTATTTTTTAAGCTAAATGAGATTTTTTTATTGAGGTAAAAATTTAAGATAAATAAGAATGGTAATGTAAACACCATTCTGTAAAACATTATAGAAGATGGGGACAATTCACTCCATTTAACAAATATTGGAGCAAAACCAATTAGCATTGCGCCTGTTGCTAGCATAAGAAAATAATTTGAACGCTGAAAATTATTAATCATGAAGTTATAATTTGAAAATGAATAACATTGTAGATCAGAAAATAGAAATTATCTCTGTAGGAGAGTTAAATAGATCTGCGAAATATTTATTAGAAAATGCGTTTAACAATATTTCGGTTGTTGGTGAAATATCCAACATGTCTCGACCTAGTTCAGGTCACATTTATTTCACATTAAAAGATGAAGATGGTGCCATTGGATGTGCAATGTGGAGATCTCAAGCATCAAAACTAAATTTTAATCCTGAAAATGGAGACAAGTGCATACTTAAAGGGCAGGTAAGCATATACCCGGCCTCAGGTAGATATCAGTTAATGGTTAAATCTATTGAACAAGCAGGTTCTGGCAACCTAATGCAGCAGTTCGAAGATCTTAAAAAGAAACTTGATAACGAAGGTTTGTTTGATTTAGAAAATAAACTTCATCTCCCAGACTCACCAAAACATATTGGAGTAATAACATCATCGTCAACAGCAGCTTTTCAAGATATATTAAGCACTATTCAAAGACGAGCCCCTTCAGCTCAAGTCACCTTAAGTAAATCTGTTGTCCAAGGTGATACTGCTCCTAGAACAATAATAAAAGCACTAAACAGAATATTGTTATTCAATGAGAATAACAAAGACAACCCAATTGATGTGGTCATACTTTCACGCGGCGGTGGCTCTATAGAGGATTTATGGTGTTTTAACAATGAAGAGCTTGCTAGAGAGATATTTGCGTTTCCAATACCAACAATATCAGGCGTAGGGCATGAAATAGATTTTACAATTTGCGACTTTGTTTCAGATACACGATCTCCAACACCAACAGCAGCAGCAGAATTAGTTACTGAATTTAATTTTAAAGCCTTTGACAGGCTTGAAGATTATTTTGAAAAATTAGTATCCAGAGCATCTCACTTATTTAAATTGAAGAGACATGCAATAAATTCAATAAAGTCTAATTTAAAAAGCCCACTAATAAAGCTAAGAGAACAAAACCAAAAGCTAGATAGCTTTGAGCTTAGGTTAAAACAGAATATACAATTTAATACTAAAACAGAATTTCAAAAATTAAATACTTATTATTCTAGATTGATGGAGCGCAACCCTAAAAACCTTCTTCAAAAGCTAGATTCTAGAATTAAAAATATATCAAAACTAATTGAGATTAATATTAAAAATAAGCTCTCTATTAAAGAGCTAAAAATAAAAGAATCAAATAAAAACCTGCTTATCTTAAATCCATTATCAATTCTTGATAGAGGTTATGCCATTATCCAAAATAAAAATGGCCAGGCTATAAAAACTAACTCTGATGTTCTTGTAGGCGAAAATCTTACCGCAAGACTTAGTGAGGGTTTTCTAGATATGGAGGTTAAAAATACTAGTGATAAAAAATAAACTCTTACTCTGTTTTCTATATACTTTTACTTTGCTAATTAATGCTGAATATTCTGCAATACCTGGTGAATTAATTGCAATTAAGCTAAAAAAATCTACTGAAAATATAATCTCTAATGAATTGGTTGTTGAGGATGATCTTAATAAAGTTATTATTATTCCAATTCCTTATAACAATACCAATCTATCTTTGGACTTGTATGACATACAGATCAATATTCAAAAAAAAGATTTTGGAGAGTCAAGAATAACAATAGATAACCTTTCTCAAGTAGACCTAAATAATGAGGATGCAGCTAGAGCTTATAAAGAATCTAGACTTATAAAAGATGCTGTAAAAACCTACTCTAATAACTTCAAGCCACTTCTTGATTTTATAAGTCCTGTTGAGGGAATAATCTCTAGTCGATATGGTAAAAAAAGATTCATCAATAACTCTCCTAGATCTCCACACCTAGCATTAGATATAGCAGCTCCAGAGGGGTCGCCAATTATTGCTCCTGCATATGGAAAAGTAATTCTTACAGGTAATTTTTTTTATGGAGGGAATTATATAATTCTAGATCATGGCTATGGGTTGCTTTCATCTTATAGCCATCTTTCTGAAATTCTTGTTAACAAAGGAGATATTGTTAAACAATCAGATCTCATAGGTAAAGTTGGCTCAACAGGAAGAGTTACAGGACCACATTTGCATTGGACTGTTTATTTAAACGAGATAAGAATCAATCCAGAATCTTTGCTAAAAGACAATTATTTAAGCACTCTTTTGGAGTCCATCTAAGATTTCATTGAGACTATCTTTTGTTTGGGGTCTAAAAAATGATTTTACTAAAACTCCTTCGGGGTTAATAAAAAAAGTAGCTGGAACTGCTGGCGGCGTTTGAATCCCCCAAATCTCTCTTGGATGAGATATCAGTGATGGGATATCTACTTTAAATTTTTTAGCAATAGGAGCAAGATCGTCAGAGTCTAACTCATCAAAGTTAAAGGCATAAACAAGGATATCTTTATTTTCTTCAGCAAATTCTACTAACTCTGGAATTTCTTTTATACATGGCGCGCACCAGTCTGCCCAATAATTAACAACAATCCATTTACCCTGAAGTTTGCCAAAAGATGTGTCAGACCCGTTGAGGACCTCAATGTCATTATTTTGACATCCCATTAAAAAGATAAGACAGAAGAAGGTTATAATTTTATTATTCATTCAGACATTTTAGGCTAATTATCAGATATGGAAAATAAATATTTACTAATTCTTTTTTATTCAGCTGGTGGTTCTGTTAGAAACCTAGCTCATGCAATAGCAGATGGCGCTGAATCAGGTGGAGTAGAGGTTAAGATTAGAACTGTTCCAAAAGTGTCTGCGGTAAGTGAGGCTACAGAATCAAAAATACCAGATCAAGATGAAGTCTACTGCACAAAAGAAGATCTAATTAACTGCAGTGGTCTAGCACTTGGGTCTCCAACTAGGTTTGGTTCTATGGCTGCGCCCATGAAATATTTTCTTGATACAACTGGTGACCTTTGGGCAGCTAATGCACTTGAAGGAATACCTGGATTTGCATTTACATCAACAAGCTCAATGCATGGAGGTCAAGAATCAACTCTATATAATCTAATTACATACATGCTGCATCATGGAATGATTATTCATGGAACACCCTATTCAATAAAAGAGCTTGGAGAAACCCAATCTGGAGGAACGCCTTATGGGCCCTCTCATGTTGAAAGTGTAAATAATTCCAATTCATTAACGCCTGAGGAGTATTTGATTGCCAAAGAGACAGGAAAAAGAATAACGAATCTTATTAAGGTTTTTAATGCTTAGTGTTTCTAAATACAAAAAAATTACTAATATTTTTATATTGCTTTTAGTTTCTATAAAGTTGCTTGCATTAGTGAGCTACAAGATTAATTTTATTTTTTTTATTATCTGGGTTTCCCCTTTTATAGTTTTTTATTTCTTTGCAAAGATCAACTCTGTAAAGTCGTATCAAAGCTTTTGTTTTATTCTGTTAATTTATTTTCTATCAGCATCGTTGCGAGTATTTGGAATAGTTCCTCATTTTCTTGATCTTAGTGAGATAATTTTAATAATTTTGTTCTTTATTCATTGTCTTTATGGTCCTAGAACATTAAGAAATATGTAAAGTTAACTTTACAATATTAAATACATCTACTAATATGATTATCAATTTTTTGGAGAAAAAAATATGAGTAACAATAAATCAATATGGAATAAGGCTAGTGATTTCCTAGCGTTAACAAGAAAAATATTACTAAACAGTGTGACCGCAATAGTTCTTGTTGTTCTGACCTTTTCAATCTTGGGTGGACTAGCATCTTCATTTGGTGGGGAAGAAAAAGTAGATACAAAAGATAAGATTCTTTGGTTTAAGCCTATTGGCGTTGTTGTTGACTCAGGAGTGAACAGTAGTGATATTTCATTAGATCAAATTATTTCTGGAGGTGGGCAAGTTGAGCAACATGAACTTCAGGATTTACTAGATGTGTTAAATAATGCAGCAACTGATGATGATTTAAGCGCGGTATATTTAAACGTTTCTGAACTGGGAATGTATTGGTCTTCAGCATTTAAGCTTGCAGATGCTGTTAAGCATGTTAAAGATAGTGGGAAAAGAGTAATCGCTTACGCTGAAGGTTATGGAAATAATGCATATCTTATTAGCTCGCAAGCTAATGAAGTTTTTGTTAACAACTATGGCGGTGTTGAAGCTTTTGGTTTTTCTAGAAAAAGAGAATATTACGTAGATTTTTATGAGAATATAAAACTAAATTTTAATATTTTTACTGCAGGAGATTTTAAATCTGGTCCAGAGCCATATACAAGAGATTCAATGTCAGATGCTGATAAATTAGCTTGGAATGAGTTTGCAAACCCTATGTGGAAAAAAATGACTTCTATTATGGAAACAGGTAGAGATTTACCTAAAGGGTCTATCCAAAATTATGGCGACAATGCCATGGAAATGATGACTACTAACCCTGAAACAGCTGAAGTTGCAAAAAACTTAGGCCTTGTTGATCATGTTGTTACAAGGGAAGAGCTAAAAGCTTGGATGTTCAGTGAATATCCAAATAATGAAGATGATAGGTTCTCTTTTCCTGATAGCATTTCAATATATGACTACCTTTCCACATTAGATGAAAAAGAAAATAAATCTTCTAATAATATTGCTGTTATAAATGTAGAGGGTGCGATTATGACAGGTGAGGTAGCTTATGGTGTTGCTGGCTCAGATACTATTGTAAAGAATATACAAGATGCTACAGACGATGATTCAGTTAAAGCAATGGTGTTAAGAGTGAATAGTCCTGGTGGTGATGTCTGGGCAAGTGAATTAATTACTAATGCATTAGATGAATTTAAAAATACAGGAAGACCAATTGTTTCTTCAATGGGAGATATAGCTGCATCTGGTGGAGTCTGGGTTACAACAAACTCAGATGAGATATGGGCAGAAAACGATACTCTTACTGGGTCGATTGGGGTTTATGGAATTGTTCCAACTTTAGATGGCTTATATGATTGGGCTGAAATTCGAGTGGACGGGGTTAGTTCAACAAAAGCTGGAGAATGGGATGAAAGATTAGCAATGCCAGATAATGTCAAAACTATGATTCAAGCCAGTATTGATAACACTTATTTCAAATTTGTTACTAAAGTAGCTAATAATAGAGACATGGCATATGAAGATGTTCTTCCTATAGCTGGTGGAAGAATTTGGGCTGGAAATAAAGCGTTCGAACTAGGGCTTGTAGATGCTATTGGTGGTTTAGAGGAAGCCATATCATCTGCTGCAAATATGGCAGAGATAACTGACTATAATCTGAAGACGTATGAAAAACCAATGGATCCATTTGAATTATTTATTAATGGGCTTCTGGAAAACGTAGATTTTAAAATTAGCTCTGACCCAAGAATTGATTTTCTTAACTCAGTCCTACCGAAACACTTCAAGTTAATCAATCCTAAAGAAAAAAGTGTACTAGCTTATTGCTTTGAGTGTGATCTAGAGTAATTCTTTTATAAGGGGGATGGTGATCCTCCTTTTATTTTCTATTGATAGCTGATCGAGGCTCTCAAGGATGTTAACAAGATCGGCTATATTTCTTTTGGTATATGTAATTAAATACTGAGCTTCCTTCTCACCAAGAGTTATAGACCTAAGATTCGATATTTTTTTTAATGCTTTGAAAAGATGCTCGTCACTTATAGAAAAAATTTCATAGCTTTGAAATTTTCTAATTCTTGAATCAAGATCAGCCAAAGAAAAATTAATTTTGCCCTCTTCACTTGATGAAGTAAAAACAAGCCTACAGCCTGTCTGAAGAGCATTGTTAATTAAATTAAACAGTCCAACCTCCCACTCTTTGTTGTGAGAAATGATTTCTAACCCATCAATGCAAACTAAATCCATATTTTCAATAGAATCAATAATTTCAATTCCATGCTTAATAACATCTATTAAGGGTAAAAATAATGAAGATTTATTACTCTTACTGTATTCATTGCACAGTGATTGGAGTAAGTAAGTCTTCCCAGAATTTTTTAAACCATAAATATAAATATTTTCATTTATCGAAATATTTTTAAGACTTGATATTAGTTGCTCATTTTGAGGATCAACATAGAAACTTTCAAAAGAAGAATGAAAGGATTTATTCCATGGAAATGTTAATTGTTTGGGGTTACTCATTATGGTATTTATTAAGGCTGATGAACCAGTCTTTAGAGTAAACAATAAGGCTTAAAATAGTTATTAAAATTATAAAAATATCTAATCCAATCAAAGAAATATTATATTGAAGTATCTGTAAGAGCATGACTAAAAGAATATAAATGACCTGAAGAGTGGTTGTAATTTTTCCTAAAATATTTGGTGAAGGCGTTTCAGTTTCAATTAACGTCATATGAACTGCTGCACCGAGGAGAATAACAAGGTCTCTTCCAAAAAAAATAATAAAAATATAAAGAGGAATATATTCATTGAGCCACAATATAAAAATAGTACCTGAAAGAAGTAACTTGTCAGCTACTGGGTCTAGAATAGTTCCAAGATAAGTTTGCCAATGCATTTTTCTAGCAAGGAACCCATCTAAAGCATCTGTAAAAGCTGCAACCATGAAATAAATAAAACTAATAACAAACTCACCTAGAAAGATGTTGTTCAAAATTGGATAGACTAAACCAATCCTTAGAAGGGATAAGAGGTTCGGTATAAATATGAAGTATTTGCTCATCTTTGATGCTTTAAAAAAATTAATTTTTTATTTTTATCTAGATTAAGGATTTTAAAATAATTACTATCCTCAAACTCATTGATAAGATTATCTAAATTACCAATAGTGTTTGCCTTGTATGCGATTGTATTATTCTGAAAACTCATAATATCAATTGATGATATACCAATAGTTTTATTGAGCCTATCCCTTGAATTAATGTAATCCTCATATGAATAAACATCATTTATGAAAATATCTAATGAAGATTTTTTTTCAGGCTTGATGTTTAGTTTACTTAAATTAGAGTCTATTAATTCGCTCAAGTATTTATCAAAAACTGCTAAGATTTCATCGGTAGAATTTTCAGATGATGTTGAGTATTCTAAATCACCAGAAGCATACCAATTATTAATTCCACTTTTTGTAAATTTTATTTTTATCAGTTGATCAAAATTATATTTAGATGAAATTCTATTAACAGGATTAGATAAGATCGTTAATGAAGATAGGTCTTGTGTGTCTTGCAGATCAAATACTGGTAGCTCTAAAAATATCCCTCTATTGGTAGAAAACTTGTTAAGTGATTCTATGATTACTTTGTCTATCTCACTAAGCTCAGTAGTATCAGTTAAAAAATATGGGCGTTTTGAGCCCGAATCAACTTCTATTAAAAAAAATAAAACAGGCCTTGAGTAGTTAACTATTGGTATAGACAATGCTGCTAGCTGATTTATAAACTTTTTTTGGTCAAATACGACTTGTAAATATGATTGATTATCAATCTTTTTTATAGAGTAGCTAAGAATAAGGTCTTTTCTTTTTACACCCGAATTTATAATTTTCCATACATTTGATGGGGATGATGATCCACTTAGTCTATAAACCATATTATTAAATGAGGAATTAATTGATTTTTCAATTTGTGAAGATTCCTTAATAGGCTCATAAACAGTAAAAAGTTCATTAAATTCCTTCCCAAAGGAGAAATTAGAAAAGATAATAAAGATTACTAATAAATGTTTAGGCAATTTGCTTTTCGATTGATTCACATTAGGTATTCTAAATGACAAAAGAAATTATAGATAATAATGATCCTTATAAATCTGCAGGTGTTGATATTGAGGCTGGCAATAATTTGGTTGACAAAATTAAGGATGATGTTGCATCTTCTCATGGTCCAAATGTCTTAGGTAACATTGGTGGCTTTGCTGGTATGTTTAAGCTTGATAAAGATTATGAAAATCCTGTTTTGGTAGCATGCACAGATGGTGTTGGGACCAAGGTAGCTCTTGCTCAAGAAACAAAGAATCTAAGCTATATTGGCCAAGATCTAGTTGCGATGTGTGTAAATGATCTTATTGTATGTGGTGCAAAGCCTCTATTTTTTTTAGACTATTTTGCATCATCAAAGCTTGACGTTGAAGAAGCTGCTGTAATTATTAAAAGTATTGCAAAAGCCTGTCGTGATTCAGGGTGTGCACTTTTAGGTGGAGAAACTGCTGAAATGCCTGGTCATTACGTTGGTAATAACTTTGATTTAGCCGGTTTTTCTGTTGGGTGTGTTGATGAGAAAAATATCTTAACAAATAAATTGATAGATTCTGGGAATATCCTTATAGGAATTGAATCCAGCGGCCCGCACTCTAATGGGTTTTCATTAATAAGAAAAATAATAAGTGAATCTAATTTAAATAATGAAGAATTTAATAAAATTACAGAAATGGCTCTTAAGCCAACACATCTATACCCTTTTTTAATAATGAAGATACTAGCAGATCATAATATTAATGGGATGGCTCATATAACCGGTGGCGGCTTAACAGAAAATATTCCCAGATCCATACCAAAAGATTTTTCTGTAACAATAAATAAAAATGCATGGGAAATGCCTGAGATATTTTTATGGCTGCAAGAAAAGGGAAATCTTAAAGAGGAAGACATGTATAGAGTTTTCAATTGTGGTATCGGTATGGTTTTGATTGTAAATAGAGATGATGTGGATTCTATTCAAAAAGATATTAGTGATCATGGGTATAAAAACTTTATAATTGGTGAGGTCGTTAAAAAAAATACCGATTATCCTGTTAAATACCTTTAAATAATGAAAAAAATTATTATTTTGATCTCTGGTAACGGTTCTAACTTACAGGCCATTATCGATTCGTGTAAATCTGGCAATATTGATGGCGAAATAGTAAGTGTTATTAGCAATAAAGAAAATGCCTATGGCATTCAACGAGCTATGAAAGCAGGCATAACAACAAAAATAATTAGTGATGACTCTTTTAATTCCAGAGAAGAATTTGATAAAGCACTGTTTAGCTCCTTAATGGAAATCGAAGCTGATTTGATTGTATTGGCTGGCTTTATGAAAATACTTAGTAAGAAAACAGCAGATCATTTCTATGGAAAAATAATAAATATACATCCATCTCTTTTGCCAAAATATCCAGGATTGAATACTCATAGCAAGGTGGTAAAAAATCAAGATATAATTCATGGCGTGACGATACATTATGTCTCATCACAGTTGGACGCTGGCCCTATAATTGCTCAAGGAAGAATTGATGTTAATGCCCATGCAGATATCGAAGAATTAATTAATAGAATCCATCAGGTTGAGCATATTATTTATCCTAAAATAATAAACCTTATCTGTAAAAATGATATATATATGGAAAATGGTAATGTGAATTTTAAAAATAATAGTCATCCAAGAGGATATATTTGTAATTCTTATGAAATTTAATTTAATCTTTTTATTAATTTTTACTTTTTTTAATATAAACGCAGAATCAATCAATGAATACTCTGCTAAATATTTTTATACATCAGATGAGATTTCAATCAAGGGAATTAGAAAGCTTGAAATAAATGATGGTAAATATTCATTAAATTTCAAAGCTAAAAACTTGCTAGCAAGCATGATGATTGGTTCAGGATTTAATATTAATGAGGGGATTCTAAAAACTAACAGCTATACAATTAGAGTAAAACCTCGTTTTGTTAATAGAGATCAAGATATTGTATTTGATTATGCAGGTAATACTATTCAATCAACTGGAAGAGAAGAGTGGCAAGAAGAATTTGATATAAATAAAGAGATACTTGATCCATTAAATGCTCAAATTAAGATCAGGATTAACCTAATATCTGGTCTTGATAAGTTTTCCATAAATCTTCTAGAAATAGAATCGGGTAAAGTAGAAAAAAATTTTTATGAGGTGACAGGAAAAGATATTTATACTTTTAATGAGACCGATTACGAATGTATTATTTTAAAGAGGATAAGAAAAACAGACGATAGAGAAACAATCTATTACATCGCACCAGATTTAAATTTTATGTTTCTTAAGATAGTGGATACGGGAAAAGATAGAAATCAAACCTTAGAACTTATAGAAATATTAAGTTTTGGGTAATGTAACGCCAGTTTGGCCTTGGTACTTACCATCTCTATCTTTGTAACTTGTTTCGCACTCTTCATCTGATTCAAAAAATAACATTTGGGCCACGCCCTCACCTGCATAAATCTTAGCAGGCAAATTGGTTGTATTTGAGAATTCAAGAGTTACATGTCCTTCCCATTCAGGTTCAAGAGGAGTTACATTTACAATAATTCCACATCTTGCATAAGTAGATTTCCCAAGGCATATAGTGAGCACGTTTCTAGGTATTCTAAAATACTCAACGGTTCTTGCTAATGCAAAAGAGTTTGGTGGAATAACGCATACATCGGATTGGATGTCTACAAAGCTTTTTTCGTCAAAGAATTTTGGATCAACAACAGCTGAATGTATATTTGTGAAAACCTTAAACTCGCTGGAGCATCTGACGTCATATCCGTAACTAGAAACTCCATATGAAATAAGTTTTTGGTCATTCTCATCAAGCCTTACTTGATTTTTTGAGAAAGGCTCTATCATTTTATGCTCAGCAGACATTTTGGTAATCCACTTATCTGATTTAATCGTCATTTATTTCTGTTCTCCCTTGAATTGCCCTAGCAATAGTATTTCCATCAACGTACTCTAACTCTCCACCTATAGGAATACCATAAGATATCCTAGAAACTTTTATATTATTGATATGATCTTTTATAAACATTGCGGTTGCATCCCCCTCAACTGTAGAACTTGTTGCAAGGATTACCTCATTTGTTTGCTCTTTAGCAATTAAATTTAGAAAATCATTAATGCCTAGGTCTTCAGGACTAACTCCTTCTATAGGAGAAAGTCTTCCAAGTAAAACAAAATACTTACCTCTAAAACCTCCTGTTGATTCTATTGCAAGAACATCTGAGGGGCTTTCAACAACACATATATTGTCCTCATCACGAGAAGTATCTGCACATATTTTACATAAGTCATTAGACGTAAGCATTCTACATCTATTACACCTGCTAATTTCTTCTACAGCCTCCTGCATTGTCTTGGCAAGAATACTTGCTCCATCTTTGTTTTTGTCGAGCAAATATAATGCCATTCTTTGAGCAGACTTTTTACCAACACCAGGAAGAATGGTTAGAGCATTAATTAGGTCATTTAATAAGTCTTGATGCATTTTATCCTCTTGGCTTTATTGAGCCTTCATCAATATTTCCATTATGTTTTTTTAGAAAGTTTTGAATCGATTGATTTGAAGAAATAGATTTTTCTGCAATTTTTTGGGTGTCAGCTTGTTGTTTATTATGTAAATTTATTGGCGATGATGAAGTATCGCCATGCTCAATTTTTATCTCAATATCGCATTCTAGTTTTTCTCTACAGATCAAATTAAATTCTTTAAAAACATTCTCAGGAATACTGTTTTCTTCATCATTAGTATTTAAAATCAGAATATTTCCAGATAGTTCCTTAAAAGATAAGTATCCAAAATAATTTCTAGCAAAAGGACTTAAATCTAAGGTATTAAAAAAAATAATCCATTCATCTTTTGTAGTAATTTTTACTGCCTGATTACCTGAAGAACTAGGTATCTTATTTTGCGATATATGACTATCTTTTTCTATTTTATCTTCTTTAATATTTTGTACTTTAAGAGTATCAATTTTTAAATTTTTTTTTTCACCAGCTATAGGGGCTGTCTTGACACCGCTTTCTTCTATTTTATGAAGTGGGTTAAAAGCAAGCATTCTTAGTATGCATATTTCTAGTGCCTCTTTTCCATTGGGATGAACGCTAAATTTTGAATACGCATTTACAGCTATCTCATACAGTAATTGACAAAACTCAGCATCAATTTTATTGGCTAATGCTTGTATTGATTGGTCTTTTGAATCTCCTAGAACCTGATACAGTGATATTTGATGAATTATTGAAATAATATTCTTTAAAATTACTTCATATTCTGGAGATAATTCTTCAATTTTATATAAATAATTAAACGCTTCTTCGCCGCGTCCATCAATAATAGAATCTAACAAAGAAATCAAAAGTGTATTATCTATTGTTCCTAATAACTTATTAACGTTATTTGAATCTAGAATGCCATTTCCATGGGCTATTGCCTGATCAAGAAGCGTTAAGGCATCTCTAACAGATCCAGATGCTGAAGATGCAATAAGTTCAATACTTTCTTGATCATAAGAAATATCTTCTAATTCAATAATTTTTTGAAGATGATTGGTAAGAGTTGATCCTCCAACAGTTTTGAGATTAAGTTGCAGGCATCTTGATTGAACTGTTTTTGGTATTTTTTCTGGATTTGTTGTCGCAAATATAAATACAACATGAGAAGGAGGTTCTTCCAATGTTTTTAAAAGTGCATTAAAACTACTTTTAGATAGCATATGCACCTCGTCTATTAAATAAACTTTATATCTCCCACTCGATGGTGACTGGGGAACAGTTTCTAACAGATCTCTCATATCATCTATTCCAGTCTTGGAAGCAGCATCAATTTCAAGGAAATCTAGATTTCGACCTGATTTTATTTCATTACAATTTGTGCATTCATCACAAGGTTTTGAAGTGGGATTTTCAAAAGAAAGGCAATTCAAACATTTAGCTAAAATTCTTGCAAGAGTCGTTTTTCCAACACCTCTTGTGCCAGAGAAAATATATGATTGATGTATTCTTTCTTGAGAAATGCCGTTAGATATGGCTTGAACAATATGCTCTTGGCCAACAACTTCTTCAAAGTTTGCTGGTCTGTATTTTCTTGCTAAAACCTCATAGGACATAGCGATAAATCATAACATGACCTAGCTAAAAACTGAGTCAATTTCTTGAAAACTAAAGCCCCTATTTTGTAAAAAAACTTTTTGCTTTGATCTACTCTTAAAGTCACTAGCAACACCATCTCTATACTTTTTATTAAACGCATCTAGAGCCGCATCCTTCCAACCGCCAACTTCATCAAGAGCTACAGATGATATGGAATCATTTATACCCCTGCTAGATAGCTCATAACCAATCCTCTTTGGTCCAAAACCTTTTCTTTTTCTTATACGAGCATACATTTCTGCATAGCGCTCATTGTTAACAAGGTTATTTATTTTTAGCCTTTCAATAACCGAATAGATTTCATCAGGGAACTCAAATTTTTTTAAAAGTTTATTTTCTAGCTCTTTTTCAGAATGCTCCCTTCTTGAGATAATATCCAGAGCTTTGTTATAAATATTTGATTCTATTTCTAAAGTCATTTAGTCAAATGGTACGACTCTTGATTTACCATTTCGTTTAATAATTCTTACCTTTTGATTTTTTAAAAAATTATATGAACTAGTTTCTTGAATGATGGATATAAGCTTTCCAGCATCTGTTTCTATAAGCAATTCGATTGCATTTTTTTTTGTTATTTTAGAGCCTATTTCTGCGCCCGCCGCAGACCCAATCAGGCCACCAATTAACGAAGCTATATCAGATTCAGTCTCTGATTCTGTTACTCCCTTTCCAGCAACACCACCAATTAGAGCACCAGCAACTGCTCCTTTTTGTCTATCACCTTCGATAACCACTTCAGTTATATCTATAACCTTACCCAAAACAACGTACTGTTGTTTTTGTGCATCACCTCTTGAAACAACATCAGGGGCATAAGAGGTATTTACACAACTGGCTGCAAATAATGAAATCATCAATAGGGTTAGTATGTTTTTATTCATCGACATTCTCCATAAATTTATAATTACGTTCCAGCTCTTCTGCGATCATAAAGTAGTTTCTATTTTTATTCATACCATCAAGCAACTTAACTTTATAAATTTTAGAATTAAATTTTGATTCTATGAGTTGTATTTTATATCCAGTATTAAGTTTTTCAATATCACGAGAATCTACAACTGAAAATTCATCCCAGTCATTAAATTTTCTCGCTCTGTAAGTATTATATGCATCGCTTGGTAAATAATATAAAACCTCACTACCAGAATTAGATAATCTACTACTTCTAGTTTCTAACTGCCAAATATCTCCTAGAGCCGGTTTTTGTATTTTAGTTTCTTCTGTAATTAATGCTGGCAAAAGTAACATAGATGCAAGAGTTAGTAATATTTTATTCATATAGGTTTGACCAAAGTTATTCATTAAAGTTTCACTAATATTTTAGCAGAATAAAGAAACTAGTCCGAATGCACTTGTAAAAAGTATAAATGACCATAACTTAGTTGTAAGGAAATGCCATTTGGGTTTCCATATTTTAATAAGCATGCCTTCGGGGTGCTACTAACAGTCGCTTATAAAGGAGGACTATTATGATACTTAATTTTACTGATCCGTTGTTTACAACAAGAGTACTAGGATTTGAACCACTATTTGATAGATTGCAAAGACTATCTGAATCAACAGACAGATCTTCAAACTACCCCCCATACAATATTAGAAAAGATGGTAACTTTTTTTCAATTGAAATTGCTGTTGCAGGCCTTACAAAAGAAGATATTGATGTTGAGCTCGCAAATGGAGTGCTTTCTATAAGTTATGATGGAGCTAAAACTGAAGTAGTGAATGGAACGAATGAAGTTGTATATCAAGGTATAGCACAAAGAGCTTTTAAACAACAATTTACTCTTTCAGAGGATGTCATTGTTCAAGGTGCGGAATTAATAAATGGACTTTTGACTATTAATTTAGAAAAGATAATCCCAGAAGAAAAAAAATCTAAAAAAATTGAGATCAAATCTCCAAAAAGAATTAGTAACAAATAGATTTTTTAAATATATTTAAGGGGGCGCAAAAAGCGCCCCTTTTCAATTCATAAGGTAAAATGTTTTATATGAAAATGATTAAGCTTTGTTTGCTGCTAATTACTTGCTCGAACTTTATATTCGCTAATACCGTAAGCACAGGACATGCTGAAGTGTCTATTGTAAAGAGTTCCATCAATCAAACTGCTGCAAATGAATTAATTATTGGCATCAAGATGGATATGCAAAATCATTGGCATACCTATTGGAAAAACCCTGGAGACTCAGGGGGACCTGTAGAGATTACATGGGATGTTCCTGAAAGTTTCGAAATAGGCCCTATTTTATGGCCTACACCTAGCTTAATTCCATACCCACCATTAATGACATATGGCTATGAAAATTTTGTTATATTTCCAATAAAAATAAATATTCCGCAAGGCAGTGAGACAGAGAGATTTATAGCCGATATAGATTTCCTTATTTGTGATGATATATGCGTCCCAGAAAGAGCCTTCATAGAAACGTCCTATGCTGATTTGTTATATGATTCTAGACTTGATGACGCGTTCAATGAATTACCATCAACTACTTTACCAGTCTTACCAACCCTTAAAAATAATGATCTAGAATTGAGGTTTTCATTCAATCAAGATGTTAAAGAAATATATTTTTATATCAACCAAAGAGACACGGTTCTTCATGCAAGTGAACAGACTTTAATAAAAGAAGAAAATAATTGGTTGCTCATAGTTCCACTAAATAAGGGTATCGATACACCGAAATCTATTGAGGGTATTTTAAATGTTAATGATGAATCATTTATTATTAGTGCCTCATTATCGCAAGCTGATGAATCACCTGAGACACTTTCAGTTCTTTCCGCAATTCTTTTTGCATTTTTAGGAGGATTAATCTTAAACCTAATGCCCTGCGTATTTCCTATCATATCTCTTAAAGTATTAAGTTTTATTTCTATGGGCGGTGAATCAAAAAATAAAATAAGAAATCACTCATTGCTATTTTCTCTTGGCGTCATTTTGTCATTTGTAGCTATTGCTGTTATTTTGTTGGTTTTAAAAAATAGTGGTTTATTTATAGGTTGGGGCTTTCAATTACAGTCACCTCTTATAGTTGCTACCTTAAGCATATTAATGTTTATGATTGGTCTTGTTCTGCTATCGGATATTAATATCGGAGCATCACTGACCAGACTTGGTAGTGTGGGATCTAATAAAACAGATTATTCGAGTTCTTTTTTAACTGGAGTTTTAGCTGTAATTGTTGCATCTCCATGCACTGCACCATTCATGGGAGCGGCAATTGGTTATGCATTGATTCAACCATCTTTTGTAACATTACCTATCTTTATATCACTTGGATTAGGTTTTTGTATTCCATACTTAATACTATCAGTAAGGCCTGAGCTAATTTCAGCACTTCCAAAACCAGGTCAATGGATGGAGACTTTAAAAGAGTTCTTTGCTTTTCCAATGTTTGCAACATCACTATGGTTAATATGGGTTTTTAGCATTCAAGCCGGAACGGATGCATTAATAAACTTACTAATTAGCCTCCTTATGATAAGTCTACTTTTTTGGGTATTTAGCAAGTTAAGAATTAAATACATAAAAATATCAATAATTTTAATTGGGCTTCTCATTACAACAAACCAATTATATACAATAAAAAATGCTGAGATTAGCGACGTCGTTCAAGCAAAAAATACCAGCAACAAGCTCTCATGGAATTTAAATATAGAAGATACATTTAAAGAAAACGACCAGGCTTATTTAATTAACTTCACTGCTGCATGGTGTATTACCTGTCAAGCAAACGACAAAATTGCCCTTTCAAGACCATCTGTTGTGGATTATATGGAAAGCAATAATATCGAATATGTCGTTGCTGATTGGACTAATAGAGACAAAGAAATATTAAAAGTTCTAAATGCATATGGAAGAAGTGGAGTGCCTCTTTATGTATTTTGGAGGCCAGGAATGGATGAATCTATACTTTTACCAGCCATTCTTACTGAAAATCTTGTTCTAGACATAATCAGCCAATAAATCCTTTCCTTGTTTTTTTTGGAGATAATATTTAAAAACATTTATAATCACAAATATTATTATTTTTGGGAGAGATGGTATGAATGCTAGTCCTTTTATACTTTTTGGAAATATTCATTTAATAACAATGGCTTTAATTGCATCTGTTGCTATATTCCTCCCTTTAGCTTGCAAAAATCAATCCACATCAAACAAGTCATTAATTTCTAAAATTATTGCTTTTATTATCTTGTCGCATGTAATTATTTCACCCTATAAAGATTTATACCTTCTTCAAAATCCTTATAACTGGAGAGAAATTTTACCAATACATATGTGTGATTTATCTGAAATATTTTTAGCAACTTTTCTTTTAGGTGGTCCAAAAATTCTTTATAAATGTGCATTTTTTTGGGGATTAGCTGGAGCATCTATGGCAATTATTACTCCAGATATTCCAGTTATTGATCTTGATTATGCATTTTTTATGATAGGTCACGGAATGATTATTATAGGAATTATGTATGCAACAATATCTCTTGGAAACCGTCCTTATGCAAAAGATATATTAACTGTCTCTGCAATAACAGCCTTTGTTCTTCTTCCTATAGTATATTTAATTAATCTTATACTGGGAGAGCCAGCTAATTATTGGTACTTAATAGCGAAACCTGCAGGCGCAAGCTTAATGGATGCATTTCCAGAACCTCCCCTTCATCTTTTAATCACTACGCCACTTGCAATAGCAATGTTCTATTTAATATATATACCATATGCTATTAAAGATAAGTTGGCTAAATAGTATCAAATAAGTTTTGCTTAATATGGCAAAAAGATTTTTAATGTAATTAAAATGGAATATTAAATATGGACAATTTTTTAGAACTGGTTAGTCAGGTTTGGAATAGAGGTTTTCTGGGAATAGACCTAGGCTCAATAATATCCTCACTAGCTGTTATTTTAATAGCATTTTTATTCAGAGGTTTCGTTATTTCTGTAATATTAAATGCATTAGGTAGGCTAGCTGATAAGACAGAATCAAAAATTGATGATGAGATACTGAGTGCGCTTCGAAAACCAATAGGACTCATACCCGTTACGATTGCCTTTTATTTGTGTACATTAATCTTGCCTATTGAGGGTCTTGTTGGGGATATTGCTACAAACATTGTTAAGGCTTTTGTCATTTTTACTATTTTTAGTGCCCTTTCTAATGCTGTAAAGCCTATTTTTGTTGCTCTATCTACTAGCGCTTGGCTTACTGCATCAATGCAAATGTGGCTAGAAAGAGCATCACGTTTCTTAGTTTGGGTAATTGGTATAGCAATAATTTTAGATATTTTTGGTATTCAAATTGGTCCATTAGTAGCCGGACTGGGACTTTTTTCTGTAGCAGTTGCTCTTGGAGCTCAAGATTTCTTTAAAAATTTAATAGCTGGAATTCTTATAATTGGTGAACACAGATTTCAACCAGGAGATCGTATAGAGGTGTCAGGACAACTTCATGGAATAGTTGAGACAATTGGTTTTAGATCAACGGTCATAAGAACATTTGATACTGCACCAATGACAATACCAAATAAAGATCTCTCTGATGTAAAAGTTATTAATCACGGAGATATGTTTAACAGAAGACTAAATTGGAAAATCAATTTGATCTACTCTACCTCTGTTGAGCAATTAGAGTTAATACGAACAGAAATCAAGGAATATATTATCAATAGTGACGACTTTGTATCTGATCCTGACTTAGATCCAGTAGTAAGAGTTGTTGAGTTAGGTGCTAGTTCTATTGATATTTTAATTGTTGCCTACTCAGACCCGGTGGGCTTTGCAGCATACAATGAAGTGAAAGAAAATCTGATATTTAATATTATGAAAATTGTTAAAGCTAATAATTCAGAATTTGCATACCCATCAACATCACTTTATGTTGAGAGTATGCCTAAATAACAATATCAATACTTCTTAATGAGTGACCAATATATATTATCGATAACAATTGTTTCATTATTAGGTTTATTTATTTGGGGTAAATTTAGATATGATGCCTTAGCGTCAGCTGCCTTGGTCACACTTATTATTTTAGGAGTTATTCCTTCAAATCAAGCATTTGATGGCTTTGCCCATCCTGCCGTTATTACCGTTGCACTTGTACTTATTATTAGCCAAGGCCTAAAAAATTCTGGGCTAACAGGCCTTGTTGGAAAAATTATTGGCGGAAGGAGTTTTACTAAATTTCAATTTTTGATTTCTCTGTTGTTAATAGCTGCAATATTATCTTCATTTATTAATAATATTGGTGCCCTTGCCATTCTTCTTCCTATAACACTAAATATTTGTCAAAAGATGGACTGGCACCCTTCTAGATTTTTAATGCCACTCGCATTTGCCTGTATTTTAGGTGGAATGAATACAACCATTGGAACGCCTCCAAACATAATTATTTCTGAGTATAAATCAACAATTTCAAGTGCTGGCTTCAATTTTTTTGATTTTTCCTATGTTGGTCTCGTCATTACACTTCTAAGTATTGTATTTATCGCTGTTATTGGAAATAAATTTATTCAACTAAGAGAAAATTCTAATTCAGGCTCAGCGTTAATAGATCTTAAGGGGTATTTATTTGAAGTATCAGTAAATGAAGACAGTTCAGCTATTGGAATGACCTTATCCGCATTTAAAAAAGAAGCTGGCGAGGATACAGAAGTTATTGGCATAGTAAGTGAGTCAGGGGGTGTGAAGAAAGTTAAAAATAATTTAAGAATTAAACCCGATCAAATCCTTGTAATTAAAACCCCACCCGATGAAATTGGAACAATTCTTGATGTATTTGGTTTTTCTATTCCAGAGGAGCTTCACTCTTTTAAAGATGAAGATTTAGAAGAAATTGAAGCCATGATAACCCCAGGCTCTAGATTAATTGGAAGAAAGTATGATTTTTTCTTAAAACTCGCATATGAAGAGCTCAATCTACTTGGTCTTTGGAGAAAAGGAGCAAGATATAGAACAAGGCTAACTAGAGAAACATTTAGAGCAGGAGATGTGTTGCTTTTAGGTGTTAGGGATCTTGATGAAGAAGACGTAACTAATAAAATAAAACATCTTGGCCTAATGCCTCTAAGACAGAGAGAACTTCAAACAATTCCTAGTAGAAGTAGATTATTAAAAGGTTTAGTATTTTTTACGACTTCGATTATCTTAGTTGCCTTAAATGTTCTTCCAACATCAGCAGCATTTCTTTTATGTGTTTTAGGCTTTGCTAGAATTAAAATTATTGATAGCAATTTCTATAGAGATATTGATTGGCCAATAATAATAATGCTTGCTGCAATGATTCCAATTGGAACTGCTCTTCAGACAACCGGCCTGAGTGATGTAATATCATCAAACATCTCATTATATGCAGCTGATATGAGTCTCTTTTGGTTATTATTTTTGATATTAGTCATAACAATGGCCACTACTGATATTATAAATAATGCAGCAACGGCAGTAATAATGGCTCCAATCTCTGCAGGAATTGCAATAGAGCTAGGTTATGCAATTGAACCTTTCTTAATGGTCGTGGCAGTGGGTGCAAGCTGTGCATTTTTAACGCCTATTGGTCATCAATGTAATACTGTAATAATGGGACCTGGTAACTATAAATTTACTGATTATTGGAGGTTAGGCCTACCATTAGATTTACTAATTATTACTGTTTCGATTCCAATGATTTTATTTGTCTGGACTTAGGTTGAAATTTCCAACTATGCTTGAAGACGAAAGTCTTGAAGAGTATTTTAAAAAAATTAAAAAAGTCTGCATCACTATGCATGACAAAAAGCATAATTTAAAAAAGTTTAATAATAAGAAAACTGTTGCATTTGTATCATTTGCAGATGGAGTAAAATACTCAGAACAACCGCATTACCTCTTATACTCATTAATAGATGAGTATTTTTCTTTATCTAAAAGATCTAAAGATAGAACAAAAGAAGTTGCTCTAATTTTTAAACAAATAATAAAAAATAATGGATGATTCTTTTAAAAGACCAAATAAGCTAACAGGAAAACCTTTTGAGGCTGGTTTTGAAGATGAAGATGGGAGGGTTTTTTTTAAATATCTAAACAAGCATGGCAATGACGGCTACTATCTTGAAGAATGGAAAAAAGATATGGGAGCTTATTTAATAAAAAAACAGAAAGAAGATTAATCTCTACTTAAGTCTGCCATTGCATCTATAATTTTTTCATAATCTTGGTAAAACTCTTTAGACTCGCCTATTTCTTCAGTTATAGGAGTTACTACATCAGTCCCCTCTTTAATAATACCAAGGTCTAAAAGGGTTCTCGCTGTCATTACAGCGGTTGATACTCCTGCCCATCTAAAATATTTTAGCGGCCCCCATTTTTGAATATCGCCATCATTATTTTGAGCGTATTTAGTTATTCTTGTAAAAACAACATCATTTTCTCTATCTACAAAGGTGTATTGGCCAAACTTACCAGACGTATTAAATATTTTACTTTCATCGTCATGTTTAGAAATCCACCAATGCAATGAATAGCCTCTTCTTGGACTTTCTGGCGTGAAGCCCCAAACAACTTTAAATGTCTCATCTATAAAAGCCTTAGGTATTATTTGCTTTCCGTTCCATTGACCGTTTCTAGCAAATAGTAAGCCAAACTTTGAATACTCTTGGGCAGACATATCTACGCAACAGTAAGTAAGAACATTTCCATATTCATCTTTCCAAAGTTTAAAATCTTTCATTCCAATTGGTTCAAATATTCTTTTAGAAAGAAGCTTGTCCGCTTTAACTCCAGTTACAGAATGGAGAATATCACCAATAATCATTGAATTTACATTGTTATATTCCCATTTAAGACCTGCATTTTTTTCAACTCCAACAGATTTTGCATAATCCAAATGATTGCTTTGAAAAAACATTTTTTCATGTTCATGGGCAGGGAAATCTAAACCACTAGACATATCTAAAAGATCCCTAATTGTGATCTCTGATCTTTCGTCATTATAATAGTTAAGGTACTTTCCAACTTTATCATCAAGGCTTCCTATCTCACCTTTTTCAATAGAGATACCAATCAGAGCTGCATAGTAACTTTTAGCCATTGACCATGATGTTCCATGAGAAGAGGAGTCATAACCATCTGCATATCTTTCTCCAATAATTTTTCCATTTTTTATAATAACTACGCCCAAAGTAGACTGATCATTAAAAGATAGATTTATAAGTTTATTAACTTTTTCTGAGTCAACATTTTGGCTTTCTGGGGATGATAGTTCCCATACGTTTTCAGGGTAATACATATCACTTGAACTTAATGAGGCAAGAAATATTACATTAAAAAATATTAAAAATTTGGGAGTAGATGCCATTTGATTTTCCTTAAAAAAATATTATATATTTTTTTTATTCTATATGAATTAAATAATACAATTAATATTATAAGTTTTATTGATATATAATTATAAATATATATAATAAAGACGTTTTAACAACATATGGAGCTATATATTGAACACGCAAGTTAAGAACGCCACCCCTCAAGAGGCTTTAGAATGGAGTCAAACAGACTATTTTATGGCAATGAAGTTTGATCCATTAGTAATGTTTGTAGTTATACCTGCTGCTATACAAGTAGTTGTGTTGGCTTTAATGCTATTTTCTATGATGCTTACTGGAATAGTCTTTGATTAGAGTTTTCAAACTTTTGATAGGAGTTGGTGGTGGTGATGATAGCTTTTCTCCTTCCCCTCTTAAGATATTAATAACATCTATTATTTTAGGATTTCTTTTCTTATCTATCATTACAATTTTATTAATTATTACTGAGAAACTATTATGAAAAATATATTTATAACTATAACTTTTTTTATCAGCCTAGGTATAACGGCTGAAACTCATATAGTTAAAATGCTTAATCAAGGCCCTGAAGGTATTATGATTTTTGAGCCATCTGTTCTTGATGTTGATGTTGGTGATACTGTTATCTTTGAAGCAACTGATGCTGCTCATAACTCTGAGTCAATTGACGGCATGATCCCAAATGGTGCATCGTCTTGGAGTGGGTCTTTAAGTAAAAATATAAGTGTTACATTTGATGTGCCAGGTGTTTACGGTTATCAATGTACGCCACATTCTATGATGGCTATGGTAGGGCTAATTAGAGTAGGAAAAAATGTTGACAATTTAGAGTCATTAAAAGCTATTGCAGAAATCAAGAAGTCTTCATTTGTTATGAATAAAGACAGATTGGAGTCTTATATAAATAGCTTGTAAAAAAATTTATATAATTTAGCCAGCCACCTCTTTCCAAACAAATAACTTTGTAGAAACTAGCATCCCAATAACTATCCAAAACGCTATACCGATAAAGTTTGAATAAATATCCATTAGCTGCAGTCCGTCGTTAGCAATTGATCTCATTGCATCAGCTACCAAGGTTAGAGGTAAAATTTCTGCGAATGGTTGTATGAATACTGGTAAGGATTCTAAAGGAAAAAACACCCCTGATAATACTAATTGTGGGTATATAAATATTGTTGCCATAACTCCAACGCTTTCTTGTGTTTTTGCTAAGCTACCTAATGAAAAACCTAAAGTTAAAAACATTAGAATACCGAACACTATCACGAAATATAAATTAAAAATATTGCCAACTACATTTACATCCAATATAAATAAAGCAAAACTAAAAATAATACTCAACTGACCCAAAACTATTACCATTCTTGCTATTACTATAGCTATAACAAAATCAATAGGTTTTATTGGGGTAACAAAAAGACGCTTAAGAATGCCCCTTCGCCTAAATTCAACTACATTAAAACCACTTCCAGCAATACTCAAGTTCATTAGCATAAAAGCCATAATTCCTGGTAAAAGAAAATCGATATAACTTAATGTTCTTGATTTAACATCCTCTACTACCAATTTAAACATAGGAATATTACCCGTGATTTGACGCTCAATAGATAAGAGAGATTGATTAAGAATTGGTTCTATGGTCTGAATAAATTGGGTTTGAGATTTATCTACCAAAAGCTTAATATCTAAATTGTCTACTTCAATATCCATGGCTCTAGGAATAATTAATACAACCATCAAGTCACCATTAATTAAATCTGTTCGTAATTTATCTTCGCTGTCTTGTTCAACATTAAATAGATTACTCGAAGTCAATTGCTCTATAAATTCTTGAGATAAGTTTGATTCAGAATTGTTAACTAAACCAATATCTATAGGATCAGTATCGCCCTCATTGAGCCCAACTATTCCTAAAATTAAAAGAGGAAGAATGAGGCTAAAAATAATATATTGCTTATTTCTTAAAAAAATTTGGATAAATACCTTTGTTAAATAAGCTTGAGGTTTATTAAACATGTTAATCCCTTAATCCATGACCTGTTAAAGCTATAAAAACATCTTCCATATTTCCACTAATGACCTCTCTCTGCTTGTCTGGAGCATGTTGTAGAATTAAATTTTGAGGAGTATCTTCAGCAATAATTTTTCCATAATCCATTATGGCTATTCTTTGGCATAATACTTGAGCTTCTTCCATATTATGAGTAGTTAAAACAATGGTCATCCCCATTTTATTTAAATCTAAGACTAGGTCCCACAAGCTTCGCTTTGCCTGTGGATCGAGCCCTGTAGTTGGTTCGTCTAAAAATAATACTAGTGGGTTATTAACCAATGCGCAGGCAATAGAAAATCTTTGCTTTTGACCACCTGATAGCTCGTTTGCTTTTGCGTTAGCTTTGTCCCCTAAATTGACTTTATTTAAAAGCTCCATGGGATCATTTGATGAACCGTATAAGGCACTAAATAAGTTAAGTAATTCGGATAAGCTCATATTATCGAAATACTCATTTGCCTGAAGCTGGACTCCAATAACCTGCTTAACTTGATAGGGATTAATACTTACATTAATTGAATTAATAAAAGCTGTTCCATCATCTATATCTTTAAGACCTTCTAACATTTCAAGTGTTGTAGTTTTTCCTGCTCCGTTAGGACCTAATATCCCATAAATTTCCCCTGCATTAATAGACAGAGATATTCCATCAACAGCTTTAAGGTATTTATTTGAATCTTTTGGATCCTTGTATGTTTTTACAAGGTTGTTAGCTTTAATTATTGGCATAATCCTATAATAATATTTAAAGAGTTTAGCATTCTCATAACTTTTAAGTGCAAGTCATTAAAGGTTCTTGGTATTTAAAATAAAGTGGTAGACCCGAATGGACTCGAACCATCGACCTCCGCAATGTCAATGCGGCGCTCTAACCAAAACTGAGCTACGGGTCTAAGAGAAAAGTATTATACAGAATTTATTATCTTCAGTGTTCCAAAAAAATATGTTCTTTAAATATATATATTATCTCCTAGCGATAAATGGATTATTAGAGGAAATTGTATTGATAAGAATGAAAGTATTAATACAATACGTGCAGCTAGCAACGTCTCCCCCCTATTAGAATTTGCTAGTCTAAATGGAGGACTTAGTCCTCCATTTTTTTATAAACCTACTTTCATAGACTCAATTTTTATCTTAGTAGCGCTAAGTATTTTTTGACTCTCAGCATCGTCTCTTTCAACTAGCAATTTTTCAATTTGTAATAGGGATTTGTCTATTGAGCCCCACAAACCGTCTGTTCCATTTCTCTCATCTATGAGTTCCTGATACCTATTGTTAATATCATCAGGTATATTCGTTGAATATTCAGTACATATTATTCTTTCTGCAAAAATTCTCAATCTTTCATCTTCGAAGTTTCTAGAAATTTTTACTAAATGATTAAGATCCTTAGACATATGAAATTCTTGCATTAAATCTTTATCTTTGTATGAAGGAAAACCACCTGAATATATGGTTCCTTCAATATGCTCAGACTCAGGAAAACTCATCATCCTATCTTCCATAGCTTGAGATACTTTTTGTTGGAAATCTTTATCTGATCTAACTAAATCTGCTCTTCTTTGTAATTCAGAAAATTCTATATCAAAAACATCTGGATTTTTAAGATATTTTGAAGAACATACGGGGATTGTTTTGTTAATTTTGTATTTTTTAAGGGGTCCGTCTCGGCCTTTTGATTGAATTAATTTATTTATTTCCGTAAAGTCTAAATCGAGTATGTCTTCAGGATCATAACTTAAATCATAGAAAACAATTTCATTAGGTCTACTAGCATCAGCACCACATAAAACCACTGGGTACTTAAATGTATGCCTTCTATGAATTTCACCCAATGCTAAAAATTCTTCAGAATAAAGCAAAGATTTAATTCCAGGCTTTGTTGAAATATTCACAAAGGATTCAAATACCTCAGGTAGTCTTTCCTTGATAATTCTGCACATCTCAATCATAAGATTACAATCGGCTATTGCATCATGCGCATCACCTGCATCAATACCATGCTCTATGGCTAAATGCTCTAACTTATAACTAATGCCCGGACCTCCTTCAAATAATGGCATAGATATTTCATCAGAAAAATATGCAGCAATATTATGAATCATTAACATTAAATCTAGTCTGCCATTACCATTGGTATTAGTCGTATAAGGTTCCAATAGGTTCCAAAAAAACTGTCTTCTAACCAGCTCTTCATCAAAAGCATGCCCGTTATAAGTTATAAATATTGATGGGTTTTGTGCAGACCATTCTTTCCATTGAAGTTGAAGATCCTTCATCATTTGATAATGAGATATATTTGAATTAAAAAGATCTATCTTTTTGTTAGTAATCATTGCCATAGGTTGAGGTATAACCCAGGGTAAAGGAGCACATCCTATATTTTGCTCATCTAATGTATCTAATGAACTATTAGTTAGAACAGATCCGCATTGAAGAATTTGACTAAAGTCTTTCTGAATCCCAGTCGTTTCAGTGTCGTAAAAAACTAAATTGAAATTATTTGTCAAAATAAGGTTAGCTTCTGGATATGTTTGAAGACTCTACACCTGAATCTTTCACCATATATTTGCCAAGCTCATGTCTTGCTACAGCTCTTCTATGAACTTCATCCGGACCATCTGCAAGTCTTAGAGTTCTCATATGGGCATACATTTGTGCAAGTGGATATACCTGTGAAACACCAGCGCCACCATGCATTTGAATAGCCCTATCTAATACATCACAACATACGTTTGGAGCTACAACTTTAATTTGAGCTATTTCACTTGCAGCCACTTTATTTCCAACTGTATCCATCATTTGAGCAGCTTTTAGTGTAAGCAATCTTGCTTGATCTATTTCAATTCTTGAGTTTGCAATAATGTCCATATTGCCACCAAGCTGGACTAATGGTTTTCCAAAAGCAACTTTTTCCATACCATGCCTACACATCATTTCTAGAGCTCTTTCAGCGAGACCAATTGCTCTCATGCAATGATGGATTCTGCCCGGCCCTAGCCTTCCCTGAGCAATTTCAAAACCTCTACCCTCACCTAATAATAGATTTTCTTTTGGAACTCGTACATTTGTAAATTTAATATGGCCATGACCGTGAGGTGCATCATCATAACCAAATACATGCATCATCTTTTGAATCTCAATTCCCTCAGAATTCATGGGAACTAAAATTTGAGATTGTCTCTGGTGTCTATGATTTTCTGGATTCGTTACGCACATGAAAATTAATATTTCACATCTAGGATCTCCAGCCCCAGATGTCCACCACTTTTCTCCATTGATAACGTATTCATCACCATCTAAGACAGCTGAGGACGCTATATTAGTAGCATCTGATGATGCAACACCAGGTTCTGTCATTGCAAAAGCAGAACGTATGTCACCATTTAAAAGTGGTTTTAAGTATTTTTCTTTGTGTTCATCATTTCCATATCTTTCTAAAACTTCCATATTTCCTGTGTCAGGAGCTGAACAATTAAATACTTCAGATGCAATACCGTATGCACCCATAATTTCTGCTAAATGAGCATATTCATAGTTAGTCAGACCCGCACCATTTTTACTTTCAGGTAGAAAAAGATTCCATAAGCCAGCAGCTTTTGCTTTTGCCTTCATCTCTTCCATAATTGGAGGTACTACCCATGTTCCATTTTCATCTTTCGATTGTTCGTGGTATAAATTTTCATTATGAGCAATTTCATTCTGAATAAAATCATCAACTCTTTTTATTAAATCTTGAGCAATTGGTCTTAGTTCTGACATCATTTAAATCTCCCTTTATATACTTATATTTGTTACCATTATAAGTCTGATGAATAGTATGTTTATTGATTTAACTAATAATAGCTCTATGTTAACAACAAAGCTATATCAAAAAATACAAAATATCAGCTAGTAATTTTGAAAAGAGGTAAATATGAAAATTAGTTCATTTGATTTAAATTTATTTGTTATTTTGAATGCAATATACACCGAGGGCAGTTTAACCAAAGCTGCAGAAGTTGTGGGTATAACTCAGCCAGCTGTTAGTAATGCTCTATCCAGATTAAGAGAAAAATTTAATGATGACCTTTTTATTAGAACTGGTTCTGGGATGGTTCCAACTCAGAAAACAGAAAATATTATTAAAGATATTCAAAATGCATTATCACTTATGCAACTAAGTGTTAATGAGCCTGATACATTTGATCCAAAGATATCAAAGAGAACATTCAAACTTTCACTAGGAGATGTTTCTGAGGGAAGAGTCCTTCCGTTTATCATGAATGAGATAGATAAAAAGGCTTCAAGTGTATCTCTTGGTAGCTATGCTTATAGCAGATCAGACCAAGTTCATGCGCTTGCTACAAATAATTTAGATTTTGTAGTGGATCCAGTTATTCCTGTATCTGATGAGATTGATTCATTTAAGGTATTTGAAGATGATTGGGTCGCAATGCATAGAGATGGACATCATCTCGCTGATATTAAAAATATTACTATTGAAGATATCTTAAATCAAAGGCATCTGCACGTCTCTAACAGAAGAAGAGGTTTGCATTTAATTGACTTAGAGCTAGATAAAATAGGATATAGGCGCGAGGTGGCCCTTCGCTGTCAACATTTCTTAATTGCCCCTCAAATATTAAGATCAACAGATCTTGTCTTAATGGGCACTAGGAGTTTTGCAATTGCCAATAATCTTCCTTTTATTGAGGTGCCAATAGAAATACCATCAATGGAATATTTCCTGATATGGCACAAAAGCGACGAAGGAGATGGCGGTCACCTTTGGATGAAAGATCTTATTATTAAAGCTTTTATAGATGCTAAAAAATAGTTTTAACCTAGCTTGTGCCCTGCGGTCTTTACTAATCCACCATCAGATGTAATTGTCTCACCAACTGTATAAGCACCTGCTCTAGAGCATAAAAATATTGCAAGCCCAGCTATATCCTCAGGGGTACCAACTCTTTTTCTTGGATTGGCTTCTGCTATGAAAGAGTAATCCGAATTCACTGCAGACCCAAGCATTGCACTAGGATATGGTCCGGGGGCAATTGCATTGACAAGAATATCTTCCTTTACAAGTTTGTTGGCAAGTACTCTTGTTAAATGATGAACTGCAGCTTTAGATGTGCTGTAGGAATATGTTTCAAAGGCTGGAACATTTAGTCCATCGATAGATCCTATGTTTATGACTCTTGAGGGATCATCAATTGTTGCATTTGTTTTTAGAAGTGATTTAAGTTTTTGAGTTAAGAAGAAAATACTTTTTACATTAAGATCCATTACTTTATCCCAACCAGTTTCAGAAAAATCTTCTAGGGGTTCTCCCCAAGCAGCTCCAGCATTATTAATTAAAAAATCAATACCATTTTCTTTTTCTGTAATTTGTTGTGTGAAATAATCCATGCCCTCTAAAGTACTAAGATCGCATGGTATTGCTATACATTCTGCGTTATACCTTTCAGATAGTTCTTTTGCTTTTTCCATAAGAGGTGGTGCTTTCCTAGCTGAAATATACACTTTGGCACCATTAGCTAAAAAACCAGCAGTTATCATTTCTCCAATTCCTCTTGATCCACCGGTAACAACAACAACTTTTCCAGTAACGTTAAATAAGCTATTAATTTCCATTATTTTATCCTTATGTGTATGTTTGACTGCTTATTATATATTGCATTTTTATAAAACTACCACCTAAAAAATATATTGACGGATAATTAAACAAAATATTTTTTTAAAGCCATTTCTCTGATGTAAAATAGGATATGTTTACATTTCATCTGGTCGGCCTTCTTACTTCTATAGCAGTTTTGGTTTGGGGTGCTGACAAATTTGTTGATAACTCATCACTTCTTGCAAAAAAACTTGGCATGAGTGAATTAACCATTGGTTTAACAATAGTGGCGCTCGGCACTTCTGCCCCAGAAATTTTTGTAGGTATTTCATCAGTAATTAATAATAGTGAAGAATTAGCCATGGGCACAGTTGTTGGCTCTAATATTTCAAATATTGCTCTTATATTTGGCGTTTCTTGCATTGGGATAAGTATTAAGCCATCTAAAACTTCTTTCATTCAGTTCCTACCATTTCTATTAGGAGCCATTTTATTGGGGTTAAGCTTGCAAGACCTAAAGATCACTTCATATGAAAGTATTACTTTTGTATTACTATTCTTCTTATTTATTTTAATAACATATAAATTCAAATCGCATGAAGACACTAGCCCCTTAATAGAAGACCCAGACTCTCCAATAAGTAATACCAGTTTATTTCTTGCTATTGGTTTAATAGCTTTAATAGGAGGATCTCATTTTGCAGTCATACATGCAGAGTCTATAGCGATATTATTAAATGTCCCTCAATTAATTATTGGATTAACTATTATTGCAATTGGGACAAGCTTGCCAGAATTAGCAGCAACCATATCAGCAATAACCAAAAATAAAAATGATATGGTAATTGGAAATGTAATTGGTTCAAATGTTATGAATATAGCCTTGGTTGTTCCAATTCTTGGATTTTTTTCCAATACCTCTCTTCATCCAACAATCTACTCTAGAGATTATTTAGTAATGTTGTTAGTTACTTTATTATTTATTTTGGTTGCGACAATGTATTCATCTAAGTATTTTGGAATAAAGACTATTAGATTGATTGGTTGCTGCTTTGTATTAGGATATTTTATTTATATATTAAATATTAGTAATCTGATTTAGATCCACTTAATACTCTTAAAAAACATAAACCTATAGCTACTGCACAAATTTCGAATACAAAAAAACTATTAAAGAAAGTTGGTGATGATGGCAGTAATGAAAATAGTACTCTACCAGACGCAATTGACCCTGCTAAGAATGTAATAAATTTTATTGAAAAAATACCAATAGCTTCCTTAGCAATCCCCACTATACACATTAGACCAATACCAATGTTTAAACCACCATATAATCCCGCAATTTCAGAGTAACCAATTTCTGAAGTTATGCTCAATCCAACCGCATCTAAAAAAGAAGGAGCGGATATCTCCATGGAGATAAATAAGGGATCTAAAATAGCCCATAAACCTATTAGTAAGTAGGTAATCCCCATAAAGAATAAATAAAATCTTACTAACCAAATCATTTAAATGCCATTATTAAAAGTTATTGCAATACCGGAAGACAATCTTCACAATATGCTTTTAATATTAAACTAACATCATGAAAAAACAATTAAAAAAAATATTTTCTTTACTAATTATTTTTATGACTATCGATTTAAATTCACAAACAATTCTACTTAATCCAGAAGATAAGCTAAGTATTCCTCTGCCACTTCCATATGATGGGGAGATCTGTACTGAGATAGATGTTAAAAAATTTATGGAAGCTACAACAAGCAAATCAAAGCAACCAATTATAATATTTGGCGGAAACTGGTGTCCAGATTGCAGAATATTAGATGGTTCACTGCAAGTACCTTCTATCAAAAAGTTTATGTCAGAGCACTTTGAGATTATGCATATTGATGTTGGAAGATATGATAAAAATATGGAACTTATGGATTATTTTGGAGTTGCTAGAGAAAAAGGAGTGCCTAGAGTTATTGTATTTGATAAAGAAATGAATATTCTAAATAGCTCATCTACAAAAGAGTGGACTACAGCAAGAGAAAGAAGTCTACAGGATATATTTAACTACTTTCAAAGATTAGCTCTCTAAACAACTAGTATTTAAAGTGCTTTATCTCTTCTCCACTTTTGCCAATATCGGTCATAGCCTTAATACCGATTTCTAGATGTAAATCTACCCACTTTTGGGTCACTTCTTTATCAGATGTTTCTGTTTTAACTCCCTCAGGGGTTAATGGAACATCAGAAACTAATAGCAATGCCCCTCTTGCAATTTCATTAAAGTGACCAACAGAAAATACAGTTGCGGTTTCCATATCAACACCAATAGCAGTTGTCTTTTTAAGTCTCTTAAGAAAGCGTTTGTCATGCTCCCATACTCTTCTATTAGTAGTGAAAATAACTCCAGTTCTATAATCACTTTCTTTTTCAATTATGATGTCTGAAACGAATTTATGAAGTTTAAATGAGGGTAATGCAGGGACTTCGGGTGGAAAATAATCATTTGAAGTTCCATCTCCTCTTATAGCGCCGATTGGCAGAATAAAATTACCTATTTCTGAAGAATTTTTTAACCCACCGCACTTTCCAAGAAAAAGAACACCTTTAGGCTTTGCAGCAACAAGTAAATCCATTATCGTTGCAGCATTGGGTGATCCAATGCCATAGTTAATAATTGTTAGTCCATCGCTATTAGTGGAGGCTTGCATAGCCCTTCCTTCGCCATAAACATCACAGTTAAATCTATCAGCAAATTTTATAACATAGTCTTTAAAATTAGTGATTAAGATATAATCGCCAAACATTTCTAATGGCATTCCTGTATATCTTGGAAGCCAGTTTTTTGCTATCTCTAGTTTTGTGTCCATTTTTCATTATAACTTAAATTCATAAGTGATAATATTATTCGAATTGCTTATCAGTACTTGCAAAAATCAGATAGAAAATACCACCAAACAACAACATGTATGAGCATATATGAAATATTAATTCCCAAGAATTAGTTATATCAAGTATGAAGCCTGCAGCTAATGGACCAATCACTGCTGCGATCATGCCTAGACTTCCAGAGATACCAACCAATGTCCCTGTATATCTTGGACCTAAATCAGCATGATTGACTCCAAAACCTCCAGCAGCAATTCCAGTACAAATATTTGTTGCACATAAAAGAGAAATTATAAAAAGGTGTGAATCTTGAAATGGTATTAAAAATAAACAACAGGCAGATCCAAAGAAACCGATAGAGTTAAGAACTTTGCGCACCTTAATGACTTGATATTTTTTCTTTATAAGGCTGTCTGCTAAAAAACCTCCAGCAATAAGGGAGACTACTGAAAAAAAACTTGGAATTAAAATTAAAAAGATAAAAACACTAGAATCTAAAGCTATTCCTAATCCTCCTAATGATTCAGGGCTATTAATAAATTTTGGTAAATAAGAAAGAAAGATAAATAATGCCCAATTATGACAAAAGGTAGCTACTGTTATCGCCAGAAAAGGAAGATTTGTTATTACTTTTAATATAGAAATTTTTGGGGCTGAAGAGTTTGCAGGTGCCTTTCTAATTATAAAATCAAGCTCTTTGGAGGATATATCTTTATGGTCACTTGGGTATGATGTAACGTTTTGCTGCCAAAAAAAGAACCAAATTACTCCCAACATTCCAAAAGAGTAAAAGACCCACTCCCATGAATAGCTAGCAATTATTAAACTTGTTACAAGATATCCAAAAACAGTCCCAACAGAAATACCACTATTTGTAATTGCAATTGATCTTGTTCTCTCTTCAAAAGGAATCCATCTAGCATATAAGGCATGCCAAGAAGGAAAGGTTATGCCCTCACCTAGACCCATTAAGACTCTTATTGTTAAGATTGCAAAAAATCCATTATATGCAAATGCTGGAGTTAAAACTGTAAATAATGACCAAAGAAGAAGGCCATACCCAAGCACTATTTTGCCACCATATCTATCAGCTAAAAATCCACCAATAGTCATAGTAAAAATATAACCTAGATAAAAAGAAGAAAAAATAATGCCTACCTGAGACTCACTCCAGCCAAACTGTTCTTGCATTGGGATAATGGCAACTGAAATATTCACTCTATCTATGTAGCAAATAAAAACAGCCAAGAATGACATAAAAATAACTCTGAATCTAACAGGTATTTGCATAAACTAAATATCCAATAAAACTACTAAATCATAGTAACTTATATATTTTATTTTTGCTTTTTTAGTCTCTTCTCTAACAAATTGAGATTCAAATTTCCTGGCGATCCCATAGAGTGATTTAAAGATTTTGTTTCAGGTAATAAAGAATGGTCATCAGAATTTTTTACTAGACTGTATGCATCTCTAAAAGGAACTCCATCAGAAACAAGCGAGTAAACTTTGTCAGTCATTTTCATTTCATTATCTATATATTTGTTGGAGTTAGTTTTGTTTATCTTAATTGTCTTTAGTAAAGCTGGGATAATATCTAATGATTTAAGTGAAGTGTGAAAACCATTTATTAGACTTCTTTTAGTTAATTGAAGGTCTCTATGATAACCACTAGGAAGAGAGAGTAAATTTTCCAGTTCCGATGAAAAGCCAGCTAAAATTGAATAATTTGCTCTTAATATCTCTATGACATCTGGGTTGTGTTTGTTAGGCATAATTGACGATCCTGTTGAATACTTACTATCAATAGATAATAGATCAAATTCTTGTGATAAAAATAAACTCATATCCCATGAAAATTTTCTTATATCTAACATTGATTGCTTCAAGGTATTAAGTATCTGCATCTCATACTTACCTCTGCTATTCTGGACATACAAACTATTTAACTGAGTTCTACTAAAACCTAACTCCTTGGTTACTAAGTCTCTATTTAATGGTATTGCAACTCCATAACCAGCCGCACTTCCCAATGGGTTTGAATCAACCCAATCAATAGTATTGTTAATTAGATCTACATTATCAATGAAGGATTCAGCATATGAAGAAAACCACAAGCCCCATGAAGAAGGCATGGCTCTTTGAAGATGAGTATATCCTGGCATTGGTAAATCTTTGTGTTTCTTTGCTAAGTTTAAAAAAGTTTCAGCAATTAATTTATTCTTTATTTTAAATTCAATAAGATTTTTTTTAGCAAATAATCTCATTGCCACCATTACCTGATCATTTCTACTTCTACCTGTATGAACTTTTTTACCAAGATCGCCAAGCTCTTTAGTCAAATAGAACTCAATGGCTGAGTGACAATCCTCATATTTATTAGTTAACTTAAATGTGCCGTTAATAAACTTCGTTCTTAGAACTTTAAGAGCTTTACTAAGCTTTGTTAGCTCATTTTTTTTTATTATCCCTATAGACTGCAGAGCTTTGACATGGGCTAGAGATGCATCGACATCATAAATGAATATAAATTTGTCCAACTCAATATCTTCACCAGCTAAAAAAGACGTAATTTCCTCAGATATATTACTTGTTTTGTTATTCCATAGTTTTTTATTCATAATTTATTCCTATTAATTCATCTAGGCTACATGCTGAATTAAGATTTTGTATAACTTGTGTAGCAGCTCCCTTAAGCAAGTTATCAAGAGCGCAACATACTGTTAAGTTTACTCCTGAATTATCAATAGATATTCCGCCTATTAAAACCTTGTGGGTATTAGCAACCTTATTAATCATAGGTATATCATCTAGAACTTCGATTAATTTAGAGTTTTGATAAAAATCAATAAAGGTTCCTAAAATTTCTTGATTCGTTTGACTTGTTTTAAGTTGTATATGAGATGTTATAAGAATACCTCTAAAAAAATTGCCGACATGAGGGCTAAAAGATATTTCTTCATAGCATTGCTTTGAAACCTCTTGCTCATGAAGATGATTTGTAAGAGAGTATGGAATAATATTATTCTTAAGATTGACAGGGTTATTTTTGTCATTTGGTGAGGCTCCAGCTCCACTATAACCAGAGATGCCTATAGAACTAACTCTTCCAGAAATAAGATTTTTGATTGGTGCCAAAGAAAATTGTATTGCAGATGCATAGCATCCTGGATTACTGATGAATTTAGTTGCTTTTTTTGTTGCAAGCTCGGGAACCCTATAATCCCATGTTTTATCTAATCTATGGTCAGAGCTTAGATCAATAAATATTATATTTGGATAATCTTTTTTAATAATGTTTATATAGGATTCAGATTCATCATTAGCCAATGCCATGATTGCTATATCAATATCCTCTAACTGCAAATTTGATATATCAAGAAGGCAGTACTTTAGATTAGATGATTTCTTGTAGCCCTCTACTACTTTACCTGCAGCTGTTTTAGAAAAAACTTTACTTAGCATAAATATTGGGTGGTCATTTAGTATAGAAATTATCTCCTGACCTACAAAACCTCTACCACCAATCATCGCTATATTGATTTTATTTTTCATATGCAATTGTTTCAGGTTGATTAGATGCCATTCTTATGCATTCGGTAAGCTCATCTAGATTATTAATACCAATCCAAAAGATATTCCATTCATTGGTTTTTTGAAAGCCATCACAAACATTCTTATAAAAGAAGTTTATTGAATTATTTGGTCTAGATCTCCAAAAGACCTTTTTGTGGTCAGCTGTCATCCTATTCCATATAGCATTGCCAAGCCCCTCTCCTCTAGCGTCAGCTTTAACTGCGAATTTATCCATATAAGCTATCTTTTGATAGTGAGATATCGCTATCAAAGCTCTACTACAACCACTTACATAATATTCTTTGTCTTGATTAATAAAATAATTTTTATCGAGTTTTCCTTTAAATGCTGATTCTAGGATTGAGGTAATGTGGTCTTTATTTACATTATCTAACTCTTTAAGTTTATCTATGTGATGACCCGCCTTCACCAAGGTTCCAAAGCCGGCATCGGTAAATAATTCTCTGTTTAAATAGAGAGGTTTTGTTATTGATACCGAGCTGTTAGTAGGGAGATGATCAAGGAGAAGCTTAATCTCTTTAAGCTTAAGTTTCATTCCTGAGTGGAGCCATCCTTCAGACATTAATCTCTCATAATCATCTTTAATGTTTATCGTTGAGATTAAGTTATCTGAACCATCAAGGATTCCCCCAATCTCACTTAAAAAAATCACTTTATCAGGAGATATTTCTTTTGCCAGTGCCTGAGTTGCCTTGTCGCCATTAATATTTACTATTTGTTTTTTATCTGTATATCCCATTGGAGCTATTACTGGAACTCCTCCATTTGAAATAATATCCCTAATTTTATTTGAATTAGTTTCAATAATAGACCCAACGAATCCCAATTCTTCATCTTGAATGATGCACTTAAAAATATCCGTAACGCATCCCTTAGTGCGGTAAGTGATACCCATGGGCAAACTCTTAACCTTGCTATTTTACCAACGTTTGCAACTCGATGGCTCATGCCTAAATTTCCTGACTTTCTTGAAAAAAACCCACAAATTATAATTAACTTTACTAGCAAGCTATCACCTTTTGACTTCTCTAATGAAAGCCTTCATTCAGCTATTCACTTTGGTCACGCAAATTGGCCTGGAACTGTAGGTACTTTTTTAATGAACGAAGAAGCGGTTCCCGTTGCAGCACCGTCATTTATCGGAAACCATACCGTTCTTAATGTAGCTGAGATTAAGAGTATGCCGCTTCTGCATCTTGAAACCAGGCCAAACGCTTGGCCAGACTGGTTTAATCAAAATAATCTCACTTCTCCAACTAACAGAGGTATGGTCCTCGAACAATTTTCTATGGTAACTCAGGCCGCTATCGCTGGGATGGGAGTGGCTATGCTTCCACACTTTCTTATTAATACTGAACTGGAACGTGGAGAACTTGAATTATTAATTGATACACCACTTAAAAATAGTGCCGGATATCATCTTGTTACTCCTAAAAACTATAAGAATTACGCGCCTGTTGTAGCGCTTCGTAACTGGCTGCTTGATCAAACTGTAGTTTAGTTGAATGTAAGATAATTTAGAGTATTAATTCTATTATTATAATAACAGACCCTAATGTTATTATAATAACACTTTTTTCTTGCCTCCAAAATTTAAAAAGTATAATATTTTTTCATGTAATGAATGGAGAAAATTATGGAAGTAAAAACTACATTAAAAAAAGTAGTGATCGAACGAGATAAGGAAATGTCGTCTTTTAAGAATACAAAAGGTAGTGGTATTAAAAATGGGGCACAATTTTTAGAAAGTCTTCGAGATGGAAGGGTTGTGTTCTATAAAGGTGAACGGGTAAAAGATGTCACAAAACACCCAACTTTCTGTAATATGGCGAATAAAATAGCCGAAACCTATGACAAACAACATGATCCTGACTATCAAGCAAGAATGACTTTTATTGACGAGGATAATTTACGTTGTTCAAACTCATACCTCGTCCCTGATACTGTTGAAAAATTAGAATCTCGACGCTCTAATACTGAAGTTTGGGCTAAAGATGCAATGGGTATGCTTGGGCGACTACCCGATTTTGTAGCCAGCATGACAGTTGGTTTATATGATATTCGTCACGAACTCGCTAAACTTAATCCAGATCTTGCTAAAAATACAGAAGACTATCTAAATTACGCCCGCCAAAATGACTTATGTTTGTCTCACGGCCTTCACGATCCCTGCATGGATAAATCATTGCGGCCGACCGATGACCCAGACCGTTGCGTTCGCGTCGTCAAAGAGCGAGACGATGGAATTGTTGTTCGTGGTGCAAGATTTAATACCTTTGGACTTTTTTCAAATGAAATAGTGATTTGTCCCACATACGGTTTCAAAGAGGAAGAAGAGGAGTTTGCTATTTGGTTCACTGTTCCTTGTAACGCTCCCGGGTTAAGCCAGATTGCACGAGAAGGATACGGTGGTCGTAATCCACTTGATCATCCGGCATCAGCGGTTTACGACGAAGTAGACAGCCTTATCGTTTTCGATGATGTCT